>MDTG01311829.1_pt1 | contig 10877 bp, 10 predicted proteins | sample 811421 | NCBI WGS metagenome assembly MDTG01 (sample SAMN05326645, study PRJNA326480) | marine metagenome | isolation source: seawater | place: Pacific Ocean: South East | collected 2011 | reverse complement strand
GTGGAGGTGGTGGGTACTGCCCCCACGTCCGCAATGTTTATTACGAAATTCGTTTATCGTCGTAGTTGGAAAACCAACATGAATAATATAAAACTTTATTTTAAATATTCAATTTTTTTTTAAATGACACTTACAAATCAACAAAAAAAGGAAATAATTGAGCAGCAATCTCAAAAAAATACAACAAAAAGAGTCACATCGCCTGAATTAGAAAAAATCCTCTACGAAGCGATTCCAGTATTAGACCATGGTTTTGTAAGAGTAGTAGATTATATGGGTGATGACAGCTCAATAGTCCAAGCTGCAAGAGTTTCTTATGGAAAAGGAACTAAAAAAGTTTCAACAGATAGTGGCTTAATAAAATATTTAATGAGGCATCGTCATAGCACACCATTTGAAATGTGTGAAATAAAGTACCATGTTAAATTACCAATTTTTGTAGCCAGACAGTGGATTAGACATAGAACAGCAAATGTAAACGAATATTCAGCGAGATACTCAATTTTAGATAAAGAATTTTATTTACCATCAAAAGAAAATTTAGCTGCACAATCTACAAGTAACAGACAAGGAAGAGGAGAGTTAATAAATGGAAAACAAGCTGACGAAATATTGGACATGTTAAAAAAAGATGCTGAGCAAACTTATGCAAATTATGAATCAATGCTGAATGAAAAATTTGATGGAAGTGTTATAAATGAAAATAATAAAGGTTTAGCTAGAGAACTTGCTAGAATGAATTTGACTTTAAATACTTATACCCAATGGTATTGGAAAACAGACTTATTGAATTTATTAAATTTTTTATCATTAAGAGCTGATGCTCATGCACAATTTGAGATTAGAGCATATGCAGATATAATGATTGATTCTTTAAAAAGATGGGTTCCAATTACGTTTGATGCATTTATGGATTACAGAGTTGGAGGAATGGAAATATCAGCTAAAGGTAAAATTGTTATTCAAAAAATGCTCAAGGGTGAAAAATGTGATCTTGAAAGCTCTAATCTTTCCAAAAGAGAATGGAATGAGTTAATGCATTCATTTGGATTTAAAGAAAAGATTCTTTAATCTTTTGTGCTATTTCTTTAAATATTTTTGAAATTTCGTGATTTGGATCCTTTTCATAAAGAGGTTTTCCAGAATCGGCTGCCACTCTTAAATCAATATTAATAGGTATTTTTCCTAGGAATTTTTTTTGAAAATCTTGAGCAACTTTTTCTACACCATCTTTGCCAAAGATTTCATATTTTTTTCCGTCGTTACTTTGAAAAAAACTCATATTATCTACTAAACCAAGAATTGGAACTTTTAGCTTATCAAACATTTTAATTCCTCTTTTTACATCAATCAAAGCAATTTCTTGTGGTGTAGATACAATTACTACTCCATCTACTTTAATTTCTTGAGCAAAAGTTAATTGAGTATCACCTGTTCCTGGGGGCATATCCACAATTATAAAATCTAAATTTTTCCATAATACTTTTTGCGTAAATGTTTTAATTGCACTTGTTACCATAGGACCCCTCCAAATCATTGGAGTTTCCTCTTCAACCAAAAATCCTATTGACATGCATTGAACACCATATTTATCTATTGGAATTAAAATTTTACCATCTTCACTTTTTGGTTTTTCATTTATAGACATCATTTTTGGTAAAGATGGTCCATATATATCTGCATCAAGAATTCCCACATTTGAACCAGTAGACTTTAAGGCAAGCGCAAAATTCATTGCAAAAGTTGACTTGCCTACACCACCCTTAGCGCTTGATATTGCTATTGTGTACTTTGTTCCGTTTATTTGGTTTTTTGTAAAGGATTTTGGTGCAGTATTTCCCTTAAAAGCACTACTTAAACCCACTGTCTTTTTGTCCATGCGCTGTATCTTAACTTGTTTTTATTAATAAAGTCACTATATAGAGTGTCATGGCAAATGGAGATGATTTTAGAGGTCGCAGTCCTTGGGGATCTCCCCCAGGAGGAGGAAATGGTTCTGGTCGAGGAGGACAAAAACCACCCAATATCGATGAAGTTGTAGAAAAAATTCAAAAATTAATTAATAAATTTGTTCCAGGCGGAAAGTCAACAGGCAGCAAACCAATTATTTTTGGACTTATTCTTCTAGTTGTTGTTTGGGCTTTTAGTGGTTTATATAGAGTTCTTCCAGATGAACAAGGTGTAGTTTTACGTTTTGGAAAATTTGTTTCAACAACCCAACCAGGTTTGAATTATCATATTCCTTATCCTGTTGAATCTGTCCTAACACCAAAAGTTACTAAAGTTAATAGAATTGATGTAGGGTTTAGAGCAGCCAGTGACTCTGGCAGAACCTCTGGAGTCGGTGACGTTCCAGAAGAAAGTTTAATGCTTACTGGTGATGAAAATATTGTTAACATTGATTTTTCTGTTTTTTGGGTAATTAAAGATGCTGGAAATTTTTTATTTAGAATTCAGAGTCCAGTAGAAACAGTCAAAGCTGCATCAGAAACAGCAATGAGGGAAGTAATTGCAAAAAGTCAACTTCAACCAATTTTAACAAAAGGACGATCAACAATTGAAATTGAAGTACAAGAAATTATTCAAAGTATTTTAGATGAGTATCAATCAGGAATTCAAATCACACAAGTTCAAACACAAAAAGCTGACCCACCAGATCAAGTAATTGATGCTTTTAGAGATGTTCAAGCCGCAAGAGCAGACATGGAGCGTTCAAAGAACGAAGCTGAAGCATACGCTAATGATGTTATTCCAAGAGCAAGAGGGGATGCTGCAAAAATTTTACAAGAAGCTGAAGCTTATAAAAAACAAGTAGTAGCTGCTGCCGAAGGTGAGGCAAGCAGATTTATAGCAATATACAGTGAGTATGAAAAAGCTAAAACGGTAACGCAAGAAAGAATGTATCTAGAAACAATGGAAAAAGTTTTGGCTGATATAGATAAAGTAATTATTGATAAAAAAGCTGGCGGAGTAGTTCCATATTTACCTTTGCCGGAATTATCTAAGAAAGGATCTAATAACTAATGAAAATAAGTAAATTTTTAATTCCTATTTTAGTTGTTGCAGGGTTTGCAATTTATTTATCCCTTTTTGTTGTTAAAGAAATTAATCAAGCTATAGTTCTTCAATTTGGTGATCCGAAAAAAGTAATTGTTAAGCCTGGCTTGCAAGTAAAGATTCCTTTTATTCAAAATGTTGTTTTTTTAGATCGTAGGATTTTAAATCTTGATGCTCCTCCAGAAGAAGTAATAGCTTCAGATCAAAAAAGATTGATAGTAGATGCTTATGCTAGATTTAAAATTATTGATCCTTTAAAATTTTATATTTCAGTAGGAGATGAAAGAGTTGCTAGATCAAGATTATCGACAATTATTAACTCAAGAATAAGAAGTGTTTTAGGTAAGCAAAGTCTTGCTACTTTATTGTCTGAAGATAGAACTAAACAAATGGCAATTATTCAAGAAGGTGTAAATAATGAAGCACAAAATTTTGGTATCGAAATTATTGACGTAAGAATTAAACGAGCGGATCTTCCTCAAGCAAACAGTGAGGCTATTTTTAAAAGAATGCAAACTGAAAGAGAAAGAGAAGCTAAAGAATTTAGAGCCAAAGGTGCTGAAATGGCTGTAACTATCACTTCAACTGCTGATAAAGAAGTTACTGTAATTTTAGCTAACGCAAAAAAACAATCTGAAATAATGAAAGGTGAAGGAGACGGTCAGAGAAATAAAATATTTGCTAATGCTTTTGGAAGAGATCCTGAATTTTTTGCATTTTATAGAGCAATGCAAGCATATGAAAGAGCTCTAATAGGTGGCGACACTTCATTAATCTTATCTCCTGATAGCGATTTTTTTAAATTCTTTGGCAATACAGGAATCATAAAAAAACAATAATTAATTTAATGAAAGAGCTGTTAATGGCGGTAGGTCTTTTATTCTTTATTGAAGGTATGTTATATGCCTTATTTCCATCAAAAATGAAAAATATGTTAAAAATGATTGAAAAAATGCCAATCAACCAGTTAAGAGCGAGCGGATTAACATTTGCAATAATTGGCTTTATAATTGTTTGGTATTTGAAGGGGTAGGAATAATGAAATTAAATAAATTAGTTTTTAATTATTTTATAATTATTATTTTACTGAGTTTTCAAACAACATTTTCATACAGTAAAAATACACCAGAATCATTTGCAGATTTAGCTGAAAAACTTATGCCTTCAGTAGTAAATATATCAAGTACACAAACGATAAAAACAACAGCTAATCCATTCCCTTTTCAATTTCCACCAGGCTCTCCTTTTGAAGATATGTTTAAAGATTTTAATACACCAAAAGAAAGAAAAGCCACCGCTCTTGGCTCAGGTTTTATAATTGATAAAAAAGGAATTGTAGTTACAAATAATCACGTTATACAAGGGGCAGAAGATATAATTGTGTATGTTAATGGTACCACACAATTTAAAGCAGAAGTAATTGGTAAAGATCCATATATGGATTTGGCAGTTCTGCAAATTAAATCTGATAAAAAATTTCAACCAGTAAGTTTTGGCGATTCTGATAAAGCTCGAGTGGGTGATTGGGTGGTAGCAATTGGTAATCCTTTTGGATTGGGCGGAACAGTGACAGCAGGAATTATTTCATCAAAAAATAGAGATATTGGTGGGCGTTATGATAATTTTATTCAAACAGATGCATCAATAAATACAGGAAATTCTGGTGGTCCACTTTTTGATTTAGATGGGAAGGTAATTGGAATTAACACTGCAATAATATCTCCGGGTGCATCAGGTTCTATCGGTATAGGTTTTGCTATACCATCAAACCAAGCATCGCATGTGATTGATCAGTTATTAGAATTTGGCGAAACAAAAAGAGGATGGTTAGGTGTACGAATTCAAGAAGTAACGAAAGAAATAGCAGATTTAGAAAAACTAGATGAAGCTTATGGGGCCTTAGTTGCTAGTGTTTCAGAAAATAGTCCTGCTTATAAAGCTGGTGTAAAAGCAGGAGATATAATTTTAGAATTTGATGGAAAAAAAGTTGATAGCATGAAAACGCTACCAAGATTAGTTGCCCAGACAAAAGTAGGAAAAAGAGTAATATTAAAAATTTGGAGATCACAAAAAATAATCAAAAAAACTGTTTTACTGGGAAGGTTAGAATCATCGAAAGAATATATTGCAGAAAACACACCTGAAGAAGATAAAAGTAATTTCACTTTTATTGAAGAATTAAAAATTTATGTTAGAAATTTAAATAAAGATGATATTTTAAAACGTGATCTGCCAAAAAATACTTCCGGGGTTGTAGTTACAAGTTTAGAAGAAGGCAGTCCTTTAATGTTTTTGTCAACTGGTGATATTATAGTAGAATTGCAAAAAAAGAAGATTTTAAATTCAAAACAATTTTCTAAATTAGTAAATAATCTTCTGGAGAATGGTGAAAAAACATTATTATTTGCAATTTATAATGCAAACAATCAAAGAACTTATTTAACTGTTAAATTAAAATAATTTTTATCCTGAGCTTCATATGAAGCAAAAAAAAAGAGTAATTTTATTAGCTGGACCAACTGCTTCTGGTAAATCAGAATTAGCAATTAAATTAGCTGAACGTCTAAATGGTGAAATTATAAATGCAGACAGCATGCAAATTTATAAAGAAATTTCAATTTTAACTTCTAGACCCAAAAACAAAGATTTAAAAGGTATAAGGCACCATTTATATGGAATTAATTCAGTAAAGAAGAAGTTTTCAGCAGGCGGTTGGCTTAAAATGTGTACCCAAAAGATCAAAATGATTTGGTCAAGTGGCAAAACTCCCATAGTAGTTGGTGGTACAGGACTATATTTTAAAGCATTGGTAGATGGGTTAGTAAAAATTCCAAATATACCTAATACTTTTCGAAATAAAGTAAGAGAATTGCATAGAAAAAAAGGACAAAAATTTTTTTATATTTTATTAACAAAAATCGATCCCTCGGTAAAAAAAAATATTTCACCTTTTGATACACAAAGATCTTTAAGAGCCTATGAAGTAAAAAAATATACAAAGAAGTCATTGTTTGAATTTATTAAAGAAACTAAATCCAGTTTCAGAAAGGATATATTTAAAAAAATTTTTATAAATACACCTAAAGATTCGCTTCATCTCAAAATATCTAAAAGAGTTGAACAAATGTTTAAAGATGGGGCCATTAATGAAGTAAAAAAATTTTCTAAATTAAAAGTTAATAAAGACTTATCTTCAAATAAAATCATTGGAATCAAAGAAATAAAAAATCATTTATCTGGGGAGTTGACATTATTAGAAGCAAAAGAGCTAATTAAGCTAAAAACAAGACAATACTCCAAAAGACAATTTACATGGGCAAGGGGTCATATGAAATATTGGGAGATGATTTATTCTTCAAATTTAAACGACTTATTGAAAAAAACAATAAATAAAATATCCTAAAACTTGACCACAACTCAAACTCAGATAGATTACTAGATATGGCAAATTTAATGACAGGTGCAGAAATAGTTTTTCAAGCTCTTGAAGATCAAGGCGTGAAACATATTTTTGGTTATCCTGGTGGAGCTGTATTACCTATATATGATGAACTTAAGAACCATAAAAAAATAAAACATATTTTAGTTCGTCATGAACAAGGCGCAGGTCATGCAGCCGAAGGATATGCAAGATCTTCAGGTAAGCCCGGTGTACTATTAGTTACTTCAGGACCTGGAGCAACAAATACTGTTACCGCTCTTACAGATGCATACATGGACTCAGTCCCAATAGTTTGTATTTCAGGACAGGTCCCAACGCATTTAATTGGTACGGATGCCTTCCAGGAGTGTGATACCACTGGAATAACAAGACCTTGTACAAAACATAATTGGTTAGTGAAAGATATTAATCAGTTAGCAACAATTTTACACAAAGCTTTCGAGGTTGCAACTACTGGAAGACCTGGACCAGTGTTAGTTGATATACCAAAAGATATACAGTTTAAAAAAGGGAAATATGTTTTTCAAAAAAAATCAAAAACCAAAACGTCTAAAAATATTTTTAATGGACAAGATAAAAGCATAGAAACTGCTGTAGAATTAATTAAAAAATCCTCAAAACCAATTCTTTATACAGGAGGAGGGGTTATTAATTCAGGTCCACAAGCTACTAATTTGCTACGAGAACTGGTTTCATTAACCGGTTTTCCAATTACATCAACGCTTCAAGGATTAGGAGCCTTTCCTGGATATGACCAACAGTTTTTGGGAATGTTGGGTATGCATGGAACTTACGAGGCAAATAATGCCATGCATGATTGTGACTTAATGATAAATATTGGAGCTCGCTTTGATGATAGAATTACCGGCAAGATTGATGAGTTTTCACCAGGATCAAAAAAAATACATATTGATATTGACCCATCTTCTATAAATAAAAATATACAAATTGATTTGGCTTTAATCGGAGATGTGAAAGTTGTATTGGAAAAATTAATTTCAACTTTTAAGAAAAATAATCCAGACTTTTCAAACTCAAATAAACAAAAAATTTCTGCTTGGTGGAATCAAATAGAAAAATGGAGGAAAAAAAATTCTCTTGGTTATGTAAATAGTAAAGAAGTCATTAAACCTCAATTTGCTGTTCAAAGACTCTACGAATTAACTAGAGCTCAAGATGCTTTTATAACAACTGAGGTTGGACAACATCAAATGTGGGCAGCTCAACATTATAAATTTGATAAACCTAATAGATGGATGACTTCAGGTGGTTTAGGTACTATGGGGTATGGATTGCCAGCTGCTATTGGTGTTCAAGTGGCAAATCCAGAAAAACTCGTAATAGATATTGCTGGAGAAGCTTCAGTTTTAATGACAATGCAAGAAATGTCTACAGCTGTACAATATAATTTACCAATAAAAATATTTATTCTTAACAATCAATACATGGGAATGGTTAGGCAGTGGCAAGAATTATTACATGAAAAAAATTATTCTGAAAGTTATACTGAAGCTTTACCAGATTTTGTAAAGTTGGCAGAAGCTTATGGTTGCGTAGGAATAAGAGCAAATAAACCAGATGAGTTAGATGGAAAAATAGCAGAAATGTTATCTGTTAATAAGCCAGTTATTTTTGATTGTGTAGTAGATAAGATCGAAAATTGCTATCCAATGATCCCTTCTGGAAAACCACATAATGAGATGTTATTGGGAGAACAAGATGAGGATGATGAAATATCTGAAGAAGGAAAAATATTAGTATAAAATGGTAAAATCAGCTTATAGTTTTGAAACTAAAAAACAGAAAATAGAACAACATATAATTGTTTTATGGGTAGATAATGAGTCAGGTGTTTTAGCACGTGTAGTAGGGCTTTTTTCAGGTAGAGGCTATAATATAGACTCTTTAGCAGTGGCCGAAGTTGATAAAAAAAAAAATATTTCTAGGATAACAATTTCTACATCTGGAACACCTCAAGTGCTTCAACAAATAAAATTACAATTAGGTAAGTTAGTTCCAGTACACAAAGTTGCTGATTTTCCTAGTAACAAAAAAACTCTAATGAGAGAAATGGCTTTATTAAAAGTTGTATCAAACAGTGTGGGGCTTAAAAGAGCCCAAAATCTATGTAAAAAATATAAATATACTGTACTTGATAAAACTGCTAGATCTTTTGTGTTTGAAGTTTCGGCTTTAAAAAAAGAGATTGATGTATTAATTAAAAAATTACAACCTTTAGGTTTAGCTAGCGCCTCAAGAACAGGAGTTGTTGCAATGACTAAAGGTTCAGAAATATATAAACAGAACTAAAGGAAATATTTATGAAAATGCTATATGAAAAGGATGCAAAAGTAGATCTGATTAAGTCAAAAAAAGTTGCAATTTTTGGATTTGGCAGCCAAGGTCATGCTCATGCATTAAATTTAAAAGAAAGTGGAGTTAAGGAAGTTGTGATTGCTTTAAGAGAAGGTTCGCCAAGCAAAAAAAAAGCAGAGACACAAGGATTAAAAGTTATGTCCTTGTCTGATGCAGCAGAGTGGGCTGATGTACTAATGGTTTTAACTCCCGATGAACTTCAATCGCAAATTTATAAAAATCATATAGAACAAAGAATGAGACAAGGAACAAGTTTGGCCTTTGCTCATGGATTAAACATTCATTTTAATTTAATAAAGGCTAGAAATGATCTTGATGTTTTTATGATCGCTCCTAAAGGACCTGGTCACTTAGTAAGAAGCGAATATCAAAAAGGAGGAGGTGTTCCTTGCTTAATGGCCATACATCAAAATAGTTCTGGTAAAGCAAAAGATTTAGCTCTTTCGTATGCATGTGCGATAGGAGGAGGCAAAGCAGGAGTAATTGAAACTAATTTTAAAGAAGAATGCGAAACAGATCTATTCGGCGAACAGTCTGTACTGTGTGGAGGATTGGTAGAGCTAATTAAAAATGGATACGAAACTTTAGTTGAAGCAGGATACTCTCCTGAGATGGCATATTTTGAGTGTGTGCATGAAGTTAAATTAATAGTAGATCTGATATACGAAGGTGGTATTGCAAATATGAATTATTCAATTTCAAATACAGCAGAATACGGTGAGTATATCACTGGAAAAAAAATTATAGACTCAAAAACCAAAGTCAAAATGAAAGAAATATTAAATGATATTCAATCAGGAAAATTTGCTAAACAGTGGATGGAAGAAAATAAGAATGGTCAAAAAAACTTCCTTAAGATGAGAGAAGAGCTTGCAAATCATCCTATAGAGAAAGTCGGCAAAAAGCTTAGAGATTTAATGCCTTGGATTGGCAAGAACAAGCTAGTCGATAAATCAAAAAATTAGTTATTTAGTTAATTTTTCGAAATAAAAATCAAAAATCTTTTGCATAAAGCGCGCTTAGGTTGTACATTATATTAATAGAAAAATTACCTAATTTTTAGAGGGTTAATGTCAGGGAATAAAAATAGAGTTTATATATTTGATACAACAATGCGCGATGGAGAACAATCTCCTGGCGCTTCCATGAGCCTTGAAGAAAAAATACAAATTTCAAGAGTTTTTGATGAACTAGGTGTAGACATTATCGAAGCTGGATTTCCAATTGCATCCCCAGGTGACTTTGAAGCGGTTACAGAAGTTAGTAAAATTTTAAAAAATTCAATCCCTTGTGGGCTTTCAAGACATACAAAAAAAGATATAGATGCATGTAAAGAATCACTAAAATTTGCAGAAAGATTTAGAATTCATACTTTTATTTCAACAAGTCCTTTACATATGAAGCATAAGTTGAATAAAAAACCAGAAGAAGTTATTGAGGCAATCAAAGAACACGTTACCTATGCAAGAAAATTTACAGACGATGTAGAGTGGTCATGTGAAGATGGGACTAGAACAGATATAGATTTTATGTGCAAAACAGTTGAACTTGCAATTAAATGTGGAGCAAAAACGATTAATATACCTGATACTGTTGGATACTCAGTTCCATCTGAATTTAAAAAAATAATTGAAACATTAATTAACAAAGTACCAAACATAGACAAAGCAATTCTATCAACTCATTGTCATAATGATTTAGGTCTAGCCGTAGCAAATTCTTTAGCTGGTGTTACAGCAGGTGCAAGACAAATTGAATGTACTATTAATGGTATCGGAGAAAGAGCAGGAAATGCTGCCCTTGAAGAAATTGTAATGGCCATGAAAACTAGAAATGATTTAATGCCGTTTAACACTGGAATAAATACAAAATTATTAAGCAAAGCATCAAAAGTTGTTTCAAATGCCACTGGATTTCCGGTTCAATTTAATAAAGCTATAGTTGGAAAAAATGCTTTTGCACACGAGTCAGGAATTCATCAAGATGGAATGTTAAAAAACAG
>MDTG01281526.1_pt1 | contig 10877 bp, 11 predicted proteins | sample 811421 | NCBI WGS metagenome assembly MDTG01 (sample SAMN05326645, study PRJNA326480) | marine metagenome | isolation source: seawater | place: Pacific Ocean: South East | collected 2011 | reverse complement strand
CGCTCCGTCGTTCAGATGAATGGCAACTCCCCCACCGCGTGTCGAGGCCGCGCTCGCGACGATCAGATCCCGGTCACCGTCATCGTCGATGTCTAGCAACTCGGTCCGGATCGGCTCCAGGACTGTCGGGAACGGACCCTCAAGCTGCGCCCCGCCCGAAGCGGGACTCCGGACAACGTAGAAACCGAACAGGTCTTCCACACCGACAACGAGATCAGGTAACCCATCGCCGTCGATATCCGATCCGGTGGCCGAACGCGGCGTGAAGTTCGTCTGGATGGTAAGCGGTCCGTCGAAATCCCCGCTTCCGTTGCCGTGAAGAAGATCGACGTTGCGGAATACCCGATTCGCGATCGCGAGATCGATGAGCCCGTCCTTATCAAAGTCGCCCGCGACAATGCCCCCGGGCTCCCCTGGAACGGCGACTTCGATGAGCGATGCAAAGTCGCCAGTCCCGTCGTTGAGCAATGTCCAGAGCATCGCGTCCTGCGTCGAAGTCGCGGCAATGTCGTGATCCCCGTCCCCGTCGAGATCTGCGAGCACAAGGTGCTCTCCCCCCGGAACCTGGATCGGAAAAGCCGCGACCAGCACGCCGCTTCCGTCATTGAGCAGCGGCAACACCGTCCGGTCCCGACTGTGGAGCACGACAGCATCCCGATCGCCGTCGCCGTCGAGGTCGGCGGCCTCGATGTCGACCGGGCCATCGCCGGCTAGGAGAAGCTGCTGTGGAACGAAATCGCCGCTACCGGTCCCGAAACCGACCTCGACGACATCGTCGAGAAAGTGGGCGGTGATGCTGTCCGGCACGTCATCACCGTTCAGGTCGGTGATAAGGAGCGATCTGAGATCGGGCGCGGTGGTGGTCGTGACGAACGACTCGAACTCGTTGTTCCCGAGATTCTCGAGCGTGATGAGACTGTCACCCGGTGCGATAGCGAGAAGATCGGGGAAGCCGTCCCCGGTATTGTCGAGCACGCCGACATCCGTCGCACCGGCGAGTGCATCGACGCTGAGATCGATCGGATACGCACCGGAGCCGTTGTTGATCAGCACCCCGCCGTCGGGACCGAATCCGGAGTAGACGACATCCGGCGCACCGTCGCTGTTGACATCTCCGACCGCCAACATCGAAATGAAACTCGACGTCGGGGTCCCGACCTGAACAAACACGCCGTTGCCGTCATTCTCGAGAATCGACACTCCCGGGTCACCGGTTTCGAGAGCGACCGGGGTAACCAGATCGGTGTCCCCGTCTCCGTCGTGATCGACGGCTTCCATCTGCAATGGTGTCATCGGAAGCGGCAGGACGCTCAACGGCGAAAACACCCGGCCACCCACGTTCCGGAAGACGCGGAGGGACTCAGGATCAGAACCTGAATCGTCACACCCCGCGACGATGTCGATCAACCCGTCTGCGTCAACATCGAACGCCGAAACGCTGAACGGCGTGTACAGGATAGAGATCTCGATCCGATCGCTGAAGTCGCCGGATCCCGAGTTGAACGCGACGAGGAGCCTCCCCGAGCGGGTCGCGATCACCGCGTCCAGATCGCCGTCGTTGTCGAAATCCGCGAGGTCAATGTCATACGGGCGGAGAAAGGCCGGCCCCGATGCCTGGAGGTCGAATCCGCCCTCACCGTTGTTGAGCAGCACGGCCAGTTCCCCGCTGGACGAGAGCACGAGATTCGCGGAGATAAGGTCCGTGAGTGCATCGCCGTTGAGATCCCCGGTCGCGACAGAGACCGGCAGACTGTCGAACTGAAACACATCTGATACCGACCCGAATCCACCACCGGGCAACCCTGAGGCTAGCCGGATTTCCCCGGAACTCACCGTGATCAAGTCCTCGATCCCGTCACCACTCACATCATCCAGATAGAACCGGAAGGTGCCCGGCGCGAGCGGCGTCGAGACCACGGGGAAGCACACCGTCGGTGATCCACCGATCGCGGCTCCCACAGCCCCGAAAGACAACGCGACAGCGAAACCGCTCCTGTTGAACGCAATGGGCATCTCTTCTCTCTCCTCAAGTCGGGCGAGGGCCTGCAACCGAAATGTCGCCCAGCCTGACGACAATCCCGGGAGTGGAGCGTATTGCATCTGCGGCTGAAGTCGACAGTTCGCTATCGACATACGCGATATTGAACGCAATTTGCATTCGAAGATAGTGGTAGCGACTCCTGATCTGATATACTATCAGAATGCAAACAAATCAGCTTGATTCAAATAATCAATGGAAAACACCACCGTCACCCAACGGGCGTGACGGCCGGGGCAGGTTCACTCGGGGCAACCCGGGCGGACCTGGCAACCCGCCAGGCGCGAGGTCGGAGCGACTTCGTCACGCGCTCTTGAACGCCGTATCCGAGCAGGACATCGCGGACATCGCCGCAGCACTCATCGTGAACGCGAAAACCGGTGATGTTCAGGCCGTTCGCGAGTTGCTGAGTCGCACTCTCGGACGACCGACTGACAGTGACACCCTTGCCCGCCTAGAGCGTCTGGAAACCGCCTTGCTCCCGCCGGACACGGAGGCCCAGTTATGAGCATCCGATCCCGCCTCGACGCAATCGAAGCGACTCTGAGCGGCACCGACGCCGAGCATCGATGCCCGGATTGCAGCGGCCCGATGCTCCAGTCCCCGCTGCACAAACGCGTCGAGCCCTCAACGACGGCCGCTACGCAGATGCGGCGATCATCGGCAAGGTCGGTCGTGAGCGACGTCCGTTCGCCGTTGAGTTCCCACAGTGGAGGCGCGGGGATGACCAGTAACTTCGGCCATCCGGTTGTGCTCCAGATGTCCGAGATCCAGCCCGAATCAGTCCGCTGGCTCTGGCCCGGACGCCTGCCCCTCGGCAGACTCTCGCTGATCGCTGGGATGCCGGGCCTCGGGAAGTCGTTCGCGACCGCCAGTATCGCGGCGAGTGTGTCGACGGGATCGCCCTGAGCCGGTTCGGAGGACTCCGAGTCCCCTCCGAAGCGTTCCTCCTCCGATGGGAGGACATCGACTGGGATCGCCGGTCGATGCGGGTCCGCTCCCCGAAAACGGAGCATCACGCCGACGGGGCCACCCGCGAAGTCCCGATCTTCCCTGAGATCTACGACCTGCTGCTGGCGGTCTTCGAGCAGGTGGAGCCCGGGACGGAACGGGCACTCTCCGACTTCAGGACCGGCTACAACCCACACACCCAGTTCAAGCGGATTATCACCCGGGCGGGCCTGACCCCCTGGCCGAGGCTCTGGCACAACCTTCGGGCAAGCCGACAGTCCGAGCTCGCGAGCCAATACCCCGTCCACACGGTCTGCTCATGAATGGGCAACTCACGCCTCGTCGCGGCGGGCCACTACCTTCAGGTGACCGATGCGGACTGGCAGCGGGCGACAGGCGGCGCAGATTCCGGCGCACACTCGACGCATTTCGCGGCGCAGCACAGACCCGCATCGATCCGCAACAATCGAAGCGAATCGCCGGAAGTGCTTGAGAATGAAGGGGTTTTGCGAGCCGGTGCGGACGCACGCGAGGTGACGCAAAAGCGGGAAAGTACCCCCCGAAGGACTCGAACCTTCAATCCGCTGATTAAGAGTCAGCTACCGAAGCCGGGTAAGTCATTGTGATCAAACCACCTCGGAGAGCCGTCGTCAGTGCGCGGTGTAAAATCCGGTGCAGCAATGTCAAGAACAAGCAGGAACTATTCCGCAATCGATCGAATCCAGCGGCCGAGCATGACGGCAATACGCGATCCTGAGCCGGCGTGATCAAACGTGAATGGTGGGGTGCCGACTCGATTCGGCTATCCGGCGTGATCCGACAATGACCGAAGAAACGCGCCGTGAGGAACGATACTCTCACGCATCCACCGGGCCATCGCCGGCTTGAGCGCATCGCTTAACGATTCTGAGAGGCGTTCGTCGGGCGTGTGCGTCGAGACACTTCGGTAGGGCCCTTTCGCGTCCTTGACCAGCACCTCCATGGCGTCGAGGCAGTAGGCATTGCACACCGCCGCCACGAACTCGGCGGGGATCCGAGTTGTCCCGCTCAGATACCGCCTGACTGACTCACGGTGAACCCCGGCATCGCGGCTCACCTGACTAAAGCTGCGATGCCCGACGAATTTCCTCAAGACCTCAGCGATCTCCTCGTTCGAACGCGGAGTCGGTATCGGCGTGGAGGCGTTTGCCCTGGTCATTGAGCTTGCTTCAGGATTTTTGCACGAATAAGTACCCATCAGATCGGCTCGTTTTAAGTCGATAGAGAAGCCGTGGTGGGTTGGCTGAATCACGGGCTCGTGTGCGGGGTCACTCATCGATCGCTGTCATCTCCGAACCTAACGGGCTTCAGTGTTTTCGTTGAACCACTCCACCAGCTTCGGCCAGAGCGACCGCATCATCGATTCCGTGAACCGCTCTGCCGGCTGACTGGACGGGTAATGCCGGAACGCCGCGGGGCGATCACAGTGGAGGAGCAAGGGGACGGGATCGATTCCGTACACTTTGGACACCGCCGCGACGAAGACCGCCGGGATGCGGCCCCTGCCGAGTAGATAGCGACGGACCGATTCGGCGTTGAACCCGGTGTCCAGAGCGATCTGGCGGTAGGTCCTCTCTCCAATGAACTCCCGGAGTGTGGTCGCGATCTCCTCGTCCGTCCGGGCTGCGATATGGGCGCCCGGATCGGCGTGGCGATAGTCCGCGATCATCGCAGAGGGGACAGGATGCACGACATTTCGCTCCGCATCCGACGGGCGGAATGTCAGAGGGTGGCCTTTATCTTGTTGATCGGCGGCCCTTCCCCCGAGTATCTCACGGCGGGTGAATGCCGCAGGCCCTGCGGCATCTTCCCCTGCCGCAGAGCCGTTGGCGTGTGCTCGATCCGGGCTACTCATGTTTGGACACCACTGCGAGCCGGTGATCAGATCGGAAACGCAGCGTCGGGCCGGACGACAAACCGGATCGGGACCGTGACGCTGGTGTTGTTATCAAGGTCGACATCCAACCGGAAGGCGTCCGGATCACCCGGCGCTTTCGGACTGACAACGACCGTGCCGTAGCACTGGATCTGGTTGTCGAGAATGCAGTACACCGTGATCTGCGGATTCTGACCAGCGCTCGCAAGAATGAAGTCGTAGTCGGCGCTGTTGAATCCAGCAGCGGCAAGACGCTGATCGACATAGGCAGGCATCCCGGACTCGGCGGCGGGGAGATCGGTTCGATTCTTCCAAGACGGCATCGCCGTGTTGAGACCGATTTCCTTCAGATGATCGCTGACCGCGTTCTTCACGGCGTCCGTGTACTCGGCGTCCGTCAGTTGGCTGCCCGAAGGTTTCTCTGGTACCAGAAGCTGAATGAGCAGATCTCCGTTGGCCATTGCGCCCCCCGTTCTTGCATCCCTCTGGACAGCGGACTCCAGCTGTCCGGCTGCCCAACTGGATAGCCGTCAACCGAGGGGTTGCCTCGCCAAGATCTGTGGATTTTTTTCAGTTCTGCGTCGAGACTGTGGCGGCGCAGCGGAACCCGATACCGAGGACTCGGTCGTCGGCGTTGGCGACCAGCAGCAGTTGGTTCCTGTGCGGCACGCTCGCCATCATCCGAAAGGCATTGCCCTTCGCTATCCCGAACTCGCCGGAGGTCGCGGGGCCAAGCGGAGCGAGCACGCTGTCGGTCCACTCGGCGACATTCCCCGCGAGGTCGTAGACGCCTTCGGGCGTGCAATCGGGGCCCGCGGCCTGCAGATCACCCGAGGCGTGGACGCCCGCAAGATACAGGTCCCACGCGTCCGGATCGACGCTCGGATCGATCGCGACGGCGGGCATTGCCGAGCTCGCTTGCACAGTTTTGAGGATTTCGGGGTCGTTTCCCCACGGATACGCGCGTCGATCGAGGCCACCGGCCGCGATCTCCCACTCCGCGTCGGTCGGAAGCCGCTTGCCGACCCACTCGGCGTAGGCCCGCGCGTCCGCCTGCGAGATCCCCACAACGGGAAGCGGATCGAGCACCGGGTCGTACTCATTCCCCCACAGCACGGGCGGTGAGGAGCCTGTCGCTCGGACGAACCTGCGATACTCCGCGTTGGTGACCTCAAATCGATCGATGAGGAACGACTGGATCGTCACCGCTGCGGGTTTCGTCTCGTCGAGCGGGCTCTGCGGCGACCCCACGACATAGTCTCCGCCTGGGATCAGCACCATCTGGCTGGGCTGGCTCGCGAGGGCCGGGCCCCCGAAGAACTCAGCCAACTCAATCTCCACCGTCTGCCCGGCGACGATCTGGCGTGTCAGCTCGTGCACGCCGGCGTTGGTCCCGACGGTGATCCGATACCGTCCTCTCGGGAGTTCGACGCGCCGCGAACCCGACCTGATCGGGATCTGAGTCCCGAGGCTGCGGGCAGGGCCGTCAAACGCGCTGATCGTGAGGATCTGGGTCGATGGATCGGTCAGTCTGACGCCGCCGCGTGAGGACGGTGCACTCAAGATCGGAACGAGCGCCGCCGCGGCCCCCACGGCAATCGCGGTGAAGGCCGCCGCCGCGATGACCCGATGCCGACCGATCCACCATCTCACACGTGCGAGCGACAGACCCGGTGGTGTGAGCGGCCCCGCGAGGACGCGGTCGAGCGCCGCGAGCATCTCGCCGGCATCTTGAAATCGGTCGGTGGGCGTCACCGCGCACGCCGTCCTAGCCAGTTGCGCCAATTCGACCGGGATCGCCGGATTCAGACGCCTCGGGTCCGCCCAGTCGTCTGCGGTTATGGAACTCGCTCGCGATTCGGCGTGCGCTTTCTGTGGCGGCTGTCTGAGCGTGAGCAACTCGTAGAGGACCACGCCGAGCGCGAAGACATCTGACGATGGGGTGATCGGCGCGTCAATGTCGCCCGACTGCTCCGGTGCCATGTATCGCGGCGTGCCGCCGACTTGGGTGATCGGATCGCCGGTGGATCCGCAGACAGCGATACCGAAGTCGGTGATGTAGGGTCGATCGCCCTCCTTGAGGAGGATGTTGGATGGCTTGAGATCGCGGTGCACGATGCCCGCTCGGTGGGAGTGTGCCATCGCATCACAGAGGTCTCGGACAAGCTTGAGCGTCCAAATCAACCGGATGCGGGAGTTGACTGGGCTATTGGCGGGAAGAGGCTCGGTCGAGTCGAGCGGCATATTCGCCGAGCGCCTCACTCCCTCAAGATGATCGCGGAGCGTCTGCCCCTCGATGTACGCGGAGACGATAAATACCCGGTCGCCCTCGCTGCCGAACTGATGGACGGGAACGATCTTCGGGTGGTCGAGCCGGGCAACCGTCCGGGCCTCCGCGAGCAGGCGAGCCTCCGCCTCAGTGCCGGCCCCAGCTCGAATGAACTTGATCGCGACATCCCGGTGGAGCGTCTCGTCTGACGCGAGGTAGACCACGCCCATCCCGCCCCGGCCGAGCTCCTCCTTGATGGTGAACCCTGAGAGCCTTGGCTCGGACCCACCCAATAGCGTTGGGAACATCCCAGCGACGCCGAGGTCGAACTCAGACGGCTCGGCGGCGTCTCGGATCAGCCCGCGGAGCGTAGATTCTTCATCCTCGGAGAGCCCGAATCGTGTGATGAGATCGTCGCGCTCCGACTCCTCGGCGTCGATCAACAACGCGAGTCGCTCGAACATGATCTCCGGGATCCTGCCAGGCATGCCATGGCCCAATGTACCGCCGCGACGGCGTTCGAGGCGATCAGAAATCGGTGAACTTTGTTTGTTGCGTCGGATCGTCGCCGAGTTCGGTTTTCAGCCAGATTCGAGCGACCGTCCACTCCCTCGAAACCGTTCGTTCACTCATGCCGGTGAGCTCGGAGATCTCCTGGATCGTGAACCCTCCATAGAATCGGAGCCGGACAACGGCCGCTCGGTCCGGACGGAGCCGCTCGAGCAGCCCTAGCGCATCGTCGAGTTCGAGGAACCGCTCAGCATGGCCCTTCGTGACAGGATCAGTTGTCAACGAGAGCGGTCGCTTCCCGCCGCCCCGCTTCTCGGCGACTGCCGCCCGGGCACGCTCGACGAGGACATCGTGCATCGCGCGGGTCGCGGCCATGAAGAAGTGCTGGCGGTTCTTCCAATCGAGCTCTCGACCCGATCCGAAAAGGCGGAGATAAACCTCGTGCACGAGTGCGGTCGGCTCGATCGAATCGGGCGTTCCGATGTGATCGATCTGCCTAGCCGCCCTAAGCCTGAGTTCGTCTCGCACGAGCCGAAGGAGCCGATCGATCGCCTCGGGGGAGCGTGACGCGGCTTCGCCCAACAAGATCGTGATGTCGTCTGCATCGCTCACGACCCCCCCAGCATCGGCGACAATACCTGACAGCCCCCGAGCCGTCAACGCTGAGGCCTGTCCTCCGGGGAGGCGTTATGCACTCGAAACCTTGCGAGAAAAGTGGATCTCGACGAGGGGAGGAGCCGCGTAGCGATCGCCCGAATCTGCTCACAAGCCGGGGAGTCTGTCAGCCCCTGCTCGACGACTCGATGTCGAAGCCGACCTGCTCAGCGAACTCGCAGTCGACGACCTCCTGCGAGGACCCACGGATACACCACCGCTCTCCGGTGATCTGCCCCCAGTCCTTGTGCCAATATTCAACAGTATAACGCGTGGTTCTCCTGCCGCTGCTGAGGCGTGCGAAGCGTTGCGGAGCACGGCTCAGCAGCAATTGCCTCGGGTGCCGGAGGCCGGTATCCAAGAGCGGAGTGAGGTCGCACCGTGTTGTAGTGATGTCTCCACCGCTCGATGAGCACCCGGGCCTCGTGCAGCGTGTCGAATCGTTCCCGGTCGAGCAGTTCATCCCGCAGCTTCCCGTTCAGGCTCTCGACATACCCGTTCTCCCACGGGCTTCCCGGTTCGATGTACAGCGTCTTCACCCCGACACGACGCAGCCAGGTCCGCACGGCCTTCGCCGTCATCTCAGGACCGTTGTCGGGTCGGATGTGGGCTGGCACGCCCCGCGTCGCCATCAGCCAGCTCAGACGCTCGAGGACATCGTCGCTCGTCAGCCGACGGGCCACGTCGATCGCCAAGCACTCGCGGGTGTGCCGCTGGCCGGTAGGCGAATCGGCTGATGTCGTGCTCTGCGACTGCCAATGGAAGAGTCGGTCGCTAATCGCGTAGTCCTCGTACATCGTGGTCGGTGAGTAGCGGCCCAAAACCGCAGTGGAACACGCACCGCGTAGGGGGCGACGCGCTCGCCGAGGGCATGCTCGACCGCCTTGTGGATCGGCCCGAAGCGAGTCGGCTCGGTCAATGCGGCGACGACTGCCGCGACCTGCCGGACGAGCGCCACCGGCACCTTCATGGGCCGGGTGACATGCCCCCCTCAGAGTTGGTCCATTCCCAGGCTGGTAGCCTCGGCGGATGGAACACGGAGGATCAGGCATGGGTCGGAAGCGGTATTCGGCGGAGCAGATCGTCAACAAGCTGCGTGAGGCGGAGGTGCACCTGTCCCAGGGGCTCTCGGTCAAGCAGATGTGCCGGCAGATCGGCGTCACGGACCAGACCTATTACAAGTGGCGTCGCGAGTACGGCGGGCTGAAGACCGACCAGGCGAAACGCTTCAAGGATCTGGAGAAGGAGAACGCCCGGCTCAAGAAGCTGGTCGCCGAGCTCTCCCTCGACAAGCAGATGCTGCAGGACATCGCCTCGGGAGACTTTTGAGCCCGCGGAAGACACGCGAGGCGGTGCACGCGTTGCGTGCCCGGTACCGCGTGTCCGAGAGGCGGGCGTGCAGGGTGCTGAAGCAGCCGCGGTCGACGCAGCGGTACGCGCCGATCGAGCGGAATGATGAGGCACCGTTGACCCGGCGGATCGTCGAGCTTGCCTCGGCCTTCGGCCGGTACGGCTACCGGCGGATCACGGCGTTGCTCAGGCGTGAGGGGTGGGCGGTGAACCACAAACGCGTCGAACGGATCTGGAAGCGGGAAGGCCTGAAGGTGCCGAAGAAACAGCCGAAACGCGGCCGGCTCTGGCTCAATGACGGGAGCTGTGGTCGCCACGCACGCAGAACGCCCACCTCGTCGCGTGCAAGAGCTTCAGCCGCTGGCTCCATCGCACCGGCCGATGCACCATCGACCCGCTCGCCATGCTGTCACGCGTGTCCGAGACCGGAGAGCAGAAACGACCCCGCCGAGCCCTCACAGCCGACGAGATCACCAAGCTCCTCGACGCCGCGGAGCGCGGCCCCACGCTCGTCAAAGTCTCCGGCCCCGACCGGGCCATGCTCTACCGCCTGCTGCTCGCAACGGGCCTCCGATTCTCCGAGGCCCTGAGCACGACACCCGAATCGTTCGAGCTCGACCACGCCGACGGCCCACGCGTGCGCGTCATGCCCGCCTACTCCAAGAACCGGAAACCGGTGTTCCAGCCGCTCCCGCCGGAGACCGCCGAGATCCTCAGGCCTTGGCTCACCACGCGGTCGCCGGGAAAGCCAACCTGGCGCAAGCCGCACAACCCCTGTCGTGTTTGGCTCAGACCGGATCTGGCCGCGGCCGGCGTGCCATATCAGGACGCCCACGGTGCGTACGCCGACTTCCACGCGACGCGGCACACCTACATCACCATGCTCAACCGCGCCGGCGTGCCGCTCGCGACGGCGATGAGCCTGGCGAGGCACAGCGACCCCAAACTCACCCTCGCGGTCTACGACCACAACAACGAGGCCGACCGCCGGGCCGCCCTCGACGCAGCCTTTGGGAAGCCGTCGCGCGGCACGAGCCAAGGCAGCCAAGTCGCCGCCGAGACCGCCAACGAGGACGACGCGCGTATACGGATCCGTATACGCGCCCCGCTCTCAGCCTCGCATTCGACCGCATCGCCTCGCACAACGACCACCCCGGAGAGGACCATCCCCGACGCCGACAAAGATCTCG
>MDTG01371326.1_pt1 | contig 10878 bp, 21 predicted proteins | sample 811421 | NCBI WGS metagenome assembly MDTG01 (sample SAMN05326645, study PRJNA326480) | marine metagenome | isolation source: seawater | place: Pacific Ocean: South East | collected 2011 | reverse complement strand
TAATAATACTGTATCAGCGTTTCTAAGATTAAATCTATCATTTAAAACCTTTAATTGTTGATAGATTATAGAGTCATGAAGGTTTTCTCTCCAATCATTATAGACTACATGAACCACAACTGGAATTATGTAACTCTCTTCTGATTTCTTTTTGGGTCCTCTTAAATAGTTTTGTATATCCTTTTCTATTTTATCGTACCTTTCAGGGTTCTGTTCTATAAAAGGTTTATTATATTCATCTGTTGCACACGGAGACTGTGCCAAAACTGTTTGACAAAATAATAAAAATAAAATTATTAATTTTTTCATAAGTCCCATCCAACTCCGTGACATCTAATATAAATAGGTGTTTCAAATATTCCGGTAAAACCTTCTTTTAGCATTGGTCTAATAAAAGCCCCGTCTTCTCCTTCTTCTGTGGTATCTCCCCACTCCCATGAAGGATATCCCTTTTTATGAATAAGACTATATGTTCCTAAAGGAACTTTTGTCTCTCCATTTTTATTTCTAAAAGACATCGGAACCCAATTTCCATCAAGTCCATCTATTTTTAAAACATCTCCATTTTTTTCGTTTGAAAAATCTATATTGTCTAATTTACCTTCTTTTTTTATTTTATTCCATTTTTTCCATTTAACTAATTCAAAATCATTTTCAAAAACACAGTTATTTAAGAGACACTTTAAATTATTATTAATTTTTAAAGACCTAACAATAATGTCGCGGAGAGTTTTTATTGCATCTTTAATATAAACGTCATCTGAATCCAAATAAGATATCCAATCTCCTGTAGCATTTTTTACAGCGACTGCTCTAGGTTTTCCTCTATGGTATTTTTCTTCTCCCATTAAAGTATTTTCAGGTTTTTCAACCATAAAAAACTTAATGTTACTATAGTGTTGAAAATGCTCTTTATATAACCTTTCTGTTATTTTACACCCATCTGCTGCTATAATAAGCTCCCAATTAGGATCAGATTGACCAATCATAGAATAGACTGCTCTAATAAATTTCATTTCTGGGTTTGTCCTAGCACCTGGATATTCTCCAAGATAGGACTGCATTACAACACTTATTTTCATATCATGCTCTTAAATTTATCTGCCTCAATAGACTTAATTTTATCTGCGATTGCAGGTCCTTTTAAACCATATTGTTGCATTACATATCTTCCATCCGTAGTTGGCTTATATTTAGTAAACGCTTTAACCATTTTAAGGTCCATCCTATTCAGTTTTGCAAAATCTAATAGGAGTCTTTTATCTATTTTTGATATCATCCATTTTTTATTCAATTCAAAAGCCGTTTCTGGTGCTAAATTTAAAAATTGTTTAAAAAATAGGATTGAATCTATTTCTTGATTTGAGAAAGACATTTTATTTAGTCTATCTTTTATTACATTTGATTTATTATCTGAAAATAGGTTTGTGATTTGTAAAATAAAACTTTTAGTGTCAATAAAGTTTTTATTTACTTCAATATCTGGAAACATTACTCCCCAAAGACTAAATTCTGATACCATTTCCAGGTAAAATTTAGGAGACTTTGCGCTCTCTATTGATTTTTTAAATTCATCATGAACCCTTTCACTACTAACCCCTTCTAGACTGTTGTCTTTAATTATAGCAGCAGCGGTATTCTTTTCAAGTTTACTTCCTGTTCTACCCGCAAATCGGAGAGCCCTAAGTTTTCTTAATGGGTCCTCATCGAAGCGGTCTTTAGGTCTACCAACTGTTCTAATAATACTTCCCTGAATATCAGCAACTCCACCAACCAGATCAACAACTTGCTCTTCTTCAATATCATAAAAAAGAGCATTAATTGTAAGGTCTCTTCTAAGAACATCTTTGTCTATTGTTGAGTATTCTACCGCTTCTGGTCTTCTACCCTTTCCAATATCTTCTCTAAAAGTAGCTATTTCTATTCCTTCTCTAAAACCGGGTGTTTTTGCAATAACAACTCCAAATTGTTGACCAACTTCTCCAATTGTATCAAACCCTCCAGCTTTTAAAATACTTACAACCTCAGTTGGATGAGCATCTGTTGCCAAATCAAAGTCTTTTGGCCTTTTTCCAAGAAGAGCATCTCTTACCGCACCTCCTACAACATACAATTCTCTTTTATTTTTTTTAAAAAGTTTGTGTAGGTCTTTAACATCTCTAGGTATGTTAAGTCTCAGCTTTTGTTGAGCCTCTAAAAGTAATACAAAATCGGTCATTGGTTTTATCATGTTTTATATATTCGTTTTTCTAGTTCTTGTTATTGCGCTGACTACCAAACCAAGTTGCTCTACTGGGTTAGAAAGAATTCTAGATTTTTTGCCATTTTTATAAGTGTGAGTTTTATTTAATTGGTACATTTGATAGTTTTGGCCGTTAATAGTTTGTGAAGTTCCCCAATGTATGTTGATTGGTACTAATCTTCTACAATAGCCACTCTCATAAAGTCCATAAATTGATTCTGTTTCCGGGTCTAAAAATAACATTGTCCCATCTTTTTGCCTTTTGGTTTTAATTTCATTTAGTCCAAAGTCGACCATTACGTCTTTGACATTATTTTTAAACCTTGTTGTAAATTTATAGTTTTTCATTTTTGTTATGTTTATATGTTTGAATAATTAAATAAATATCTCGGTCTGAAAGAATTTCACACTTACTTTGAATTTCTTCTATTCTTCTTTTAGGTATATCATAATGTGGAAGCCTAGCACTGCCATGAAACCAACATCTTTTAATATTTAAGTCTTCTGCCATCTTATGTAAATTTTCTATTGAATATGGTAGGCAAATTAAATGGCGTTTATTATCACAAAGGTATTGCATTTTAAATATTATTTAGCTGGTTTAAAATATGCTCTAAATCACCGGAATTTAAGCCATAATAATAATTAAATAAATAATTGTCGGCCAGCATGTTTGGTGTAATTGGGTCGGAATAATTATTGCCTGTTTTTGGCTGTGGCTTAAATAGGTTTTTGTGATTAAGAATAGAGTGAATAAGGTTTAATTTAGAATTTTGCATAGTTATTATTTTTATTAATTATAGTACTAATATAAACAAAAACCACGACATAAAAAAATCTGGAGTGACTTTTTTTCAAAAAAAAGGACCCGAATTCGAGTCCTCTAATGTGTGTTAAGCTGGGCCACCTACTCCGAAAAGAAACATATCATCTTCGTGGTCATTGTCGCTACCTTTGTTGACGAAAATTTGGAAAATATTATCATCTTCGTCTAGATCGGTCGTTCCAAATCCTTTTTGAATTTGAATCGGTTTCATTTCAGAAGGTGTTGCCTCTTCTGAAATGTTGTCCATCTTTATTATGTATTTTTAGGGTTTAATATATTATATATCGAAGAAATGGGGAAAGTTTCTCTAGCGGTGCATCTTTTTTGCACGAATTGTAGAAATTTTTACGTTTGGATATTCTTTTTCAAGACTTTTCACCAGTCTCAAGTTCTCGGAATCATCATCATAAAATTGCAGATCATTAAAACCTTTATCGATAATTTCTCTAAACGCCTCTTTTTTACGGTCTGCAATATCTCCTCTAAAACCATGTATTTTGTCATTTACTGCAAAAATAAGTTCTCCATCTATTGGGCGTTTTAGATGGTCTTTTAACCAGGTATAAATCATCCTATGGTCGTCTCTTGCTGTAACAATTCCAATTGCTATCTTTTTTCTATAGGCTTCTTTAAATATTTTAAAATAATAATTAATCAGTTTTCCAGCTTTCATAATTTCAAGACTTTGAAATTCATCAAAATTTAAAAGGTGATTTGGTTTCTTTTGAAAAGTATTAAATTCTTCGGGAGTTAATGAGAATTCTTCTCCTGTAAGTTTGTCTTTGACCCATATTTTGGCAGCAGATACAATAATGGTATCGTCTAAATCAAAGACTAAGATTTTTCCAGAATCTTTATAGGGTTTTGCTTCAAGTAACTCGTTTGGGCTCATAACAATTTATATATCTTCACCTTTTTCCGGATCTTCTGGTGGAAGTTGTTTTTCGATATCTAATTTCCATAACATGGAGTTTGGAATTACAAATTTTCTTTCATGTGGATAGACATAAAATGTTGTTTTAAAAATAGATTGACGGACTATTCTGGCCTTTTTACAACCTTTAATAAATACAACATCATCTACGTCAAAATCATGACCCCAAAGAAATTGAAGTCCTATAAAAAAGTTTTGAATAAGGTCTTTAAGTGCAAGTCCTAAAAAAGCAGAAAGAGCAAGAAGTCCCCACTCACCAATGTATTTTGATATGAGTTCTTCCATAAAATTGATTATTCACCCTGAATTTTTTTAAGCTCTTCTCTTAATTCAAAAAGTTTCCATTCATAGTCAAAAAGTTCTTCTCTTTGTAATTTTCCAGCTTTATGAGCCTTTTTAGCAGCACTATATTCTCTTTCTAATCTCTTTATACTTCTTTTAAGTTCATGAACAGTTGGGCTAAAAACCTTTTCTGATTCAAGAACATCGTATTGTTCATATCTCCCTGCTTTAGTAACTACTAAATCAAAATCTGAAAATAAATTTAAAAATTTTTCAATATTTGTATTTTGTGCCATCTTTTAATTTTAGGTTATTTTATATATATCCTGAATTTTTCCTTTCTTGTTCGTTTGGGTGCCCTATTTTTTTGCAACATATATTACAAACTTTAATTAAAGAAAACTTATATAGCTCTACTTTCCATTCTTCATGTTTACAATTAGATTGAATTTCATGAAGTTCTTTTTTTAACCTACCAATTTCACGCTTGATTTCATCAGCACTTCGCTTTTCTTCATCTTCCATATCTTCATTCTAGTCTAATTTGTAATAGTTAAAATCTCTACTGATAGGCTTTGTATTCGGAAAATAGAATTTATATAAAAGGTCTCCACCATTAACTATAATTGTCTTAAAAAAACCAGAAGGAATTGTTGCTCCAGTTTTTAAAACCTGTTTTGTTTTAAATTCTACTTCTATTTCAACATCAACCTGATGAACTTGTGAAAGTTCTCTTTCCCATTCTTCTAAATATCTCCATGTTCCTCTATTCAATTCGCCATGTTGAAGAGCGCAATTTAAAAAAGAAAAAGTCTGTTTTATAGATTTTTTAGAGCAGTTTTGACTTGCTGCCGGAACAAGATGACCTTTGTCCCAAATATTTTTGTAATAATCTGCATTATCTGAAGTGTGAATAGAATCATTAGTGTAGAATTTTAAACCTTTTCTACTATGACCATAATCGCAATTTTTGACGGTATAATAAATACTTAATGGTTGCTCATAAACTTCACTATAATAGCCTTCAAAACCGTCTGATTTAAAATAGACGTTTTCTCTTTTCTGAGAAAACGCCGTATTTAATAAGATTAAAAATAGTATAATTAAATTACCCTTTTTCATTGGTATTTTCCTCTTTTTCTGGAGGAGTTACGAATACTTCAATAGCCTTTGCAGCATATACTGCGTCATCCATTGATAATATTCCTTTTGCCTGTGCAAGTTGAGCTATTTGAATTAATACTCTAACTGCCTGGTCTTGTGTAAAGTCATTTACTTGTGTAAAAGGACTTACTCTTTCTTTTGTTGCTTCTGTACTCATTGTTTAAATTTTAGATTTATTATATTTATATATTTTGATTTGTTTCAAAGATTTTTAATCATTTTAATAAGTTCCGGTTGGGGAAACATATCGCTTTTATCTTTTCGAATGTTTGTATGATTTATTAGTCCTACTATTTTGGCATCGCAAATATCTCTATTCCATTCAAATGCATTTACCCCTTCTTTCATAAGTTGTTGCATTCCATTTTTAAGATTTATTCCGTGCTTTTTTCCTAAAAATATTAGGAGTGCTTCAAGAGATTTAATCTGTTCTGGAGTATATTTTTGAAAAGCCTGATATCCTCTAAACTTTTTCTTTAATACACATACTTGGCTCTTGTCTACTTTTTCACCGAACCAAGTGTACCATTCTCCATCATTTCTTTTCTTAAGACCTCCAGCACTGCAAACTTCTATTGAAATAGACTGTTCCTTAATAATGTATTCTCCACCTCTTCCAATATGCCATCCAAAATACTCGTCATCAATTGCTCTAAGAACTTTACCATCATATTTTTTATCTTCTCCATCTGCTGAAACTCCACCAATTACATAATTGGTTCCAACCCTACCTCTACTGTCTCTTGCCCAATGGTCAATACATTTATATGGGTTATGTCTTCCTGCGGTATGATGTATCATTATCCATTTTTTAGGCGTAACTTTACGGATATATTCTCCTTCTGGTAGATGATATTTTTCTATCCAATTTTCGTAAACTTTAGTATCTGTATCAAGTTCGTCCTCAAGTGGATTGTAGTCTAAAGTTTTCCATGTTACAGGACCTACAATTCCGTCTGCAACTAAACCCCTTGACTTTTGAAATTTTACTACGTAATTTTTTGTTATTTTTCCAAAGATTCCGTCAGGTTTAGGAATGTTCAATAATTGCTGTAATATCTTGACTAACGGTCCCTTGCTTCCAATTTTTAAAATCATTTTTTCTAATTTTATTTTCTATAATTTTTTTAAGTTTCGGTATTAACTTATATATTTTCTTTTTATCCTTTACCAACTCATTATATTCCCATAACTTTTCATAGTTATTAGATTTCCATATAGACGCCTTTATTCTAAAATAAGGATGGTCTTTGAATCGGTTTAAAAGATTATTAGATTTAAGTTGATTTCTTGCTTCGCCTATAAAAACAAAATTAGGAATTATTTTAGCACAAATATCATATTCCTCAGTAAAAGTATCTAAAAAGTAGTAGTCTGGTTTTACCTCGTTTTGCAACATAAATATTTTTTTAATTATATTTGTATTGCTATCTACTATTTTTTCTAAAGTCGGTCTATCAATTCCCTTTTCTAAATATAAATCGGGTAGATCAATTTTTAGATATTTTATCATTTTCTCTTTTTTAAGTATTCATCCCTTTTACGTCTTTCGTTTTCTTGCCAAGCATCTGATAAAAGGTCTTCTTCTATCAATTCTCTTTTCCATGCTTCGACTTCTTCAGGGTCTAAATCTTCTAAATCTTCTAATTCTTCTTCTATTTCTTCTGCCTGTTTAATAGACTCTTCTAAATGCTCTTTATTTGCTTTACTTGAAAGCAAATGTTCTGTTTCGTCTTCAGGTTTAATATAGTCTACCAATGACTTTATAAACCCTAATGCAACAAGTGGAAGAATACCGGCTGTTACACCAGCTAAAATTCTTTTCTGAAATAGTGGGTCTTCCTCTATCAAATCAAATAGTTGAGACCATTGAGTAAAATCTCCCATGTGAATAAAAGCATGGTAGAGATTTCCCTGCATCTGCATAAGTGTAATAGTTATAAATAAGGCCCAAACAAGACTTCTATTCATTTTATCTAAAATTACAAGAGATGCAAGAGATGCTGCTGCTCCTATTTCAAAAGCAACTGCTAATGTAATTGCCATCCATCTTGGGTTTGCTATTTCAAAAAAGTCAATAACGTGGACGGTTGATATTAAGGACACTAAAATATAGAGTGAACAAAATATCCCTATAATAAATTTTTTAACTAGACTTGGTTTCATTAATTTTCTTCTTTATTCTTATAAGAATTAATCGGAACTCTATGTTTATCGCTTAATTCTTCAATTTCAAGAGTTCTCCATGCTGGAGTATTTTTAATAATGTCAATCATTTCTGGTGCTTCAATGATTTTATTTGAAATGACTTTTTCTAAACTATCGATTCCTATTTCAACATTGTCAACTCTTTTCTTGATTTTATCAGTATCTCTTCCTACGGAACATGTTTTAAAGTAGATTAATATTAAAAGTACACATACAACTTTTAAACCATGGTCTTTGAAAAATTGATTAAATTTATTCATAACATTTAAAAATTTATTTGATTTATATATCTCTATTAATATCCGAACTTTTCACGGAAAGATTCTCTTATTTCCATGAAACTTTTATAGTAGTGTTTTAGGTCATCCTGTGTTAATTCGAAACATTGTGGTAACATATCAACTTCATTTGCTATCCATATTTCTGCACCATCTGCCTTTATTCCTGTCCTATCCCAATATGCCACCCAATAGGCTGCAGTCTGTCTGAAATAGTCTTGTATCCATTCTTCCCGCTTTGGTTTTCTCGAGTTCTTGTAGTCTATTATTTTTATTTTTCCATCATTAAGTCTAGAAACATTATCAAGAGTTCCAGCATATCCTCCTCCTTTTACAGTCCAAAGAAACCTTTCTGATTCTAAAACCTCTTCTACTTTACCAAAAAATCTAGAATTGTTGTACCAAAATTTATCAAACATTTTCCATGCTTCATTGTAATACAATTGTCCATTATCCAGTTCAGTAATTTCTAAAATCTCTTCGTCGTTTGGTGCAATGTCTTCTAACCATTCTTTCTTTTCAACGGCTGAACCCTCTTTTGGTTTATATAATTCTATTAAACGGTGCATGATAGTACCCCTATTCATTGAGAGTTTACTAATACGATCAGCCTCTTCTTCTCCAACCTTTTTTCTCCATGCATCCAATCCTGATTTGTCTGCCATAGACCCCATAACTGTTGTTACAGATGGCAGCGTTGCTACAACTTTTCCGTCTCGGGTGACTTCATAAAAACGCTTTCCACCGTCTTTATAGACCCTTTTTATTTCTTCCATTATATTAAAAATGATTGTGGCCAGTTAGTTATGAAAATATCATGATATGGAGATGTTGAATCATAAGGCATGCCATCAATGATATATTCTACTTGATTATTTTTATCTTTCTTAATTTCAAACAAAAGCTCTTCACCATTTACAATTACTGTAAATTTTTTATGAATTTCAACATCTTTTATTTTTATTTCCATATTAAATTATTCCTGATATCCAGTCTGTTATAGAAGATACTACTCCATAATATATAAATAGTTTTACTGTAAAAAATACTATGAAGCCATATAAGAGCGTACCTAAAATACTTCCTATTATATTTATCCAATTTAACCTGTCTAAAACGGGCCAAAAAATAACTAAATATGCTCCAGCCCCTTCTATTTCTTGCATTTGAGGATAGACAACATTTGATAGTTTAAGTTTATTCATAACGTCTCCAAATCTGCCCATTTCTTTTAAAACATAGGCTTGTTGAATCTGCTCTGCTGCTCCTAAAACCTCATCTGGAATATTTATTACACCATAAACTCTACCCAACCAGTCAACTCTTAAACCGGCCTCTTCTAATTGAAGTTCATTCTTTTTTCCTTTAGTTACCTTTCTAAAAGAAAGCCATAATCGGAATTCTAATAAAAAATTAAACCAATAAGAAAAAGGCCATTTTAAAATGTTTAAGATTTTTTGAAACATATTATGTAATGTTGTTACTTTTTATTTGCTTCTGAAACTGCGACTCTAACATCCTGTGCTAGTGCTTTAATAGTTTGCATGTGTTTACGTACTCTGGTACCAGCTGCTTTGTTTCCTTTTTCATTGAATTTTGTAGCATCTTCTTGTACATTATCTAATGTTTCTTGTAATTGTTCTAATAATTCTTGCATAATTTAAAATTTAGTTAATTATTATATTAGTCTTTTTTAAATAGTTTCATTTATATTTATTTTTGGTTTCTAATTCAGCAATTCTTTTTCTAAGTTCTGTACTAGAAAATCTATGGTCTCTTTTATTGTAAAAGATTTCTATATTTCTATCTTGACATATTTCTTTTGCTGTAAAAGATTTTCCATGATATTCTCCACCTATTATTCTAACATCTAAATCAAAACTACTAAAAATATCAATAAGGTCTTTTTCTGTTTGATACGGTACAATTTCATCTACTGATTTACAACCTTTTAGCTGAATATACCTTTCGACAAGAGATTGAATAGGTTTATTTTTGGTACCAGGCCGGTCTATTGTCGGATCTGTTTGAAGTGCACATATTAAATAATCGCACTGTGTTTTTGCCTCTTCTAGCATTTTTATATGACCCGCATGTAAAAGGTCAAATGTTGAACATGTTATCCCTATTTTCATTTGTAAATTATTTTTTTACACCCACCTCTTTCTGAAAAATGAGTTTTTTTATGATATTTAAAATATTTTTCTAGACAATATGTTTCTAATTGTCTGTTTATATCGTCCGCATATATTAAGGTTCCTTTTTTAGATAACTTAGTTGACCAATAAAAAGGTATTAGTCTTCCAGGTTTATCTGTTCTGTATCCTTCAGGACCATCTATAAGAATAATATCAAAAGGTCCAAGTTCTTCAAGTTCTTTAGGAATTACAAATTTTTCTATTTCTTTATCCGACATATCAAAACTTTTTTCAATATTTATGTTACCATAGTCGTATTTAATTATGTTTTCTCTAGGAATGTCTTTCTCATTTAATTCGATAAATTCTTCCTTGTTTTCTACAAAATATGTGTTTTTATTTCTAGTATACCACATTTTAGAGTCCCATCCTAAACCAAAAACTAGCATTTTTGTATCTTTTTTAAGATTTATAAAAACATCTTCAATAACCTCTTTTGATATTTGAATTTCTTTTCTGTAATGTTTAATAGGGTCAAAAGTAAACATCAATTCTTTTGCTAATCTATACCTTTTCTCATTACTTCTTCCAGTCATGTGATAGATAAAAGCCTCATAAGCATACCTGTTATTCTCTAATTTTTCTTTAGAAATAGAGTCCATGAACTCTTCTGGAAATGGCTTAAGTTTTGTTATCTCTCCATCTGAATTTTTTCCTACTACTTCTTCGTATTTAACGTCGATACTTAATTTTGGCCAAAACCTCATTCTATTAAATTTACTATCCAGGGTTACTCTTGGTATTTT
>MDTG01367761.1_pt1 | contig 10878 bp, 8 predicted proteins | sample 811421 | NCBI WGS metagenome assembly MDTG01 (sample SAMN05326645, study PRJNA326480) | marine metagenome | isolation source: seawater | place: Pacific Ocean: South East | collected 2011 | reverse complement strand
GAACTAATAATGATGCATTTCTAGACATGTTTATTAGATTGCCGGCACTATCCTTTGCTGACTTAAGATTTAAATATTTAGCTGATCCTATTACTTTAGACTCAATGTTTGAAATTTCAGTTCCTTTTTGAGCGGCGCCCCCAATGTGAAAGGTTCTCATTGTAAGTTGTGTTCCAGGCTCACCTATCGATTGAGCTGCAATAACACCTACTGCTTCGCCGACGTTAACAAGTGTTCCTCTTGCTAAATCTCTACCATAACATTTCGCGCAAACTCCAAACTCAGCTTCACAACTAAGAACTGATCTTACTTTAATTTGTTCGAATCCAACTTTATCAATAAATGGGAGATGTTCTTCTGAGACAATATCACCTGATTTTGCAATTATCTTATTATTTTCTTTATCAATTAGGTCTTCCGCAAGAGTTCTTCCAAGGACTCTTTCAGACAAAGGCTCAACAACCTCCCCTCCTTCAACTAATTCATTTAGCGTGATAAAATTAGAAGTAAAACAATCTGGTACTGTGATAATTGAATCTTGAGCAACGTCAACTAATCGTCGGGTTAGATAACCAGAGTTTGCTGTTTTTAAAGCGGTGTCCGCCAGCCCCTTCCTTGCCCCATGACTTGAATTAAAATATTCTAAAACAGTCAACCCTTCTTTAAAGTTGGAAACAATCGGTGTTTCAATAATTTCTCCAGATGGTTTTGCCATCAGTCCTCTCATCCCAGATAATTGCTTTAATTGAGCTGCTGATCCTCTTGCACCAGAGTCAGCCATCATATATACAGAATTAAAGTTCTCAACTTTGTCTTTTTCGCCTGGAACAAGAATTTTCATCATTTCATCGGCGACAGAGTCAGAACATTTTGCCCATGCATCTACGACTTTATTATACTTTTCTCCCTTAGTTATCAAACCCTCTGAATATTGTTTTTCGTATGATTTTACTTTCTTTTCCGTTTCGTCTAGAAGGTTGGATTTAGTAGAGGGTATAAGAAGGTCATCTTTACCAAACGATATGCCGGCTTTGCAAGCTTCTCTGAAACCAATTTCCATTAATTTATCAGCAAAAATTACTGTTTTCTTTTGTCCACAGTGCCTATAAACAAGATCGATGGCATTACTTATCTCTTTCTTAGTCAAAACTTTGTTAATTATTTCAAAACTTACTTTAGGGTGGCGAGGAAGAACTTCACTTAACAACATTCGTCCAGGTGTTGTTGAAACAGTTTTTGAAATTGGCTCAAAGTTCTCATTAACTGTATTAAATCGACATTTTACACTTGAATGGAGGGAAACGTTTTTTTGATCAATTGCAACTAATAATTCTTCGATCGATGAAAAAATCATTCCCTCGCCTAATCCTCCAGGACTTTTCAAGCTAAGATAATAAAGTCCTAATATCATATCTTGAGATGGAACAATAATAGGTTTTCCGTTTGCCGGAGATAAAATATTGTTGGTTGACATCATAAGAACTCTTGCCTCAAGTTGGGACTCTAACGACAATGGGACATGAACAGCCATCTGATCTCCATCAAAATCTGCATTGAATGCGGTGCAAACTAATGGATGAAGCTGAATTGCTTTACCCTCAATAAGTGTAGGCTCGAAAGCTTGAATTCCAAGACGATGAAGTGTTGGGGCCCTGTTAAGAAGAACAGGATGCTCTCTTATAACTTCTGCTAAAATATCCCAGACTTCCGGTCTTTCTTTTTCAACCATTTTTTTTGCAGCTTTTACTGTGGTTGCTAAATTGTACTTTTCTAGTTTTGAGTAGATGAAAGGTTTAAATAATTCTATGGCCATTTTCTTTGGTATTCCACATTGATGTAATTTTAGTTCAGGACCAACTACAATTACTGATCTTCCAGAGTAATCGACTCTTTTTCCAAGTAAATTCTGTCTAAATCTTCCTTGCTTACCCTTTAACATGTCTGAAAGAGATTTGAGAGGTCTTTTGTTTGTTCCAGTAATAACCCTTCCTCTTCTTCCATTGTCAAATAAGGCATCACAAGCTTCTTGCAACATCCTTTTTTCATTTCTTACAATTATGTCTGGAGCTTTCAGTGTTAGTAATCTTTGAAGCCTGTTATTTCTATTAATGACTCTTCTGTAGAGATCATTTAAATCTGAGGTTGCAAATCTTCCACCGTCAAGGGGGACCAAAGGTCTTAATTCAGGCGGAATAACAGGGATTACATTTAGAATCATCCATTCAGGTTTTAATTTTGAGCCTATAAAAGCTTCAACCAACTTAAGTCTTTTTACTAATTTTTTCTTTTTTGTCTCAGAAGATGTTGAACCCAATTCCTCTCTAACATGCTTTTGCTCATCCTCAAGATTTATCTCTGACAAGAGCTTTTGAATAGCCTCTGCACCAATCATACTCTGGAAACTATCTCCAAATTCCTCTTTTAGACTAGAATTTTCTTCATCACTTAAAATCTGGAATTTTTTTAGGGATTTAACCATACCAGGTTCAGTTACGATAAAACTTTCGAAATAGAGAACTTTTTCCAGATCTTTCAAAGCAAGATCAAGAAGCAATCCAATCCTGCTAGGCAATGACTTTAAAAACCAAATATGAGCAACCGGAGCTGCCAAGGGTATGTGCCCCATTCTTTCTCTTCTTACTTTGGTCAATGTTACTTCGACACCACACTTTTCACAGATGATTCCTTTGAATTTCATCCTTTTATATTTACCGCAAACGCATTCATAATCCTTTATTGGACCAAAAATCCTTGCGCAAAAGAGACCACTTCTTTCAGGTTTGAAAGTACGATAGTTTATTGTCTCAGGTTTTTTTATCTCACCATGAGACCAAGATACTATTTCATCTGGACTTGCTATTGAAATTCTTAAATGATCAAAATTTACTAAACTAGGCTTTTCAATCAATTTCATTAATTCATTCATAAACTACCTCTAACTAACATTTCTCTCTAAAAGTTCAACATTTAAACCAAGTGATTTCAATTCCATAATAAGCACATTAAAAGATTCAGGAATACCTGATTCAATATTGTCATCTCCTCTGACAATTGTCTCATAAGCTTTAGTTCTTCCTGAAACATCATCTGATTTTACGGTTAACATTTCCTGCAATGTATACGATGCGCCATAAGCCTCAAGAGCCCAAACTTCCATTTCACCAAATCTTTGTCCGCCAAATTGTGCCTTTCCACCTAAAGGTTGTTGTGTTACCAAGCTATAAGGACCAATTGATCTTGCGTGAATTTTATCGTCGACTAAATGATTCAATTTTAGCATATATATTTGGCCAACCGTAATATGCCTATCAAAATAATTACCCGTTCTTCCATCAACGAGTTTTTTTTGACCGCTAGTAGAACTTGAAGCCATTTTAAAAAAATTATTGATATCAAATTCCTTTGCTCCGTCAAAGACTGGAGTTGCGAAAGGGACGCCACTTTTTAATTGAAATGCTCTTCTAACTATTTCGTCATCCTTGAGGTTAGAAAACCTTTCATTATAAAGTTCATCACCATAAACATTTCTAAATAATTTTTTAATTTTATCTACATTGCTTTTTTCACTTTTTGCATTTTTCGCTAAATCAGAGAATTTTTTACCCAAATCCACAGACGCTGCTCCTAAATGCGTTTCTAAAATTTGTCCTACGTTCATCCTTGATGGAACACCTAAAGGATTCAGAACTATGTCAACAGGAGTCCCGTCTTCCATGTAAGGCATATCCTCGACAGGAATTATCCGAGAGATTACACCTTTATTTCCATGTCTTCCTGCCATTTTATCTCCAGGAGCTAACTGCCTTTTGACTGCAACGAATACTTTTACTAACTTCATAACACCAGGCATTAATTCGTCACCTGACTGAACTTTATCAACTTTGGATTGAAAGGTTTTATTGAGCAGGTCTAAACTATTTTTAAATGCCTCATTTAATGATTCAATTTTTTTCATAACAGGATCAGATTTGACGATTATATTCTTTAGTTTAGATAAGTTTTGAAGATCTAACAATTCGTTTGAAAGCTTAGAAATTTTTTCTTTTTTTTCCAAGCCACTAACATATTCTTGATTTAATAGTAAAGCCTTCAAATCCTTTTCAAAACTAGATTCAAGAATGAATCTTTCGTCCTCCATATCAATATGAAGTTGTTCAATTTGCATTCTTTCATTCGATAAAGATCTTTCGTCTTTATCTATGCCTCTTCGAGAAAAGACTCGCACCTCTACAACAGTTCCCGTAACTCCTGGGGGAAGTCTTAATGAAGTGTCTTTAACATCTGCCGCTTTTTCTCCAAAAATTGCCCTCAGCAACTTTTCTTCTGGAGTCATTGGGGATTCTCCTTTTGGCGTAACTTTACCAACCAATATATCACCAGGGTTTACCTTAGCGCCAATATGAACAATACCGGCTTCATCTAAATTTGTAAGAGACTCTTCACCAATATTAGGGATATCTCTTGTGATTTCTTCCTGACCTAATTTTGTGTCCCTAGCTAAAACCTCAAATTCTTGAATATGAATTGATGTAAAAACATCATCTACGACAAGTTTTTCTGATATAAGAATTGAGTCCTCGTAATTATATCCATTCCATGGCATAAATGCTACCGTTACATTTTTTCCTAGAGCAAGCTCACCAATCTTTGATGCAGGACCATCAGCAATTATATCTCCTTTTTCTACAAAGTCACCCTCTCTAACAAGCGGAGTTTGGTTAATACAAGTGTCTTGATTAGATCTTTGAAACTTACTTAATCTGTATATATCTACACCGGTATCATTCGATCCTTTTTGTACTGCGCTAATTACAATTCTAGATGAATCCACTTGATTAACATAACCAGATCTCTTGGCAACTACCACAACACCAGAGTCTCTGGCAACAACTGATTCCATACCAGTTCCAACAAAAGGAGACTGACTTTTCAAAAGAGGTACCGCCTGCCTCATCATGTTCGAGCCCATGAGAGCTCTATTAGCATCATCGTTTTCAAGAAAAGGAATAAGTGCTGCAGCAACAGAAACTAGCTGTTTGGGTGATACGTCAATATAATCAACATCTTTAGGATCAAGCATCAAAAAATCACCACTTTTTCTGCATGAAATCAGAGATCTCTCGAAAGATCCGTTGCTTTTAAGTGGTTCATTAGCTTGCGCAATTGCATATTTTTCTTCTTCCATTGCAGATAGATATACAATTTCTGATGTAACTTTTGATTTTTCAACTTTCCTGTATGGGGTTTCAATAAAACCATAATTATTTACTTTAGAATAAGTAGCAAGTGAATTTATTAATCCAATGTTTGGTCCCTCAGGAGTTTCAATTGGGCAGATTCTTCCATAATGAGAGGGATGAACGTCTCTAACCTCAAAACCAGCTCTTTCTCTGGATAGGCCACCTGGACCGAGAGCAGAAAGTCTCCTTTTGTGAGTAATTTCAGAAAGTGGGTTTGTTTGATCCATAAATTGTGAAAGTTGACTTTGTCCAAAAAACTCTCTTATTGCAGCCGATGCTGGCTTAGGGTTTACAAGATCATTGGGCATAACAGTTTCTATATCAGGCGCATTTGTCATTCTCTCTTTAATGGCTCTTTCCATTCTAATAACACCTAGGGTATATTGATTCTCAAGAAGCTCTCCAACTGAGCGCACACGTCTATTACCCAAATGATCAATATCATCAATATGACCATTTCCGTCTTTTAAACCAGCTAAATAATGAATTATTTGAATTATATCATTATTTTCTAGAACTCTCATATTAAGATTTGTATTAAGATTCAATCTAGAATTGATCTTGAGCCTGCCTACTGGAGATAAATCGTAACGTTCTCTATCAAAAAAAAGGCTCCTAAATAATTTATCTGCAGCTTCTACTGTTGGCGGTTCACCAGGTCGAAGTATTTTATATATTTCTGTAATTGCGTCATTTCTATTTTTATTCTTATCAGCAAAAAATGTATCACGAATATAAGAACCTTGCTGATTGGAGTTAATATTAAGAATCATAATCTCATCAATTTTTCTTTCAGATAAATGATTTATAATATTATCATCAATCTCTTCTCCTGCTTCAAAATAAATAATACCAGTTTTTGAGTCAAAAATGTCGCTAGCTAAAAAACTACCTTTTAAATTTTCGTTATCAAGAAATAGATTTTTTACTGAATCTTCTTTCAACTTTTTCTCTATCAAAATGTTAAATTTATCTCCTGATGAAGCATAAGATTTTCCTGTTTCTGAAGATATAAGATCGAAATCCAGTTTAGAACCAACTAAGTCATCTTTCACATATTCAGTTTCCCATCCATCTTTTTTTCTTCTTACAGTCTTTGATTTATAAAAATATGAATATAATTCCTCATGAATCATTCCATTAATTTTTGTGTAATCAATTTCTTTACCATTTTTTATGCAATTTTTTCTATAGTCCGATGATTTTTCATCGTCTAATGCTAATAGCAGTGAAGAAGCTAAAAGTTTTCGTCTTTTATCTATTCTTACATAAAGTAGATCTTTTGGATCAAATTCAAAGTCGATCCATGATCCATTGTAAGGAATAAGTCTAGAGGCAAATAAAAATTTTCCTGTTGAATGGCTCTTTCCTTTGTCATGATCAAAAAAAACGCCTGGAGAACGATGCATTTGAGATACAACAACTCTTGTTGTACCATTAAAAACAAACGTGCCTCTTGATGTCATTAAAGGCATGTCCCCGAGATAAACATCTTGTTCTTTAATATCTTTAACCGATGAAACACCTGTTTCTTCGTCGATCTCCCTAATAATTAAGTTTAATGTTACTTTAAGCAAAGATCCAAAAGTTCCTCCTCTTTGAATACATTCTTCCACGTCATACTTGGGATCTTCGAGCTCGTATTTCACAAATCTTAGCTCTGCCACACCAGAAAAGTCTGTTATAGGGAATACCTTATTGAAGACAGCTTGCAACCCAATATCTTCTCTGTCCTCGGGTTTGATATCTTTCTGCAAAAAAAGATCATATGAGTTTTTTTGGATCTCTAAAAGGTTTGGCATCTCCACCAAATCTGGTATCTTCCCAAAGCTTTTTCTTACATTATGTTTGTCTGTGAAGGATTTTTTCATATTGATGCTACTTAAGTTCTACAGTTGCTCCAGCTTCTTCAAGCTGTTTCTTGAACTTTTCAGCATCTTCCTTGTTGACACCATCTTTTAATTTACATGGCGTTCCTTCAACTAAATCTTTGGCTTCTTTTAATCCAAGCCCAGTTATTGTTCGGACTTCTTTAATCACATTAATTTTTTTATCTCCTGAGGCTGTTAAATGAATTTCAAATTCTGTTTTTTCTTCACCTGCAGCTTCAGCTGGTGCGCCAGCGGCTGGTGCTGCGACTGCCACGGGTGCCGCGGCAGAAACACCCCATTTTTCTTCTAGAAGCTTTGTTAATTCGGAAGCCTCTAATACTGTCAATGTTGAAAGATCGTCTGCAATTTTTTGAATATCAGCCATAATTTTACTCCTTATAATTTAGTTATTATTTTCGTACTTTTTCTTTATCAACCTAACTAAATTAGATTGATTAGAAGATATAACAGAAACAATATTTGTTTGAGTTGCGACAAGCAAACCTACAATCTTAGCTCTTATTTCATCCATAGAGGGAAGAGATGCAAGCTGTTTGATATCATCTATGCTTAATTCCTGACTTCCCATAACTCCGCCCAATATTTTCAAGTTTTCATTTTCTTTAGCAAACCTTACAATAACCTTTGATGTTGATACAGGATCATTGGAGTAGGCAACAGAAGTCGGTCCGTTGAATAACTTTTCAACCACACTAAAATTTGTGTCTTTTATTGCTCTTTTAATTAAAGTGTTTTTTGTTACACGGAAATTGGAATCAGTGTCTGCTTTAATTTCATTCCTCAAAGAAGAAATTTCAGAAACATTCAGTCCTTTATAATCTGCAACTAAAAGAAATTCTGCATTCTTCAAGGCAGAGTTAATTTGCTTAACATAATCCTGTTTTTCGGCTCTTTGCACCTTAATCAATTCTCCTAAACTGTCTGAGTAAAATAATAGACTTTACCCATCTATTCAGGATTTATAATTAAAATTAACAACCTGAAGTCTGCGACAGAATAAATTTAATAATTACATAACACTTGTTGGATCAACTTGCAACCCCGGACCCATCGTTGAGTTAATAAAAAATCTCTTAATAAAAACACCCTTAGAAGATTCTGGTTTCTTTTTCTTTAATTCATCTATCAAAAAAATTATGTTATTTTTCAATTCCTCTTTTGTAAAACTTGTTTTCCCAACTGAAACATGTATTATTCCAGCTTTATCTGTTTTATACTCTAATTGACCAGACTTTACTTTTTTAATAGCCTCAGCTATGTCATTTGTAACTGTGCCAAGCTTTGGGTTTGGCATCAAGCCTTTTGGTCCTAAAACTTGTCCTAGTGCGCTTACTTTTGTCATCATTTTTGGTGTTGATATACACTTATCAAAGTTCAATTCGCCCTTTTTTACCGACTCAATTAAATCATCCCCTCCGGCAACCTCTGCTCCTGCATCTTGTGCTTTTTTAACGTCATCTCCATCTGCAAAAACTGCAACTCTTACTTTTTTGGCAGGCATTTTAGGTAGACTCAAAACACCTCTGACTTGCTGATCAGATTTTTTTGCATCAACACCCAGAATTATTGAAATGTCCAAAGACTCGTCAAACTTTTTTGAAGCATGTTTTTTTGATATGTCTATAGCATCTTCTAATTTGTGAGTTTCTTTTCCTTTAAGTTCTTCAATAATTTTTTTTCTTTTTTTAGTGTTTTTCATTATTCTACTTTTATACCCATTGACCTAGCCGTGCCTGCAACCATTTTTTCAGCTGACTCAGGATTTTTTGTATTAAGGTCTTTCATTTTATCTTCTGCGATCTTTTTTATATCGCTTTTTGAAATAGATGCAATAACTTCTTTTCCTGGTCTTTGAGAAGCTTTTTTAAGTTTTAACGCCTTCTTTATAAAAAATGACACAGGGGGAGATTTAGTTTCGAATACAAAACTTTTATCCTGAAAAACGGTTATTACGACTGGAATTGGCATTCCTTGTTCAAGTTTTTGTGTTGCAGCGTTAAAAGACTTGCAAAACTCCATTATATTTACCCCCTTTTGTCCAAGTGCTGGTCCTACTGGGGGTGATGGATTTGCCTGACCTGAAGGAATCTGTAACTTTATATATCCGTCTATTTTTTTTGCCATTTTTTTCTCCTAAATATCAAATTTTTTCAACTTGAGAATAATCTAAGTTTACTGGGGTTGATCTACCAAAAATCGAAACACTAACCTTTAACCTTGCCTTCTCTTCATCAACCTCCTCTACCATTCCATTGAATGAAGAAAAAGGCCCGTCGGATACTCTTACCTGTTCACCAATTTCAAAACTTACAGATGGTTTAGGTTTTTCAAGACCATCTTTCATTTGGTTTAAAATAGAATCTATCTCACTTTGTGAAACTGGGATAGGCTCGCCTTTCTTTCCTCCAAGAAATCCATAAACTTTCGGCAAATGCCTTACAATATGCCAGATCTCATCATCCATAATCATTTGGATTAGCATGTAGCCAGGAAAAAATTTTCTTTCTGAGCTAACCTTTTTACCCTTTTTCATCTCAATTACTTCTTCAGAGGGTATCAAGATCTTGGTAATATTATCGGAAAGACCTTTCTTCTCAACTTGAGCAAGCAGTTCTTTCTCTATCTTCTTTTCATTGCCAGAGTAAACTTGTAGTATGTACCATTGAGTCATTTGCATTAAAATAAAATAAATTCAACTAAAAATGATATAATTTTATCAACCAACAAGAAAAATATCGAAGAAATTAAAACAAAAATAAAGACCATTATAGTTGTTGTAATTACCTCAGGTTTGGTTGGCCAAGTAATTTTCATTGCCTCTTGTTTAACTTCTTTATAAAGAGTAATAATTTTTTGCATCATGTTTATTCTTAAATTTTTTGATATTGTTAACACAAACAAAAAGAAAATCAAACAGCAAATTAATTCCAGTGAGTATTCTTAACAAAAACATTTTTATTTTAACAGGAGCAGGCATTTCTAGAGAAAGTGGAATAGAAACATTCAGAGAAAAAGACGGTCTATGGGATAATCATAAGATTGAAGATGTTTGCACTGTTGATGCCTTTAAAAAAAACCCTGATTTTGTAAATAATTTCTATAATGAACGAAAAAGGAAATTAGAAAATCCAAGAATCCTTCCTAACGATGCTCATAAATCTTTAGCCAAGTTAGAGGCAAATTGTAATGGTAATTTTTTACTTGTAACTCAAAATATTGATAACCTACATGAAAAAGCTGGTTCAAAAAAAATATTTCACATGCATGGTTCCCTAGAAAAAGTTTATTGTATGTATTGTAATCATAAAGAAATATTCAATTTCGAATTATCAACTAGTTATATATGTAAAAATTGTAAAAATGCAGGAATGGTAAGAATAGATGTCGTTTGGTTTGGAGAACAACCCAAATTCTTAAATAAAATATATAGTTTTTTAGAAATAACTGATGTGTTTATCTCGATTGGAACTTCAAATAATGTTTATCCAGCAGCTGGCTTTATCGATTTCTTGCTTCAGTTAAGAAAAAAAATAGTTTTTTATGAATTTAATATTGAAACTACGAATAAATCTTCTCTTTTTGATAAGCACTTTAAAGGGCCTGCCAGCGAAACACTTCCAAAGTTTGTTGATGAGATTATAAACTTTAGATCTGATTAATGGCAGGGGCGGAGAGACTCGAACTCACGACCTACGGTTTTGGAGACCGTCGCTCTACCAACTGAGCTACACCCCTAAATTGGAGCG
>MDTG01354642.1_pt1 | contig 10878 bp, 10 predicted proteins | sample 811421 | NCBI WGS metagenome assembly MDTG01 (sample SAMN05326645, study PRJNA326480) | marine metagenome | isolation source: seawater | place: Pacific Ocean: South East | collected 2011 | reverse complement strand
TTCAACTTCAAAATAAAATAAGAAATAAAAATAGAATTAAAATTAAATAGCTATGAATGATATCAGGGAATTACTTCAAGATTTGGCTGTAGACTGTATGAAGTCAGATATGACTACAGTGACAGTTAAAAAAAATAATTTAATAAAAGTTCTTACTTTATTAAAAGGTACTAACTTATATAAATTTACACAACTCATAGACTTATGTGCAGTTGATTACATAGAGTATGGTAAATCTGAATGGGAAACAAAAAACTCAACTAGTACAGGGTACAACAGAGGAATTAGTCCAGAATCTCATAGTAGAATAGATTTTCGAGAAGAAAAGTCTGATGAAGATTTTCAGCTGTGTGTAATTTATCACCTCCTATCCATTGAGTATAATAAAAGAATTCGTATAAAGTGTTATCTAGAAAATCAATCTTTAATAATACCATCAGTTACAGGTCTTTTTGCCTCTGCAGATTGGTATGAAAGAGAAGCATATGATCTTTATGGAGTTCTTTTTGAGGGACACAGTGATTTAAGACGTATACTTACTGATTATGGTTTTATTGGACATCCATTTAGAAAGAAATTTCCCTTAGTTGGAAATACTCAAGTTAAATATGATCCTGAGCAAAAGAAAGTTGTAAATGAACCTGTTGATATTGAGCCTAGAACAGCAGTCCCAAAAGTTATTAGGAAAAATAAATGAGCGATTATAAAAACTTTACTATGAACTTTGGCCCTCAGCACCCAGCTGCGCATGGTGTATTAAGGCTTATTCTAGAGATGGATGGCGAAGTAATTCGAAGTGCAGATCCTCACATTGGGCTACTTCATAGAGCTACAGAAAAGCTAGCTGAATCGAAACCTTACAATCAGAACATAGGTTATATGGACAGATTAGATTACGTTTCAATGATGTGTAATGAGCATGCATATGTCTTAGCTATCGAGGATCTTTTGAAATTAGATGTTCCAATAAGAGCCCAGTACATAAGAGTGATGTTTGACGAGATTACTAGAATACTAAACCATCTTCTATGGCTGGGCGCGCATGCCCTTGATATAGGAGCAATGTCTGTATTTTTGTATGCTTTCAGAGAGAGAGAAGATTTAATGGACTGCTATGAAGCTGTTTCAGGGACAAGAATGCACGCTACCTACTACAGACCTGGCGGTGTCGCAAAAGACCTACCAAGCTCAATGCCAAAGTTTATGATTAATAAAAATCAAAATTTAGATCAAATTGAACAGCTAAATTATAATCGTGAAGGCACTCTTCTAGATTTTATTGACAGTTTTGTTGATAGATTTCCAAAGAATGTAGATGAGTATGAAAATTTACTAACAGAAAATAGAATATGGAAACAAAGAACTGTCGGTATTGGTGTCGTATCAGGTGATAGAGCTATAGATCTTGGATTTACTGGACCTATGCTAAGAGGTTCAGGAATAGGGTGGGATTTGAGAAAAAAAGAACCTTATGAAGTGTATGATCAACTTGATTTTGATATTCCAATTGGAACTGAGGGTGATTCATATGATCGATATTTAGTAAGAGTTCAAGAAATGCGAGAGTCAGCAAAAATTATTAAACAATGTTGTAGTTGGCTGAAAAATGATAATGGTAGCTTTATTTCAACTAATTCTAAAATAGCACCGCCCGATCGCGATGAAATGAAAGATAGCATGGAATCTCTTATACATCACTTCAAATTATTTAGTGAGGGATACTGTGTTCCTGAGGGTGAAACATATAGAGCTGTAGAGGCACCTAAAGGAGAATTTGGAATTTATATGATTTCTGATGGGGCCAACAAACCATATAGATTAAAAATTAGAGCACCCGGATTTGCTCACCTTGCTGCTTTAGATGAAATGTCAAAAGGTCATATGCTATCAGATGTTGTAACAATTATTGGTACACAAGATATAGTTTTTGGTGAGATAGATAGGTAAAGATTATGGAACTAATTACAGAAAAGACTAAACAGGAAATTGACTTAATAAGAAATAAATTTCCTAAAGATAAAAGCAAATCAGCTATCATAGAATCTCTTTTGCTTATTCAACATGATAACAATGGATATCTTACAGAAGAACTTATGGCAAGCCTTGCTAGCTATTTAAATGTAGAAAAAATTGATGTATATGAAGTTGCAACATTTTATACAATGTTTAACTTAAAACCTGTCGGAAGAAATACTATTTCGGTGTGTACTAATGTTTCATGTATGCTAAGACAATCTGATGAAATTCTTAAACATATTGAAAAGAAACTAAACATTAAGGTTGGCGAATCAACTAAAGATAATAAGTTCTACCTTAAAGATGAAATGGAGTGTCTTGCTGCTTGTAATGGAGCACCAATGATGCAAGTGAATCATATTAATTATGAAAATTTAACATTTGAAAAAATTGATGAAATTTTGGATGGAATAAAGCATGACTAAATTATGTACAGAAACATTCAACTATAAAAACCCATCAAGCATTGATACTTATTTGAAATTAGGAGGCTATTCATCCTGGAAAAATATTTTAGCTAATAAAACTCCTCGATCTGAAATAATTAATCTTGTTAAAGAATCTGGCCTAAAAGGTAAAGGAGGAGCAGGATTTTTGACTGGATTAAAGTGGTCATTTATAAATTCTAATCAAACTCAAAAATACCTCGTATGTAACTCTGATGAAAGTGAGCCTGGAACTTGCAAAGATAGAGATATACTAAGATATAATCCTCATTCAATAATTGAGGGAATGCTGATCGCTTGTTACGCAATTGGCGCATCTGTTGGATACAATTATCTTAGAGGAGAATTTATAGGGGATCAGTGGCTTGTAATTAATAATGCAATTAAGGAGGCATATTCACATAATTTTGTAGGTCATAATATCCTCAATTCTGATGTATCTATAGATGTAATACCATTAATAGGAGCAGGTGCATACATTGTTGGTGAAGAAACAGCTATGCTTGAGTCTATAGAAGGAAAAAGAGGAATGCCAAGAATTAAGCCTCCTTTTCCCGCAGTCCAAGGATTGTATGGAAAGCCCACGATAATAAATAATACAGAAACACTAGCTACGGTTCCTTATATCTTAAAAAACGGCGCTGATTGGTATAAGAATCTTGGAGAAAATGATTCTGATGGTGTGAAAATGTTTTGTATGAGTGGCCATTTAAATAAACCTAAAGTTATTGAAGCGCCTTTAGGAATTAAATTTTCAAAGCTTTTAAAAGAGTGTAATGGAATATTAGATGATAGGAAGTTAAAAGCTGTAATTCCTGGGGGGTCATCAGTTCCTGTTGTAAAAGGGGAGAGTATAATTGATACGCCAATGGATTATGATTCACTAATGAAAATCGGAACGATGCTTGGGTCTGGAGGAATAATAGTAATGGATGAAACGACATGCATGGTCACGGTTCTAGAGAGAATATCAAGATTCTACTATGCAGAATCATGTGGACAGTGTACTCCATGCAGAGAGGGAACAGGATGGTTATATAAGACATTAGTTAAAATAAGATCCGGAAATGGTACACAGCAGGATTTGGATCTTCTCAATAGAGTTGCTAATCAAATTGAAGGTCATTGCATCTGTGCCTTAGGTGATGCAGCCGCGATGCCTGTAAAAAGTTTCTTGAAACACTTTTGGAGTGAATTTGAGTACTATGTAGACAAAAAACAATCAATGATAATGTAATGGAAATTTATATTAATAACATAAAATTTGAAGCATCAGACGATGAGACTATAATACAAGTTGCAGATCGTCATGATATTCATATCCCCAGATTTTGCTATCACAAAAGATTAAGCATTGTTGCAAGTTGCAGAATGTGTCTTGTAGAAGTTGAAGGAGCAAAATATCCACAACCCGCATGTTCAACGCTAGTTAGAGATGGAATGAAAATTAATACATCCGGAACTATAACGGAGGAGGCACAAAAAAGCACAATGGAATTCTTGTTAATAAATCATCCTCTTGACTGTCCTGTATGTGATCAAGCTGGAGAATGTGAACTTCAAGATGTCTCACTAGAACATGGAGACTACAAGTCTTCATACAGCGAGATCAAACGAACAGTCATTGATAAAGATATAGGCAAGCTTATTTCAACGGAGATGACAAGATGTATTCATTGTAGTCGTTGCGTGCGCTTTGGAGAAGAGGTTGCAGGAATTAAGGAGCTTGGCATGACTGGGAGAGGAGAAAACACAAAAATTGAAACTTTTATAAACGAGAGTATATCATCAGAACTTTCAGGTAATGTTATTGATCTATGTCCTGTAGGAGCATTAAATAATAATCTCTATAAATACAGCGCGAGAACATGGGATTTAAAGCAAGTAACCTCATTATCACCGAATGACTGTTTAGGTTCTAACATTAATTATCATACGTATAATAATAAAATAAAAAGATGTGTACCTAGAGAAAACGACGAAGTAAATTTATCATGGTTATCAGATAGCGATCGCTTCGGTCATGAAGGTATTGACTCCGAAGAGAGAATTCTAAATCCTTATATTAGGATAGATGGAAAACTTCAAAAAACAGATTTTAAAACTATATATAATTTATTTTCTGAAAAAATAACAATGTACGCCTCGAAATCAACAGCATTCATGTCAGCTCAGTCAACATCAGAAGAGATGTACCTTTTTCAAAAAATATTGAGGGAAAACAACATATATAAAATAGACCATCGTGTTAAAGAGTGTGATTTTAAATATCAATCAAAATACCCAGTAATTCCATCATTTGATTGTAAATTAAACGATATACCTAGCATGGATAATATAATTTTAGTTAATATAAATGTAAGCAAAGAATTTCCAATATTATCAATATATTTAAGAAACGCTATAAAGAACAATGCAACTAAAATTTTCTCATTATCTACATATAATTATGATGAAAACTTTGATATTGATTATTTAGAAGTATTAAATCCAGTAGATATAGAATATTTTCTTAATAATTCTAAGGCTAATTTCCTTAATAAAATTGATCCTAAAAAGAGGAACCTTGTAGTTATGGGTCCTTCAGTCTCATATTTTAAAAACTACACAAATACAGTTCATAATTTAAGTGTCTTTGCAAAATCAATAAATTCTAAATTATCATTGCTTGGAGATCAATGTAATACCTCAGGGGCTTGGGCTATGGGCATTGTCCCTCATCGCTATCCAGGAGGTGAAGAGATAGATAGACATGATAAAAGGTTATTATCATCTGAAAATCAAAATGAAGATCTTTTAATAATTTATAATCTTGAACCTGAATACGATTTTTCAAATGATAATAATATAATTGAAAGATTAAAAAACTCTAAATGTAATATATTCTTCTCGTCTTATATCACGGATTCTATTGAAAAATATGCAGATATTATTTTCCCACTAGCCGTTCAACAAGAATCTAGTGGATCCTATATAAATACCAACAAAAAGCTTCAAAGATTTCAAAAAGTTCTAGTTCCTAGAGGTGATTCCAAGGCGGGAGTTGATTTGTTACTTGATATCTCTAAGTCACTAGGTATGGATCTTGATAAGGAAATGATATCAGAAGAAATAAGCTTAATTTTATCTAACATTAATGTTAAAAACAATTTTATCATCATGAACAAAATAGATGATACAGAAAAAAGTCATAATTTAGAAAAACTTATTCTTAGAAGTCCAAACTCTAATAACCCAACTCTTCGAAGATGCACATCTCTTCTAGAAACACATGATAATGATAATTTCTTAAGCATACCTATGAATAAAAGTCTTGCAGATAATAAAAAAATAATTCTTACAGAAAATAAAGACAAAATTAAACTCAGTACTCCAACAAAACAACATGAAAAACCTAGTAATACAATCCTAATTAAAATGAGTGGAAGATATAAGCAAAAAATTGGTGCGTGTAATACATCTGTTGAGATAGATTAATGGATATTTTATTTTACATTGTAAATACTATTTTCTCTATTCTAATAGTTATGATGCCCCTTTTTCTAATAGTTGCGTATGTAACCTATTCCGAAAGAAAAATAATTGGATTTATGCAGTCTCGAATGGGTCCAACCAGAGTAGGACCATCTGGTCTTCTTCAACCAATAGCAGATGTTTTAAAGCTTGTTTCTAAGGAGATAATTATTCCAACAAACGCTAACAAGGGTATCTTCCTTACAGCGCCAATGCTTATGTTAATACCGTCGCTTTTGGTGTGGTCAGTTATTCCTCTTTCAGAATACTTTATAATTTCAAATATTAACGCTGGGCTTCTTTTCATACTAGCTTTAACATCATTAAGTGTCTATGGAGTTATACTGGCTGGATGGGCATCTAATTCAAAATATGCATTTCTCGGATCAATGAGATCAGCTGCACAAATAATTGCTTACGAGATAGCAATGGGTTTTGCATTAGTTGGAGTTTTAATGCTTTCTGGTAGCTTGAATTTGCAGAATATTATATTAGCGCAATCAGGTACGATATTTAATTGGTATTGGCTTCCATTATTTCCTCTATTTATAATTTATTTTATTGCTGGGGTAGCTGAAACAAACCGTGCTCCATTTGATGTTTCAGAGGGTGAATCAGAGATTGTTGCAGGTTTTCATGTTGAGTATTCTGGCATGGCCTTTGCTATGTTTTTTCTTGCAGAATATATGAACTTAATTTTGATAAGCATATTATGTAGTATTATGTTTTTTGGTGGGTGGTTATCACCATTTCAGGGAACTTTCTTACACTCTTACTTATCATTTATTCCAGGTTTTGTATGGCTTTCTATCAAAACTATTGTTTTTGTTTTTATCTTTTTATGGCTAAGAGCAACTCTGCCAAGATATAGATATGATCAGATAATGAGATTAGGATGGAAAGTTTTTCTTCCAATAACATTCTTTTGGCTTACTATAATCGGTATACTAATATATTTTAAATATCTACCTCTATAAATATGAAATCAATAATAAAATTTTTAAAGAGCTTATTATTTCTTGAAATTCTAAAAGGATTAAGAATTACAGGCGATAAATTGTATAAAAAGCCTATTACCATTCAGTATCCAGAGGAAAAGACACCTCAATCAACAAGATTTAGAGGTCTTCATGCACTTAGAAAGTATCCAAATGGCGAAGAAAGGTGTATTGGTTGTAAACTATGTGAAGCAGTTTGTCCCGCATTGGCAATTTCTATTGAAACTGAGGAGAGGAAAAATGACAAGACAAGACGAACTACAAGGTATGATATCGATCTCTTTAAATGCATCTATTGTGGGTTTTGTGAAGAGGCATGCCCAGTTGATGCAATAGTTGAAACAAGTATATTTGAATATCACTTCGAAAATAGAAAAGAGAGCGTGATGAAAAAAGAAGACCTATTAGAAATAGGCGACATGTATGAAAAGCAAGAACTTAAAGACAGAAGCATTAATGAGTCATGAATATCGAGATAATCACTTTCTTTATCTTCAGTTCTTTATTGGTATTTACATGTTTTAAAGTCATTACAACATCAAACCCAGTATTATCAGCAGTTAATCTTGTATTTTCTTTTTTTCTATCTGCTGTTTTGTGGCTATTACTCGGAGCAGAATTTTTATCTATTATTTTAATTTTAGTATATGTAGGAGCTGTAATGGTTCTTTTTCTGTTTGTTGTTATGATGTTAGACATAAATATTGCAAAAAAAAGTGCAGCATATATTAAATATCTACCAGTTGGTATTTTTATTTTTATAATTCTTAACCTTCTGATTATATTATTCTTTGTCAATACCTTTGAAAACATAGATTATAATGCAGTTCGTAATATAGAGCTCATAAGCGACAGCAATACTGAAAACCTTGGATATCTTATATTTACTAAATATATTCTTGAGTTTGAAATAGCAGGATTAATACTGCTGCTTGGTATTATATCAGCGATAGTACTTACTTATAGGAAGAATCCTATGAACAAATATCAAAATCCATCCAAACAGATTGAAGTAACAAAAAAAGATAGACTTAAAATAATATCAGGTTTAAAAAAATAATATGATACCAATAAGCTACTATTTAATATTAAGTACAATAATCTTCACAATATCTATTGCTGGTATTTTTATTAATAGAAAAAATATTCTTGTTCTATTAATGTCTTTAGAACTCATGTTTTTATCAGTAAATTTTAACTTAATTACCTTAGGTAATTACCTCGGAGATTTAACTGGGCAAGTTTTTGTTTTTTTTGTTCTAACTGTGGTCGCCGCTGAATCTGCAATTGGTCTTGCAATACTCATCGTTTTGTTTAGAAATAAGAAATCTATAGATGTGGATGACTTATCGGAGCTAAAAGGTTGATATATCTAGCGCTTCTCATTTTAGTATTTCCTTTAATAGGAACATTATTATTACTTTATTTACAATCATCTTCCAGAAAGCTATCAATTATTGTATCTAACATATCAATTCTTTTATCACTTTTAGCTTCACTTTATCTTCTTTTTCTTTATTTCTCTTCATCTCAAGCGCCTTTATCTAAAAACTTTTTAATTTTTGCAAATGTAGAGATTTTTTCTTTAGCTTTTGGTTTATATATTGATTCTCTATCACTGATCATGTCTTCTGTGGTCACTTCGGTATCTCTTTTAGTACATTACTATTCGATTTCCTATATGAAGCATGAAGACGCTTTCAATAGATTTTTCATCTATACTAACTTTTTTACTTTTTCAATGTTATTGATCGTTTTATCGAATAATTTTTTTCAGCTCTTTATAGGTTGGGAATTAGTTGGTCTATCGTCATATCTTTTAATTGGATTCTGGATAAAAAAAGATTCAGCAGTAAAAGCAAACTATAAGGCTTTTTTAGTTAATAGAGTTGGTGATGTAGGTTTGATTCTTGGCCTTTGTTTAATCTTTATCTTTTATAATACTACGGATTATGACCAAATATTTAGTCTAAAGGATAAAATATATAACAGTGAAATAAATATATTCGGGATCAGTCTGAATACATTAAGCGTCATTTGTTTATTACTTTTTATTGGGGCCATGGCGAAATCTGCCCAAGTACCTCTTCATTTCTGGCTTCCCGATTCTATGGAGGGACCAACTCCAATATCTGCACTTATTCATGCTGCAACTATGGTTACAGCTGGTATATACATGGTAGCTCGGCTATCTCCGCTCTATGAAATGACTGAGGACGTGTCGCTTTTCATTCTATATATTGGTTCTATTACTGCTTTCTTTCTAGGTTTGGTAGCACTTGTTCAAAACGATATAAAAAGAATAATAGCTTATTCAACAATTTCACAACTTGGGTATATGACAGCCGCATTAGGCGCATCTTTATATTCGCTTGCAATATTTCATTTAATTACCCATGCTTTTTTTAAAGCCTTGTTATTTTTGTGCGCAGGATCAATTATTATTAAGTGTCATCATGAGCAAGATATACGTAAAATAGGAGGTTTGAGAAAAGTTATGCCAGTTACCTACCTAGCTTTTCTTTATGCATCATTATCTCTTATAGGTTTTCCGCTAACTTCAGGATTTTTCTCTAAAGAATCAATAATTGATGGTATAGGATATTATGGACACACGATTCCTTATATTTTGTTATTAGTTTCCATTTTTACCACAACTCTTTACACGTGCAAGATATTCTTTAAGGTATTTTTTGGAAAGGATACATTAAATCATTCTGAAAATGATATACAAAAAGAAAACGATAGTGAAATGTTGACACCCCTTGTGATTTTGACAGCTCCTTCAGTATTTTTAGGGCTATTTATATTTGATCCACTGATGTCTGGCAAATTATTTGAATCATCAACTATTTCTGGGGAGTTAGTCACTACATTTTATAATGACTATGTTATTAATTCTTTGAAGTTTTTCTTACACTCTTTTTTTACAGTTAATTTCGTCATTCTAATTATTGCGATCATTTTTAGTTATTTTTATTTTTATAAAAAATCTTTTCAGATAAAGATACCTGAATATTTAAAAAATTCACTCATAGAAGAATATGGATTTAACCCTTTAGCATCAATTTATATTCCAAAGCTTCAGAATAAAATTACTAGGTATCTATGGAAAAAAATTGATATTAACACAATAGATGATGGTGTTATCAATAATATGTCTGAATTCTTTAGTAAGTTATCACATAAAATTCGCAAATTTCATACGGGATATATATATCATAATTCTCTGACTATAATATCGTCATTAATTTTACTTTTGATTCTTATTAGGTATAAATATTGAATGTCTAATTATCCTATATTAAGCATTATGATATGGCTTCCTGTAATTATAGGATTGATTCTAGTTAGTAGTAAAAATATTAGTAAATTTACTGCATCATTGACAACACTTCTAACTACCACTCTTATTTTTATATTCTCGATATTGTTATTCAATTTATTTGATCATTCCGTAAGTGAATTACAATTTGTGGAGAGGTTCGAGTGGATTAGTGGTATGAATATATTTTATTTGCTTGCTGTCGATGGAATATCTGTATCATTAATCTTGCTTACCGCGTTTATTAACTTACTAATTGCAATTTATGCTACCTCGGAGGACTATAGAAATAAATCAGGTTACCTGGGTTACTTTTTGGTACTCGAAGGCTTATTAATAGGTACATTTTCTGCTTTTGATAGTATTCTATTTTATATTTTCTTTGAGAGTCTGCTTATTCCACTTTTTTTAATTATAGGCATATGGGGAGGTGTAAATAGAAAATATGCAACTATTAAGTTTTTCTTGTATACACTTTTTGGCTCAGTCTTAATGCTAATTTCTATTCTGTATATTGCAAATCTAGCAGGATCTTTTGCAATCAGAGACCTATATTTAACAAATTTATCATTCCAGGAAG
>MDTG01279394.1_pt1 | contig 10878 bp, 14 predicted proteins | sample 811421 | NCBI WGS metagenome assembly MDTG01 (sample SAMN05326645, study PRJNA326480) | marine metagenome | isolation source: seawater | place: Pacific Ocean: South East | collected 2011 | reverse complement strand
TATAGCCAAACCGATTAAGCGCCAAGTCTTCAAACACCTGGTGTATCCGGATCAAATCTTGGGTATTTAAGGAGCCATCCCACCGGGCATGGCGTAATAAGGTATTGACACGTTTATCTATAGGATGAAACGGCAGTATCCAACGAAACACATCCCGCCACTTGCCCTGGGGCATATCTTGAAAATAGTGTAGAATGTGTTCTTTTTCTGCAATAGATAAGGTTGCTCTTTGACGACTGGCCCATATACCCTTAGCACCCCCCCACAAAAAGGGCAAAGCAACAGCCGTAGTAGCCAAATAGGGTCCCGCGGGGTTTTGTAAGACACTCAGGATATGGTTAATCATCGCCTCGTCTTGGCCCCGGAACAAGTTGGTGAGCATACTGAAGTTAACGCCGCCTTCTTGGATGGCTTTGACCAAGTCATAGCCCAAGAAAGCATAGATGCCCAAATGTAACCCCCGAAATACCACAAAGCCAATACCTTCGCGTACTTCATCCCACGCTGTCATTTTACGATAGGGTTTTTCCCCTGTTAAGGGAACAGAGCCCCCATACATCCAGACAGGATGACAACATTTCTTTTGAGGTTTTTGTAAGAGGTTGGTTTGTTCGTTAAGAGATCCTACGGGGCGCCCTGTATCTATGTAAACCGCTTGGGGAAGATGCTGGAGTTGGGTAGGATTAATACCCAGGAGGTTGGCTTCTTCGGCATGGGCAAGGGTATCGTTATGGTGGACCACGGTGTAAACAAGGGTTTTACGTGCCAAGGCATCGACACCGGCCCACCGGAGTGTGGATAGCAAAGGGCGTCCTTCGACCTTCCAAATGGTGCGTAAGCGTTCATAGGAAATATCGTGGGCAGCAAGGGACTCTTGTGTGAATCCGATATGATCTAATATGTCTTGTAGGCCGTGTTCGTCTAGGAGAGAAGATAAGGTTCCGCCTTCTTCTGCCTGTGCAAGAAGAGCATCCTGTTGAAGAGAAGAGGAGGACGAAGCCTCTTCTTCTTGAAGAGCAAAGTGTTGAGGGGAAGGAGGAGACGCTACGGGGGGGCTTTCGGAGGCATTTAAGAGAGAGGTATGGGAAGAAGAGCTCTCACAATCGGAATCTTCGGGACCACTGCCCCAGGTATGAGAGATAAGAAACAAAGACAGGGTGAGCAACAAGAAAATTTTGGAATGGGACGGCATGCTAAGTTCTCCTCCATTGAGAAGAATCTATAGACCATGGGGGTGGTTATGGATTCTTCAGGTTTGCGTAACGAAATAGCAAGAATAGAGTACACCGTGTATATACCTTTCCTAAAGTTGAAAAACCCATAGGAATCCCCCACCTGGTTGAAACAAATCAGATGTCATAGTATTAATTTATCAGGATTTTGAGGGCATGGCGGTTCTCTGTATGGAGGCTTGTGCAAGGTCTTGTATAATATATCCTCTATGAGAGACATAGAGTTTTTCTCCCCATACGCCCCCTATCCAATAGTTCAAAAACCTTATGCTTCTTTAAGAATCCATATGCAAAAATTGTCTTTGTCTGAATAAAACAATAGCCCCCTTAAAGGGTCTTTTTTATACACAAATCCAACAAGAATCTTTTAAACAGTTAGAAAGTACGTCTACAAGATACTAAATCCTCAAAAGAGTTTTTAGAAGTTTATCTAGAGGCAATGAAACTTTTAAACAAAAAAATATCCTTTGTCTTCCGGTTAAGCATTTTTCAAAGCAATTGATTCCCAAGAAAATGCTTTTCCAAGCAATCCATCAGGTGGCCCTTATGCGCTGCGGGGCATTGTTACGTTAATAATCATGGGAAGAATGTGTTGAGATGTTTATAGGAAATAAGCTTTTTATTTTGAATCTCTGAAACCCTATCTCCTGAGTAGACAATAAAGCAATCTGAATTCTTTGCTTCCTTTCCTAGTTTTTTCCATTTGTCTAACTGTTTTAAAAAATCTTTTGAAAAAGTAGCACTTGATTTAATCTCCAGAGCACTAAGTGTCCCTGCTTTTTCAACAAGAAGATCTATTTCAAACCCTTTATTACTATTCCAGAAGTAGATAAGAGGTGTTTTAGCATGAGACATATATAATTTTGCAACTTCACTAATTATATATCCTTCAAATAATGCCCTTCTCGCCTCATGCATTTGTGCATGCTCTCCACTTTCAATTCCAAGCAAATGGCACACAAGGCCTGGATCATAAAAAGCTTAGGGGTTTTAACAAGCCGTTTATTAAAGTTTTTATAATAAGGCGGCAAACGGAAAATAATGTAACCTAACTCCAATATATTAATCCATTCACTAATGGTTGTATGGGATACTCCACATGCAGATCCAATATCAGATAAATTTATTAATTGACCATGCCTGCCAGCACACAATTTTAAAAAGAGGTAAAACTTAGACAAGTCTTTCACTTGAAGGTTTTGTCTGACATCACGTTGTAGATAAGTTGTCACATAGCTTTTATACCACATATCCGTTGGCGTACGATTCCTATATGGTCCAGGGTAGGTACCATGATAAATAATCTCCCAAATATTTTTGCTTTTATAGGTGCTTTCGGATATGAATTCTAAATAAGTTAAAGGCATTAACTCTAATATAGCAATGCGGCCAGCAAGAGACTGTAAAATTTTTTCAAGCAAAAGAAAATTTTTTGATCCAGCAAGAATAAATTGACCTATTAAAGTTCTTTCCTCATAACTGATATGCGTATATTTTGTCATTGCAACGTCTTTCTTTTTCTACTGATGCTTCTAGCATCTTTTGGCACATTCAGAAATGAGGTGCGACTTTCTGTTAAAATTATGTGTATAATTTTAAGGATAGGAAGTCAAATGAGAGGAAGGAAATACAATCATTTAAGCAGTGCAGATCGGATTAAGCTATATAAGTTATTGTTTGAAGGAATTAGCCTTCAAGAAATAGCAACATCCATAGGGTACCATAAATCAACGGTATATAGAGGACTATATCGTAACAGTACAGGGATAGGATACAGGCCAGACCTTGCAAGTCAGCAGTATTTGTTGCGGCGCCGATATAAGCCCAGCAAAATAGATATGGACGAAAACATAAAGGAGTACATTCTTTCGAAGCTTAAAGAAAGATGGAGCCCTGAGCAGATAGCGGGAAGGCTCAAGAAGGAATGGGGGTATGCTCCTGTATCATATGAAACCATATACCAATATATTTACAGTCCTTCAGGGAAGAAGTTAAAACTCTATCAATGCTTGAGAAAGAAGAGAAAGTATCGATATCCCCGAGTTAAGAGAAAACGCCAAAGGCCTCATGTTGATAAGGCTTCTATACATAGCAGGCCAGAAGAGATTTCGAATAGATTAACTTTTGGTCATTGGGAAGGGGATTTAATTTTATTTCACAAGACAAGGACAAATGTTTTTACCCTTAGAGAAAGGAAGACGCGTCTGCTTATAGCCATTAAGAATGCAAGCCGGAAAGCAAAAGAAACGTCTAAATCACTCATCAATTACATGGGGAAGAGAGCAGATCTTGTAAGATCTTTAACGCTTGATAATGATCCTGATTTTGCAGAATATAAAGGCATAGCAGATGTTTTTAAATCTGAGATATATTTCTGTGATCCTTATAAGTCTTATCCAGAAAGGATCGATTGAAAATGGCAGTCGGCTCATTCGGGAAAGGTTACCTAAGAAAGCTAAAATCGATCTGTTCTCTCAAAAGAGAATTGAAGAAATAATTGATGAAGTTAACAACAGACCTATGAAAACTTTGGGGTTTTTAACTCCAAAAGAAGCTTTCTTGCAAGAGTCTCTTTTAAAAAGTATTATTTAATGGAAATTCGCACTTCGCCCTTGAAATTGCCTTTAAAGGCGTTGCACCTCATCCCTGAATTTACCAAGTTCTATAGATTTTAAAGTTTTCTTAACACAAGCAATCCAATCAGCGCCCCAAAAATCAGAAGAAACGCGGGAGCTTCTTGAAAACCTGTCATTTTTATTAAAGAGGAAGCTATTAAAGGCGTTGTTCCCCCAAACAAAGCTAATCCGACAGAAAAACAAGTTGTAATTGCTCTATATCTGTAAAGAGGGGGAAATAATTCATTTAAAAAAGCATGCATTGGTCCGACAAAAAAACTCACGCCCATTGCAAAAATAACTTGTGCAACTATAACAAACATACCACCCACCTTGATCCATTGAAAAATAAAATAAGCAACTAATATTATAAATAAACAGCCTAAAGACATGATTCTTCGATAACCATATTTATCTGAGAGTTTTCCAACTATAGGTATCAACCCTAACAAAAGGCTTAAAGTAAAGGCTACAACTGCAACTGAATAGCTTTGTGAATAATTGTTGTTATTTATCATATGGATATTCATATAAACGCTTAACATATAAATTAAGATGCCATTATAAGAACCTATGATAATTGTTTTAATAAGGGCCAATTTATATTGATTATAAAAATCTATAAGCGGTAATTTTTTTGATGTTACATTCAAGAATACAGGTGTTTCTTTCGCTCTTTGTCGCAGATGGTATGTCATATAGGCAAAAATAATACTCACCAAAAAAGGAAGTCGCCACGCCCACTCAGGCATTGATGCATTTAAGACAATACTTCCGATGATAAGTGCCATTAAATTTCCTAAGACAGCACTCGAATAAATAAAGGATCCCATGAGTCCTTTCTTTCCTTTTTCCGTATGCTCAATGACAAAAATGGCTGAACCATTGTGTTCTCCTCCTGCACAAAACCCTTGAATTGATCTTAGTAACGTTAGAAGTATAGGCGCTAATATCCCAATTTGTTGATAGGATGGCAGAATGCCCACGAGAAAGGTCGATAAACCCATTAAAGTAATGGTAAGTTTAAGGGCTTTTTTTCGGCCATATTTGTCACCAATAAGTCCAAATATAAGTGCCCCTAAGGGTCTTACAAAAAAGCTTACAGCAAAAACGGAAAGGCTTAGCATTAGTTTGATATAATGATTACCTCCAGGAAAAAATATTTCTGCAAACAATGGTGCAAATACCCCATAAAGCGTATAATCATAAAATTCAAAAGCAGTGCCAAGACTGCCTGCAAATAGATTTTTGTGTAACTTCATTTAGATGCTTTCTTCTTAACTAGGTTTAAATGTAAAAAATGCTGAAAGAATAGTGTCATCAAAGGCTTGATGGAGCAAATGGCCCATATTGTCTATGGAGAGATAATGTGCATTAGGAATTGTTTCTTTAAGACAAAGCCCATGTTCTGGCGGAAAAAAAGGATCTTTATTGCCATGAATAATAAGCGTTGGCGTCTCAACTTTCTTTAAAAGGTCTCTTCTATCAAATAAAGAATCTCCAACAGCGAGTGAATGATTTAAAATTTGAGGGTTTGTATCTCGTTCAATCCATTCATCAGCTATTTTTTTATATGCTTTGTAATCAAATGGGAGAGCCTCTCCATTATAAGCTTCCCATATGGCAAGCAAGTGGTTGCGCTTTCCTTCTCTAGATTCTGGTGTTGGTCCCAAATGAATCAGGGTTTCTTTAAAAGAATCATTAATAAATCCTATTGGTAATTTACTTACTTTTTCTTCCATAAAGGCATCATGTAAGGATAAGGAAAAAGGAGATGTCATGAGACAGGTTAAACTCAAAACCTTATTTGAATGATGAATTGCTAAAAGTTGTCCAATATAGCCCCCCATAGAAAGGCCCATAATGTGGGTTTTTTTCATGCCAAGGCTTTCCAAGATAAAAAGCGCATCATTTGTTAATTCAGTTAAAGTGTAGGGAGTTTCATGAAAATCAACTTTTGATGAAAGACCAGTATCACGGTGGTCATAATGGATAACATAATATCCGGCATTAACCAATTTTTGACAAAAGTCTTTGCGCCATGAAATTCCTTGAGAGGCATTACCCGCAATTAAGAGTATGGGAACATCTGTCTTCTCCCCAAAAGTTTCACAGTATAATAATATACCTTGATTTTTAAATAAGTGTTTTTTCATTTTATGTCTGGTATGAATAGGAAATCATGTAGGGTTGATTGAAAGGTTTTGTCCATATTGTATATTTTTTATAAGCTGAGATATAAATGTCTCCTGTTTTATATGGCAAAACCTCAAGTTCAGGGATGAATTTGTTTAAAAATCCCGTCCCCATTGCTTTAACCAAAGCTTCTTTTGCCGTCCATAAAACATAAAAACGGTGAAGGGGTGAAGCATCCAACACCCACTCTTTTTCTTTCGGCCAAGCAAAACAATCCAATAATGAGGGGATATCTTCAAGAGGCTTTAACCGTTCAATGTCTACGCCTATGTCTTGCAATCGACTTACTCCAACAAGCCCTGCTTGTTCGCTGTAGGACATGTTGAAGAATAGTTGATAGCTTTCATCAAGAAATGGCTTTTTATACTCATTTAATTTAAAGCCTATATTTTTTCTTTCTTGGTGCGTATATTTTGAGAGAAGCTCTTTTAAGAGAAGGCTTCTTAAAAGATAATGATATTGGTGGTGAGGATGGATGTATTGATTAAATCTTTGATAGCTGCTAATCGATAATTTAATGTGATCTAAATACCGTTTTTCATGAATTTTTAACTTATCAAGGTCGAATTGGTATAAATCAATTTTTTGCCTATTTTCTTTTGGAAAGGTTTCAAGTATTTTTAAACGTTTTTTTAAGCTCAATGGCAAAATTACTTCATGCGTGTTGCTTTGTTTAAATAAAGTGTTCATTGAGACTTGAATATAATACCTGTTGAAAACTGTGAAAGATCACTTAAACCACAAAGACGTTTTTTGAGGGCTGCCCTTCTATAGCCGTTCTATCTGTAATCAGACCATCTGGAAAATAACTTGCAATAATCATCCATAGATGTTTTTTAACGAGATATTCTTGGTCATCACTAAGGTTTTTCGTATAAAGCTTAGGGCCTATTTTTTTAATCGTTCCATTTTTAAGAGAACGATAAAGAAACTTTGTTAGATTTTTATCCGATACAAAAACTTCTGGCAATTGTTCAAGTGACATTTTGGCTCTTTACTTCATAATCTATCCCTATTATGAAGACTTTTTGAAGCTTATCAACCTATTTTGTTGATTTTTTGCAAAATAAAAGATTCAAATGACCCTAATTACCAGATCGCGTTATAAATTATAGTGATAAAAGATCTTACATAGACCAACATACACATTAGTTAAACTTTTATGTACTTTTATAATTGGGCATTGTCATACTCAAAATACATATGGGAGTCACATTTAAGTTCGGGATGTCAGGAATTGTATTAAAACGTCTTTCCAAGGATACACTGTCACGTTATCTATTTTTTTACGGTGCCTATCTTGTGAAATAAAAATAGCCTCAGCGTCAGGAACATCTTTAACAAGATTGATAAAAGAGGATCTGTTGTAAAAAATAGGCAAGTTGATAAACTTAGGAGGAATTAACAGAAATCACGGGGTTATAGATGAAACCAATATCATTTAAGTGGCGCCATTTTATGCCAGAAGTCATTTTGCAATGTATGAGATGGTATTTGAAATATCCCCTTAGTTATCGCCAATTGTCTGAAATGATGTCAGAACGTGGAGTTGAAGTCAATCATACGACCATCTACCGATGGATTCAAAGATATGCCCCTGAGTTTGAGAAGAAACTCCGTTGGTATAGTTCTCCTATTGGATTTTCCTGGAGAATCGATGAAACTTATATCAAGGTTAAAGGTGAATGGAAATATTTATATAGAGCCATTGATAAAAATGGAGATACTATTGATTTTATGCTTTCCCATAAAATTCTGTAATTAAATCCGTTAAAAGAAATGTGAGAGGATAGAGTATGGCTCCTACAGATAATTCAAAGGTATGAAGTGCAAAGAAGGGAAGCTCTATAAACTTTTGATAAATCAAGTTTCCAGATACAACAATAACGCTAAACATGACACAAAGAGTAAGATATACTTTCTCTTTTGGCGTCATTTTAGGCTCTCTATTTTAGCCGCCAAAATAAAATCACTTTCGGTCAACCCTTTAATCTTATGGGTCCAAATCGTAACGCTACAATATCCCCACCCGATGTTTAAGTCCGGATGGTGCCCTTCTTTTTCTGAAAGCCGTGCAATTTGATTTGCAAACGTCATTGCCGTCATAAAGTCTGGAAAGGAATAAGTCTTATTTAAATATCCCGCTTCATTTAAAGACCAATTATTTCCAAGTTTAGTGAGTAATCTAGTCGCCTGATCTAAGGATAAAGGGGGTGTGTACCCTTGGCAGGGTATACATGATTTATTGAATAAATCTTCTGATGATGGTTTGAATGTCGACATGAACTACCTTCTACTTAATCTTTGTACTTAGAAACGCTTCTATGTCTTGTCCATTGGTATATTACCTTTGAACTATAACCTGTGCAACTACACACAAAAAATCAAACCGATTATGCCTGTGGTCTTGATTTGATGGACCAAAAAGCCGCTTGTTATAGGATAAAGATCTGATGTGTTTTGATCAAAATTATGCGGCTAATTTTGCTACGGTTTCATAATACACTTCATTGAGCCCATGTCCAGAAAAAGGTGCATGAGGGCATTGCTGATTGTAAAAATCAAACCAGTTTTTGAGCGTGTGTTTCAATTTCTGAATGTTCTCAAACTCTTGAAGATAGAGGTGTTCATATTTGACTGAGCGCCAAAGCCGCTCAATCATAACATTATCCATCCACCGACCTTTACCGTCCATGGAGATTTTAATTTCATGCTCTTTCAAGGCTTTCGTGAAGTCATTAGATGTATATTGAGTCCCTTGATCAGTATTAAACTGGAGTGCCGTAAGAGTAAATCACTTCTTCCAAAGCTCCTACGCAAAATGAAGCATCAAGTGTATTCGAAATATGCCAAGACAAACCCTTTCGTGAACCCCAATCCATAATTGCTGTCAGATACATAAACCCTCGCTTTATCAGCATATAGATAATATCATTGCACCAGACTTGATTGGGCCTATTAATGCTAAGATCCCTCGAAGATATGGACAAATCTTCTGCTCTGGATTATTGATGCTTGTTCTGGGTTTTTGATAAATCTCCTGAATGTCCATCAATCGTATCAAACGTCTGATTTAATGCCGCCCCGCAGAAATGTCGTCATGCTCAAGCAATTTCTACAGGCGCTTTGAGCCATATATTGAATTTTTGAGATAAATCAAATCTCCTCAGTCCGTTTCATAAGAGCTAGATTCTCAGGGCGTCCATTGATTGGCGTTTTATAATAACTGGATCGATTCAGCATCAACAGCTAACACTGGCGACATACACTGACTCTATAATGTTTCTTGATTACCATTTCTTGCCGCCTCCTAGGCATAGTCTCCTGGAAGCTTATTCTAAAAACCCCACCCCCACGGTCACTGACCTACCTTGCCAAACAACCCGCCCATCTGCTGAAATGCTTGCTACTTCCATTTAGAAACCATATTGGAATTAATATTATACTTACTGGCGATCTGGGCAAGAAGGCCGTCTTCTCGTATTACAGCCAAGCCCGCACTTAACTATTAAAGCCCGCGCAGATAGTACAAAGCGATCATATGTCTGTCTCTGTCAGCCAAGTCATGGTTAAACACTTCCAATCCTGCTATCCCACAAATCCAAATATATTCAGGCCAGCTCCACTTCAAATGCTACGAACATGACAGCTAAAAGGTTCCTCTTAGATTTAATCCAGAAGATGCCCTTTAAAATCTCCTCAGGGGGACTCTTTAAGGCAACCTCTGCTGAGTTGGATTTATGTTCAGCCTCCTAAAAAACCCCCATATAATAACGGCGTTGAAAGAAGAAATCGTAATTTAGGGAAGAGCGCTATGCACGCCCGCGACCTTTATGCTGAATCCGTCAGAGCCATAAATGCTGAGCTTCAAAAATCAGTTCATAAATAGAACTCTTATAGAATTCATGCCAACTTGAATACGCTCTCCCCTTTATAAGATATATTCAATCCAACTATCCCGAGGCTACCTAGTGTCTTAAAATATATGAACTTATACAAAAAAGGAATTAGTATTTGCACTCATTTTTTCTTTCTCATAGGATTGAGGTAATAATTATGCTTTTGGAGATTGAAAATGAACGAAGTATTAAGCTTAGCAGATACTTGGTGTGTTGTCATAAATTTAGAAGATCAGTATTCTATCTGGCCCGTCAGAAAAGAACTCCCTTATGGCTGGCGCGAAGAAGGCAAGGTAGGAACGAAGGAAGATATTGTCTAGCACACGTTAAGGAAGTATGGGTAGACATGAGACCTCGTAGTTTAAAAGAAGCTATGGCTGCTCAGGCACAGGCTCTAGATCCATAGGGACTTAGCCCTCTTGTAATTCTTTCTTTTCTATGTGGGGGGCCTCCTAAGCTTTGTAAGTAGTGTATATAGGCTTCTCTAGTCTACTTTGTTTGGATTGGAGGGAACATATCTTGTTTCATTCAGCAGTGGGATTTTGGTAAAAGTTCTATAGGTAGATATTTTATGCTCTCTAGTAAAAAAGATCTTCTGTAGCCCAAGAATGTGTAGGGTTTTGCTTTATTTGGTTTTTTCAAAGCGACCGCCTCAACATATCCATAAGTTAAGCTAAATTCTTTTAAAAGCCACTTTTGAGCAAATGGCTTATCCTGTTCTTTTTGGATAGATGGGATATTTTCTGCTGTCTATAGCTCAATCTTTAGGGGGGGATGGAGAATCCATGGCCCAGAACTTTTATAAAGGATTCTTTACACCCCATAACCTAAAAAGAGATAAAAGTTGTTTTTCTAGGCTTTGTGGCATAAATCAGAAAAGAAGATTAACAACTCGGCCCCAAGGGACCGAGTTTAGAAGAGTGGGAGTTGGTTGTT
>MDTG01235273.1_pt1 | contig 10878 bp, 8 predicted proteins | sample 811421 | NCBI WGS metagenome assembly MDTG01 (sample SAMN05326645, study PRJNA326480) | marine metagenome | isolation source: seawater | place: Pacific Ocean: South East | collected 2011 | reverse complement strand
TCCTCGGCGAGGTTTTCCCTGAGCAAATCCTTGAGTCCATCCTTGGATCTGAACTTCTTTCCGTTGTAACTGATGGTCAGACCGCGATTCAGGTAGGTGTAATACCTGAGCATGCGCTCGACGTATTCGTTGCGGTAGCGAAACTTCTTGAACATTTCGGCATCCGGAGTGTAGGAGATGAAGGTGCCATTCGCTTCCGCGCTCTTCTTGTTTTTCTTGTCGACCGACAAGGGGTTCCCACAGGAATACTCGATCCTTCTCGTTTCTCCTTCCCTGAAGGATTGAATGTCAAAATTGGTGGACAGCGCGTTCACCGCCTTGATTCCCACTCCATTCAGGCCGACCGACTTCTTGAAGGCCTCGGAATCGTACTTCGCTCCGGTGTTGATCTTGGACGAGCAATCAAGGAGTTTTTCCAAGGGAATCCCCCGACCATGATCTCGAACGGTTACGGATTGGCCATCGGTCTCCACGTCAATCTGCTTCCCGAAACCCATGACAAACTCGTCAATGCAATTATCCAAAACCTCCTTGAGCAAAACGTAAATGCCATCATCCTCGGAAGAACCGTCTCCAAGCTTGCCGATGTACATGCCCGGGCGCAATCGGATGTGCTCCTTCCACTCGAGCGTCTTGATGGTTTCCGCCGTGTATTTGTGTTCAGCCATCTTTTCCTTTCATCCAGTCCACCCCTAATGTATGCGTATTGGAAAACGATTTGTCCATAGGAAAAACACGCGATGCTGAAAAAGCTTGCCATCCAAAGGACTGGGGTAGCTTATCAACAGTTCCAAGATGTTGCGATCCTATGCCTTGACTCTCTCTCAATTGAGTGATCCGAAAATCCTCAAACCCTTGGTGTTCGCAACCTTGCTGACCATAGGATCGATTATTCTCGTCCTCGTCCTTGGCGCAACCGCGATTGATTGGGCAATGACCAGCCTTTCCAACGCTTTGGATGGTTGGTTTGGCAAGGCCGAAGGGTGGCTAAGAATAATTACACAAGTGATCGGAGCCTTGTTTCTCCTCATGATCGCCTACTTTTTCTTTGCCAGCATTCACGCGGCGTTTTTGGGACTTTTCTTTGATGATTTGCTCGATGCGATCAGGAACCGTCACTATCCCCAAAGCGAATGGCTCCCGCCACCTTCTCTCTCACGCTCTCTCCGCGATTCGCTTCGTTTCATCATTCTCAGTCTCACCGTCAACCTCATCGCTCTGCCCTTTTATCTGATCGGATGGTTCGTTCCACCGATCGGTTTGGCCGTACAAGTTTTGGTCAATGGCTACCTGCTCGGCAAAGAATACGGCTACCTCGTCGGCTTGCGCATTTCCTCCGACTCGAGCCAAACCGGAACCAAGTTTCTCAAAGAGGGCATCCTCGCCTCTTTGGTTTGGATGGTGCCGCTTGTCAATTTCATCGCCCCGGTCCTTCTGGCTGGCTCGATTTTGCATTCCAGGTTCTTGAATACAAAAGGCAAAGAGTAATTCTCCGAGCTTATCGAGAAGGATTCAGAGGAGCGGACTCGAAGGATTTTCCAAGACGAGCGTGGTGCAGACGGGCAACCTGCCACATGTAGGTTCCGGTGGCGCGACCATATTGGTTGGCAACCGCATTCCGCAAGTGTTGGAGCGCCGCCTTCTTGTCTCCTTTGACTAATTCCAGGTAAATACCCACGTACAAATCGGCATGAAAACGCACTCTCTCCTCATATCCGCGGGGGAAACCGGCTTCCTCAATCCGCTGGAAGATTTCATCGGACTCGATCTTTCCCTGAAACATCTCATAGAGCCAAGGATAGGGAGGACGGTCCGTCTGCTCATAAGGCAACAAGTCCTTTCGGGCCTTCTCTTCGCCTTGAGCGCTGGTCTGAGACATGAAACGCCAAATCCCATTCTCTCGATCGACCGCATCGTACCGGTGATAAATCTCGAACTGTCTCTCCGCTTTTACGAACTCGCCCAGATAAAAGTACGCGATTCCAATCCGCCAATGGGAAACCTCCAAGGTTGGATCCAATTCGATCATTTTCGCATAATCCTCACGGGCTCCTTTGAAATTACCCAAAAACATCCGGGCGTCTCCCCTTGCGGAAAGCGCGGACAGATTCTCGGGATTCTCCTCGATGCGCCGATTCAGGGTTTCCTCGCGAAGCTTGAACTCGGTAAGATGCCCCCGAAGTTCATCGGGCGGTAAAACCGTTTCCGAAGCAAAGATAGGTAGGTATGCGACAACCCAAAGAGCCGGAAAGGCAACCCATCTCATTTTCCGAACTCATTCTTGAATTTGGGGCCCGTCAAAGTTCCGTTTTCATCCCACACTTCAATCAGGCCATAGGCCAAGCCATCGCGCACCTTGGTCCGACTCCTGACCTCTCCGTTGTCATGAAAGGCCTCCGCGACTCCGGTGAAGGGTTCGGTCGCTCCGATTCGGTACCAAAGCTGGTCTTCGCGAAATTCCAATTCCTTGTCCTGATCCACTTTCGGGAAGCCCTGCAGTTCATCGGTGACTTCGGTTGAGTCCAGATAATCAAGCGTGCATTGGGAAGGAAGCCAAATGATAGTCAATCCCAAGAAAAAAACAGCCCCGAACCACCAATAGTAGACTGATGGGATTCTCCGGTAAAAAGGAACCTCCTTCGGTTCCGGCGGGGTTGGAAACTCAAAATCTTTCATGGATAAGCAAGATAAGCTCAGATCGATCTAGTTAAGCAAGGCATAAAGAAAGACGTTCATCCCCAAACGGGTATAGAAGGCATGCGCATAGTTGCTGATTTCCTCTCCCGAATAATATTTGAAAATTCGCCATCTCCCATTTGGTTCCTTGACCCACAAGGGACGTTGGCCGAGTTGGGAGTAGATCACGTCCTTCAAGCCGTCTTCCCGGGTCACTTCATAGGTCCCTCCCGAAAAGGAGGCAAGTTTGAGATTCTCGTCAAAGTTTTCGGCGGATTCGCGAATGCGAAAGGAAATTGGCGGAATCCAGGAACCGAACTCGTCCTTGCCCCACCCCATCGCGCAAATCGGAGAGGCAACGCAAGCCAATCGGCCCTTGACCTTCATTCCGACGAAAGAATAAGTCCCTTGCGGCCACTTTTCCTGCTCCACGAAGGTCAGTACGGTTTCGGGTAATCTCTTTTGGTTGGCTTCGATCATCAAATCCCTGTTCTTGGGCAGGCCCTTATAAAAACTTCTGAAAATCTCATGGTTACGCGGTAAGGGTAAGAAGGATTTTTCCGGATAGACCTGTCGGAAGAGCTCATTCACTTCGGGTCTTTCCTCCCAAGCCGCATAACTGTGACCAAGATCCGCGCCGAGAAAGGAAGCCTTGATTCCCGCATCCAAATAGACGAACCCTCCCTGCTCCATGTAACGCCTCAAGGCAGCCAATTCTTCCGCAGGAAACTCCAAGTTCGGTTGGTCATCACAATTTACGTAAAGGATGGGGTTTTCCATCAGACGGTCGTCGGTCAGTTCAGAAATGAAGAGCGGATCGGTGTCAAAACGGGTGGAGGTTTCCTCATTCATCGTCTTCAAAAGACTCGGTAAGGCGTCCGGATACTTCCGCGTGGCGTTCAGGTTCCTCATCAGAGTCACGATTCGGATACCACTGCTGCGCAAGGCATCAACTTCCTGAGCCTCCATGGTTTGCTCGCTCTCCAAGAACAAACCGAAACAAAAGATCAGAATTAGCGCTCTCATGGGCTATCGTACCCCCAATCTATCCAATTCGGCGCGGGCAAGGGCGCTGATCCGCGCTTGCGGATTGCGCGCGACGTACTCGTTCAATGCCTTTACTCCCTCATGTCGATCCGTGAGCAACGCATCCATGGCCACTCTTTGAATGACGTAATCTTCATCCAACAGGGAACGAGACATAATCCTCACCCATCCCGTAACCCGCCTCACTCCCATAGCCCGCAGCGTGGTGGAGCGCACCACCGTGTCCTCATCGATCAGCAAGTCGAATCCATATTGGTCGAATGCCTCCTGATCAGCTGTGAGCAAAGTCTGACCTGCGAAAATGCGCACGTCCGCATAGGGACTCCCGACAAGTTTACCCAATTCCTCGGTTTTCAGGGACTTTACGCGCCCACGCAGGCTCATCAAAATCGCATCCCGAACACCCTTGTCCCGATCCGACATTCCGGGAAGCCAAGCTTCGGGAGTCTGCCAGCCCGAACTCAGACTTAGGTATCTCTGCCAAGCGATGGATCTCATTTTCGAACTGCTGTGCTCGGTGAGGGCTCTGTAAACCTGAACGCCATCCTTGCCCATCGCGGAGACTGCGTAAAGAATTGTGGTTACCTGAGAACTCATTCCGCGAGCCGCGAGCAAGTACTGCTTGATTCTCTCGATCACGTCCCCGGCAATTCTCTCTCCGAAACGAGCCAGTTCAACCGCAGCCATCGACGTGACTTCAGGATCGGCATCCTTAGTCATGGCGCGCAAAATACCACGGTAAGCGGGATGGTAACGGTTGGAGTCCCGAGCCACGTCCACCACCTTCAGCCGAATGCCTTTTTCGGGGTGAGAGGAGAGTTCCTTGATCTTTTCAACCACGGGACGCTGGGAAGCATTGGAGTAGACTCGTCCAAGAGCCTCAAGCTGAACCCTTTGGTCCGGATCGCCCAACAAACTGACCAATGTGGAAGCGGGCAATGCGACCCGGATGTATTGGTGATACTTAAGGAGATTCTGTCTGACAATTGCATCTTCGTCGGAAAATGCCCGGATTGCCAACTGATGCAAATCCGGACGCAGATTGGCGGGTACGGACCGATACACCTTTTGTCCGTTGATTTCAACAACCTCCATCCCTCCGCGCATCAAACCACTCACTATCCGAGGAATCATCGCGGTAACTTCGCGCCTGACTTCGACGTCGGGATCTCCGAGCTTGGAGAAAACCTTTTCGACCAGAGACTTATCGTACAGGGGGTAGCCATTGTTGGCTTGCTCGGCCAAGGAGACCATGGATGCCCGTCGAACCAAGGCGCTTTGGTCATCGAGAGCCCCAACGAGCATCATTGAGGAAAGAGAACCGGGGTACTTGCCCAACAACTTTGCCGCCCCCACCCGAGCGCCTTCCTCACCAAACCTCAGGTCCTCCCCCGCCTTCCGAACGGTCTCGGCCTGTGAGGAACGAACCGGCTTGGGAGCGGAGAAGTTTCCGTCCTGGCGTCCGTTTGCGGATAGACTGGTCGGGGCCAGAGGATCCTCGGAAGGGGCTTGTCCGAACAGGCAAAGGGTGGTGCCTGCGAAGAAAACAAGGGATTGAGAAAAACGCTGCCTCATTTCAACCCCGCTTGTCTCCTCATGATCCACTCAATCCCGGCCGCCAAAAACATGGCGATGAAAATCGGCCAAGCATCCGCCAAACTCCGGCGTTTACGCACCACCGGCAAATCCTCGGCAAAGTTGGGCTTCCAATCCGCATGCATCTGTGAAATGGGCAAAAACTGACCACCAGTGAGGTTGGCGAGGGTCTTCAATTCGCGTTCGGCGTAGGATAGGTTCTTCGCTTCCTCCCCCGTTTCGGAAACTCTCAAATAGTTGGAGGATGAAAGGGTCTCGCCGTCCGGGAAATGGAGCGAATAGGAAACCTCATAGGCCCCGGGAAGAACCGGGCGAAAGGATCCGGCATACTGACCGGCGACCGATCCTTCGGGATACAGTTGAACCGATTGGGAAAACCCATCCGGCCCTTGCACCTCGGCCTTGACCAAAGCATCCGTGGAAGGTTCGAAATCCGAACCCAAGGCTTCCACCCGCAAAGCGGTTTCCACGCCCCGCAGCAGGAGTTTCTCGGACTCCTGGATTTTGAGACGCTCCTCACCGCCTTCGCCCAGCCATTGAACCAAAGCCTGCCAAAATTTTCGGAATTCCTTGGCCCCGTCCTCATCCGCCAAGGCCCGGCGCCAATCATGGGGAACTCCCCAATAACCGACCTTGCCCGCTCCATATGCCTGAATGCTAAGCACGGGTTTGCCGTTCGCCTTGGAGACCACCACTCCACGAGCTCCCTGATTTTGCTCCTTGACGAAATATCCCGGCAAACGGCCCGGAAGAAAAGGCTTCATATCCTCGACCTCGTCTTCAGGCCCAAACAAAGGTTCCTCAAAAACGCTGAGAGAGAGATTTCCCTTGGCCTCGACCCGTTCCAAAGTCTTCACGGGAATTAAGCCACCCAAACGCTCGCGGGCACCCTGCAAGGCCCCGAAAAACAAGAGTCCGCCCCCTCTCTTCTGCACGAAGTCCTTGAGCGAGGAAACCACGGTGGCATTAAGTTCGGGCAAGGCATCCAAATCCATGAGAACGGCATCGAAATCCATCCAGAAGCCCGGATCGGTCGGGTAATTCGGTTGTACCTTCTCACCGAATGCATGGAAGACCTTTTCTCCCAGGCGAACCAAGGAATTGAGTTCAAACCTTTCCTCATTTCCCAAAACACGCTTGACGAACGGATACAGGGGACGGGCCTGGCTCGAAAGATAGAGCAGAGAAAACCGCTCGGGGGGATTCACCACAACTAAGAGGGAATCGGAATCGTTGGAGGGATCGGCATCCCAATTCGGCGAATCAATTTCCAAACGAAAGCGCTTGGGGCCTGCGACTTTCGGCACATAGGGTGAAAACGAAACTCGTCTCTTTTCACCCGCCTTCAGAGTCAAGGGAAGCACTTCTATGGTCTCCTCGCCGGAGAGAAGTTTCACGTTGGCGGAATGATCCTGACCATATTGGTTAGTCACCTCCGCTTTCAGAACCAATTCCTCCTTTGCCACGGCATTGGGCTTTCGGTCATCGAACGCAATACGCAAATCTCCACGGGGCAAGACGCTACCGACTCCGACCACGTTGACTGGTATCCCCTGCGAACGATATTCCTTCGCCACTTCCAGAAAGGACGTGCCATGGTTGTTCATACCGTCCGAAAAGACGACCACCGAACCCAAAACGGTCTTGTCCTCTTTCTTGGCCAACCCTTCGTTCAAAGCATCGCCCAATGCGGTTTTCCTGCCCAATTCGGTCTGGGACCAGGATTGACCGGTCAACCGATCGATATGCTTGGAGAAACCCAAATTCTCGACTTTTCCATACTCCTTGTTTCGGAGAGTGAGCCAGGAGTCCTCCCTCGACCAATCCAAAATTGGACGTACCTCCTCGATCCGGCGGAGTCCCTGCTTGTCGTCACGAACGTCCATGCTTCCCGAAAGATCCACCAAGTTAAGCAAACGCAACTTACTGGAGTCCGGTTCCTCCGTATCGAGGTATGGTCGGGCAATCAGAAAAAGCAGAAGAAGTAAGACACAACCGCGTAGAAAAAGAAGCTTCCAAGCCAGGGAGGATAAGGTGGATCGAAGCAAGCTCCTGCCGTGAAAGATAAGCAGAAGGAGCAGAGCCAGGGCAAGCAGACCCAACAAAAAGGGCGAAAGCGGCCAATCCAAGCCCATGTTCACTCGCCCTCCGCGATGCGACGAAAATATTCCTGCACTTGCTTCTTATATTTGCCCGGTGCGGCGGTGGTCGCCTGGTTTCTTCGCAAAAGGTTCTCCTTTGCCTCGCGCCAAAAGAATTGCTCGGCCAATTCCAATGCTTCGGAAACCGCCGCGTCCGCCATGGACTTCGACCCAAGCGGGTCCTCACTGATCGCAAGTTGTTCGAAAAAGCGAGTTACGTTCTGCAACCGCTCATGCTCGTCCGAATTCTTCAAGGCACCCAAGGAGTCCGCAATTTCGGAAGAACTTTGCCTCATTTCCTCTTCCCCCATGCCCGGCAACTCCTGCTGCATTCGCATGAGGTTCTCCACCAGTTCCTGCAAAGCCTGATTTCCAAGGTTACGCAACTTGTCGGCAACTCCCTCCATATCCTCCTGCAAATCCTCCAAGTTCCGCTCCACCTTTTCCTCTTCCCGTTTGGCTTGCGGAAAAGCCTCGTAAAGCAGAGAATTCGAGGCTCGTTTGCCGGAGCTTTCAAGTCCGCCTTCGCGGGATTCGCGAGCGCTTTCCAAGAGATCTTCCATCGCGTTCTCGTTAAAATTCCCAAGGGAGCGGGCGGTTTGATCCATTTGCTCAAGGAAATCCTTCAGTTCCTCATTCAATTCGTCCTGCAGGTTTTTCAGAGACTCACCCTGCCCCGGAGAAGCTCTTTCGGTTTCTTCGGCCAAATCTCCCTGACGCTGAGCCAACCCTTCGGCCCGGTCGCTCAGTTGGTCGACCATACGAGAGGCCAAACCGGCCATTTTTCCCTCCACTTGGGAAATCGCATCACCCAAGGCTTCGGCGGCCAAGTCTCCGTGCGGTTGAGCGCCGCGCGGGTCGTCTCGCCTGAGATCACCGGCCGAATCCTTCATTTCATCACCGGCCAAATCCAAGTTGGCGACCTCACCGAGCTTACCCGATCGATCGTACCAATCTTCCCGAATTTCCTCCAAGTCCCTACGAATTTCCTCCTGTTTCTGGGACGAGCGCTGGTTACGCTCTCCTTTCGCTCCGGAACCGGCAGACCTTCCAATCTCCGCATTCAAATCCTTTTGCCTATCCTGAAGTTCCTCCAGTTTCTTCAAATCCTTACCCAAATCCTCCAGTTGCTCGGCCAAGCTTTCGCTTTCCTCCGCTTGCTCCTGCGGTTCCGATTCGTCACTGGTTTCGCTTTGCTCCTGAGGTTTCCCCTTCCCCTTGGACTTCTGCTTTTGCATCTTTCGAAGCAAGGCGTACAACTGCACCAGCTTACGCAGGGTTTTCTCCGAAGGCTCGAGAGAATCCTCGAGCATCAGATCGCCGGCGTAAATCTCCGTTTGTTCGATATGATAGGTCGCTTCATTGAGCAACTCACCCAAATCAATCCCATCTTGGATCGGAAAGGCTCCTTCATTCTCATCATAGACCTTGGTCATTTGGTGCTTCAGACCCAGAGCATCTGCGGCAATCGCAAGCGAAGCCCTCTCTTTCAGAACCTCATCTCGTTCCAACATCCCATCATAGGTCGAACGAATGATCTTCTTCGTCTTGTTGATGAAGTCGCGAACGGGAATTTCCTTGGACTCCATTTCTCCCTCGCCATCCCCTTCGTTTTCGGTGGAGTTACCCTCGGGTGGAAGAACTTCGATGAAGTAAATCTCGGAGCGGGCGATCTGACCCTCGGGTTCCTTGTTATCCACCGCCAAAGCCATGTAGGTAATAACGTCTCCAACCGCCAAGGCCCGTTCGTTAAGATCGAAGACGTAAGCCAGGCTCTTTTCCTTTTCCTCCGGTTCCACGAAGATAGTCTCTTCCTCTTGTTTTCCGGCATGGGAAACGTTGATCCGAACGTCAGCCACACCGTGGTCGTCGGACGCATAAACTTCCAGAAGGAACTGGGCGTCCGCAGGCAATTGAAGATCCTTCGCGGGTTCGGTGATTTCCACCAATGGAGGTTCGTCGGGAATCGGAGTCAAGACCACTTCATCGTAGGCGATGGGGTCGCGATCCGGTTTTTCCGAGTCGGACAGTTCAACCAATCCGCTCCATTCCTCGATCAGAACGAACCGGTGCTCGAAGGTCTGACTCGCAACTTGAGTCAGCGTTCGGTTACCATCGCTTCCTCGAAGCACGGCTTGGACTCGCTCGGGTAAGGTTCCAACTTCCAACTGCAAGGTAATTTCACTCCCCTCTGGAACCCGGAGATATCCGAAACCCTCATGCTCGATGTTGTCCTGCCGCAGATAAGCCGGAGGCTTGACCTTCCACTTGGCGCTGGTCAGGGAAGGCGGGTCGTAAGGAGTCAAACGATGCCAGTCGCCCTCGATGCTGGGAGTGGACACACGGTACTTGAAATCATCTCGTAGCGCGGGAACCACAAATTCGAAACGCCCCATGATTGGCGTGGAGAGCATATCCATACGAACGGTTTCTCCCTCTTCCACGAACTCAATGAATGCGTATTTACTTCCTCTGTGCCCACGGGTAACGTCAGCAAAAACCGAAACGTCCGTGCCTCTCGAGAATTCGGCGCTTGCTTCATAGGTCGATGCTTGAGCAGAACCGGTCTTGGTGGTGAACACGGAAAGCCCGGGTTCCTCGGACATGGAATCGAAAGCCTTGAGCACCGGACTGGACCCCATGGACCAACCGCTTAGCGCTCCTCCCATGATCAAACCAATCAAAAGGGAAACCCAGTATGTGGAACCTGGACGGGTTCCCCTGCCCCAGGCAAGTTGCTTCGCCTTTTCTTCGGTGACTGCGAGAACCCGTTTCTCCATAAAGGACAACTCCGTAGTCTTTGATTTTCCTTCCAATTCAACGGCGCAGTTCAGAGTATCCAAAAGATCGGGGTTGGCCTCTTCAACCTGACGGGCCATTTCAGCCGAGCTTGGAGTCTTACGCAGAAAATAACCCAAAGCCAGAAGAAGGGAAAGCACGCTCAAACCGAGTGCTCCAACGACCCAGAAAAGAGCATCCTGTTCGAGAATCGGAAAAAACAAATCGTAGGCATCCACCGCCAAAACCAAAATGGGCCAAAGCAGCAAACCACCGATCAGGGCAAGCATGCTTCGGGAAAAAAGAAAAAGCATAGCCTCGCGGCGCAATCTACGAAGAAATTCAGGCATGGGTCGCAGGGTTTCCTTCGGGGTTTTCGATTTTGGGTCGTGACCAGATCATTTCCACAACTAAGAGGATGGTGGCCGCGATGACAAACCACAACCACAAAGACTCTCTTGCGGCATCTCCGAGACCTGCGGCCTCAACTTGGATTGGCAAAGGTTGTCCTCCTCCACCGAACGATTGTTTCAAATCATCGATTGTCAGGGCGTCGGGAGATGATTCGGATGGAGATAAAATGACCTCCAACCATTCTTCGCCCGAACGGAAAACCCCCGGTTGACGAGCGACGAATTCC
>MDTG01202397.1_pt1 | contig 10878 bp, 6 predicted proteins | sample 811421 | NCBI WGS metagenome assembly MDTG01 (sample SAMN05326645, study PRJNA326480) | marine metagenome | isolation source: seawater | place: Pacific Ocean: South East | collected 2011 | reverse complement strand
CTACATGGGTCTTCTTTTCCTTCTTTGCTTGATTGTAGCCCTCGCGCACATACGCGGTCACCGCATCGTAGAGTTGCTGCTGGGCGTCGTGCCCCTCCCACGATATCTTGACCAGCTTCGTGATTCGCGGTTTGAAGAGCGGGCTGCCATCGTGATTGATCGATTGCCGTTTCTCCGTCCGCACTACGTACGGCGCCACCCGATCCCGGGTCACCGATTCCTCATCGGGGAAGGCCTCGGCATCCAGCAATGACATCAGCCGTTGAAACGCATCGGTCTTTCCCTGGTGTGGTGTGGCAGAGAGAAGAAGCAAATATGGTGCGGCCTCAGCCAACATTCGCGCCATGGCGTGTCGAGCCACCGTTTCCGAGCTGCCACCCACGCGATGAGCCTCGTCCACCACGATAAGATCCCACCCCGCGCCAGCCAGGTCCAGAATGCGATCCCGATTGAAGGCATCGATTCGCTCTTGATCCCACCCCTTACGCGTATCCAAGGGCTTCACCCCATCCATCGAGCAGATCACCTGGTCGTAGCTCTTCCATACATTTTCCCCTCCCGTGATCTTGCGGACAGCCGCAAACTGCCCGGGATCAAAGTGCCGGAACTCCTCGCCGAAGCGTTCGCGCATTTCCACGATCCACTGCGGGACGAGCCCCTTCGGCGCCACCACCAGCACGCGCTCGACCAGTCCGCGTAGTTTCAGTTCTCGAATCGCTAGTCCCGCCTCGATCGTCTTCCCAAGCCCGACCTCGTCGGCGAGCAGGTAGCGAACTTTTCCAGGATTGGAAGCCACCCTTCGGAGTGCCCGGATCTGATGAGGCAGCGGGATCACCGCCGCGTCGATGGGGGCTAACAGCTTGTCGTCGTTGAGCAAATCGAGCACCTTGCCTGTCACAACAGCAAACTTTGCCTTTTCAACGGCTCGCGAATCAGTATGGGAATCGTCAGAATCCCCTAAAACTTCCAACTCCTCTGGGCGGTGGAGCAGCACCGTGTTGAGTGTAGGGAGCCAAACCCGGTAGCGAGTCTGCCCCCACAACTCATCAACATCGATGACCTGACCAGGAGCGCGATGCGTCCTGGAATAGATCCATGAACCTTGTGTCATTTGCGACATTCAACGGGAGAGTCGTTTCGTTTCTGCATCATGGACTTCGCGGAAAACAGCCACGATCTCCTCAAGTAAGTGTGCCACCAACTGCTCAGTGGTGAACTTCGGTCCCCCTCCTTTAGATTGCCAAAGAAGATTCCCCGTATGGTGCACCGTTGGCTCAAACTTTGCATCTCGCAGCTGAATACTTTCACTCTCGAAATCGATACGAAGCTTATCACGGTAGGCACGGAATCCGAAATATGAATCCTTCATGCTATTGTTATACACTCGGCAGAATTGCATGATGAACTGCAGCCCAAACGAGGCAGCGAAGATCAGTTCGTTCGGGCGTTCCTCACGAATGCTGAATCCCAAGTTGGAACTGTTCTCTGCCATCCTCTCCACCTGCAAACGCACTTGTTTGACCAATTCCTGAGCCGCTCCCAGAGCCAAATCGACCCCTTCCTTACTCTGCTCCAACTCCCGGATGACATAGCCTTCTCCTCCAGTCACTGGTCGTCGTTCCAATACTTCGAAGATTCCTCCAAATAGCCACCGCTCATGTTCGGGATAGAAATCAATCAGCGAAAAAATAAACTCTCGGTTGAATTCATTTTTAGTATTTCGCCACCGGTTCCAACCCAGCCATTCACTACGACTACCCACGAAGATATCCAGAGGTTCGTTTCCGACATCATTCTTCCGAGCCGCGTGCAGCTTATAGCGATGCGGCTCTTCAATCCTGATAAGCTGTTCTAACGGAATTTGATCCATCCCTTCGCCGTGAGCTTCCTTCACCCCTCTGACCGCATCTCCGCCATGTCGTAGATCATCTGGAGGTTCTCGTCCTCCTCGATGACGTTGTCGGGCAGGGGAGCGGCGAGAGCGAGGATGGTGGCATAGTCCTTGGCGGCGAAGCATTCCTTGAAGCCAAGGCGAATCGCTTCGGTGCGGACCTCCTTGAGCTTCTTCTTGCCCGTCTTCTTCTTGGGCGGGGTGATGTTTGGAAGCGTGGGCTGGTTGGAATCGCCGGTGGGGCGGTTGATCCCGGCCTCGTCGCAGAGTTCCCAGAATTCCTGGAGCAGACGCTTGTTGCGGAGCGACTCGACATCCACGGCCTTGGCGGGATCGGGAACATACCAGCGGTCCTTGGCCCGGCTCTTCAGTCGAGCGTCGTCCTTGGGCAGGTTGCGGAGATCCTTATTCTGGGTGGAGAGGTAGCTGTGGATCTGGGACGGCACGTCGCCTTCGCCGTGGTATTGGAGGAAATTCTGCTCGAGGAGCAACGTCAACTCGGGCCTGGTCTCGAACTTCTTCCAGCTGGCGCGGAGTTTTTTCATGAACTCCGGAAGGATGTCTTGGTAACTCGATGGCCGAGCTTTCAGGTAGCCCCGGAGCCAGTCGATCGCGCTCTTCTCGTCCTCCACGAAGATGCTCATCTGACCGACGCAATTCATCCGAACGCGCTGCTTGTCGAATTCCGCGACCTGCCGCGGAAGAAACACCATTCCTTCGCGTTCGAGATATCGGTCCTCGATTTCGTGGAGGAACTCGGCTGCGCTCAGGGGCACCGGGACATTGCGCCCCACGTAGAACGCCACCATCCGATCGTAGAGAATCCGAGGATCCCGCTCGGCTACGAACTCCAGCTGTCCTCCCCGGGGAATGGCGACAGGAAGGTTACTGAGGTGGCTGTCGATGAATGCCCAGAGAGAGCTGAGCGTTTGCGGGGAGTTCTCGACATCCCGCCGAATCGAGTCCACCGGCTTATAGGCTGAGATGAGGAGATCCTGGACCGCAGCTCCCGGACGGATATCCGCGAGAATCGTCGTCGACCCCTTGTCGAGCTTGGCGACGTTCGCAATCACGAATCCAACTTCCGCCAGGCTCGACTGAATCAGGTTCCAAATCGATGCCTGGGTGTTGTGAAATTCGACAGTGATCCAATGATCCGGCTTTAGCGCCCGAAATGCCTCGCCAAAGGCGGATCGCATGGCCCGTCCGTAGTAAGTATGATCCTGCTCCGTCGTTTCGTCGATGACCGCATCATTCTCCGGAGAAGTCTTGATTCGCAGCCACCCATCGAGAATGAGGTTCATCTCGTTGTAGATGATATTCGCCCCGAATGGAGGGTCGGTGTAGATGTAGTCAACCGAGTTGTCCGGCAGCTGAGTGAGATCACAGGAGGACTGCGTGGAAATGACCGACTGGGTCCGGGCTCCCTGCTTCTTCGCCTCCGAAGCGCGGATCTTGGAGAATTTTCTCTTCAGGCACTGAAACGGATTTTTCTCCATCCGAACGATCGGCATGTAGAGGTTTCCCGACATGCCTCCACCGCCGCCGAAATAGCCTTGGCGTTCCGAGATCACGGTGAAGATGGACGTGAGGGTCGAGAGAACCAGATTCCTGATGCCGGGCTCCGATTGTTTCGCCAGTTCCCACATTCGAGAAAAAATCAGTCGATTCCGTGGAGAAAGGAACCGGCTGATGTCCGTGATCTCCTTGTCTCCCAGTTGGGCGAGCTTGGCCGAATAGCCGTCTGGGTCGATCGGTTCATCGGGAACCCAAGAGTCACCGGAGAGAGCGGCAACTCGTTCGGAAGTCTTGAGATCGAAGCCATTGGGTTCCCGGTTAATCCGCGCCCTCCCCGTTCCGGCGTTGCACCAGGCGAGATGCCTCTTCTTTCCCTCGTAGACGATGACCCGGTTGATGCGACGAACGTTCAGTTCCGCAGAGCACTCGGGACAAGGGAAGCTCTTCCTGGTTTCCACCTTGGTTCCGTGGTGAATCACCCCATGGGGGAAGAAGGGGAATTCGCAGGCGCATTCCGGACAGGTGAAGACATCACACCACACAAAGTAGTTCACTTCCATTTCCACCCCTTCCTCCTCCGTCTGGTAGAGCCACCCGAGTTCCTCCTTGACCTGCGCGAGCAAGTATTCCAAGTAACCGATCGCCCTTTCGGCATCGAATGACCGGTTATTCACCGACGAGATGAATCCGGATATGGGTGCAAGATCATTGCCTACAAAAAACCTGCCAGATTCTCGCGCTGCTACTCCGGTCATCCCCGTTCCGCTGAAGATATCCATGACGACATCACCTGGCGTCGTGTAGTGCTGAATGAGCGTCTTGATAATGTCCGGCGGAACCTTGGTGTGATAGGGGTGAAACGAATAAACTGGGTGTCTCGCCTCCGCATTCAGGTCACCGGAATAGGGTTCCACTTGATCCTCAGACGAGTGTTCTGTATCTCTCCCATGACACCTCACGAACTCACCGATCCACGGATTCGGACACGCGGTGTAGTAGGGCGGATCCGACAGCGCGAGAATGTCCTCGTCTTCCCCAATCGGAAACCCATCGATCTTCCGGAACTCCGGATCCTTCAGCTTCTCTGCCAGAAGGTCTAGGTAGTGCTCCCGCCGCGCATCATCGGACGGGAAGGTCTGCCCCAGGCACTCCACGGGTCCGGAGTCCTGGGATTCAAAATCGAGGGTGGATTGGTTGGACATGAATTGTGAAGGGATTACTGGGGACGAGACTGAAGGGCACCGGCGAGTTGTGTCATCATGAAAGGACAGGACTCCCCGATCAGGCTTAGAAAACTCCGCGTATCGAGCGCAGACTGGGCAAGGAAGTTGCCGCCCTGTGCCTGAATGGCGCCTTCCCATGCCTGGAGAAAGCCGCGCATCTCGGGATCCCGGTGCTCGTCGGTCAGAAGGCACTCGATCCACTCCATGAAACGTTCCGAATCGAAATCCATGTGCTGATCTGCGGGCGATGACGGTGATTCTTCGCCTGTGCGGGAGGCCACAAGCGCCTTCAGGGCCCGCTCGTGGTCATGGGTTGCTCTATCCCATGGCTCCCCAAGATAGTTCTGGATCGTTTCGAGGTTATCGACGGCTTCGGCCATGCGGTCGTTCTCGTCGACGTGGGAGTGAAGACACTGCAAACAGAGTTCGACGTTCTCGCGTGTCCCGCCGAACAGCAGAACCGTGGGCAACCCACCGACCAGAGCAGTCTCACCAATCTCGTTCTGGGCAAAGAGCGCGAAGAGAGATTCCGCCAAGTCGTCTTCCGAGATAGAACTGTCCAGGGCTGCGACCACGTTGCTCTCCTGCGAAAACGGATTCAGCATCCGGTGATGGACGAGGGCGACGGGCGAATCGTCGTGTCTCAGCAGGGAAAGGAGAGAGAGAGTAGGCCCCATGGGGTTGAAGATCACCCAGCCGAACAGTTCGGTTACGTCGCAGCTTTTGTGGACGTCCTGTCCCACATCAACCGGATCTTCCAGGATGCCGCGCTCGCCCTCGAGCGAGCGAAAAGTCCGCAGCGTCTCGGCTCCGGACTTCGTCGTCTTTGATCTGAATGGCCACATCGCGTTCTCCTCGTTCGTCTACTCGTCTTCGCCGGCATCCCCCTCCAACACCAGCCGCACTTTGTTCTGATCCTGCCCCTTCACCAGCTTGTCCGCGAACTCGGTGAACCGCTCCTTCACTTCTTCCACCGTCGCCGGTGCACCGGCCGGGAACAGGGCCTCGGTCAGCTTGGCGGTGGACACGCCCACCCGCGCCAGCCCGCTCAAGGCCTGTTGCAGAGCCGTGACCAGTTTCGCCGGCAAGGGATCGGGCAGCGACTTCTCGTCGCGGAAGGCATCCACCAGCTTGCGCTCGGCGGGTTTGAGCAGGTCGAGGTGCTCCTGGGTAACAGGGTCATCCAGGTCGTTCAACAGGGTCGAGACCCAGGTGTCGTAGGTCTGCTCGAGCTTGTCGGCGAGGTTTTTGAGCCGCTGGTCGGCGGAGATTCCGCCTGCCTTCTCCATGGCGGGAAAGAAGTCGCCGCAGGTGGGGCTCGTCTCCAGATCGGCAGCCGTCACCACCTCACCGGTCTTGAGATTCCCAAACTCTTCCTGAATCTCGTGAAGCTGACTCCGGTTGATACTGGGGATCCCCGCCAGCTGCTGGAGATGTCCCATGCGAAAGTCGGAGAGCAAAGCACCTTTCTTCTTATCCTGCTTCGTGTCGAGACGGGCGTGGTGGTAGAGATCGAGGTAGCCGGCAATGTAGTCGCTCTTCAACCCTTTCAGATCCTGCATTGCCTTTTTGCGAAAGCCTTCTGAACCACGATTGGCGGGCTTAAGAACATCAGCCTTCAATGTTGCCTTGGTCTGCTGGCACTTCTGACGCCAGGAATGATCTTCAGGAAGGATGGACTCCGCCGAAGTCAGGTAGGCGGTGTATTCTGAGAGTTCGTCAGCGAACTTCTTCAACTTTGCGACTTCTGACACACTTTGAAACACAGGGTCCAGGGCTTCGACCTCTTCTTTCGAGTAACGAAAGTTCTTCAACTGCCCGGGAGTCTTGTAGGCCTGGAGACTTTCCAGGAAGTCCTTTGCCTTGTCGATGTCTCCGGCAAGTTTGGTAATCTCTCCGTCTTCCAGAAGCTTAGCACCCCAGAAAGGAATCCCGTGCCCGAACTCCTGTTTGGAAAGCACCAGGGATTCAACGCGTTTGAGCACCTCGGCACCAAGCTGAACGACAGGCTCGGAGTCATTATGTGTCACCTGCACGGCCATCCCGGGGGACAACCCCAGCAACTCGAAGAGTGCTTTGATCGCGGGGATGTTCCAGTCTTTCGGTTTCTTGAGATGTTTGAAGTTCGTCAGGTCATCCAGAGATCTCGCGGCCAGCTCCTTCAAGTCGGTAGCAGAGTATTCTTTCCCCGGCAGGGATAGCATGAGATCGCCGGAGTGGATCAAGGCGCCCAATACAACGACAAGCAACTCTGGTTCAAGACGGAACTTACCAGGAGCCACAAAGTAGGGAATCCCGTCGATATCTTGGATCAGCTCCGAGCGATTCAGCACCTGACCGTGCCCCTTGGCATTGATCAGGTCGAGCACATGCTTCGCGTAAGGACTGTCGTATGGATCAATCTTCTCGCCGTTCATCAGACCCAGTCCATCGAGCACCGCCGCACCCGTCTGGGTCGGCGGACTGTAGAGTCCTCGCAGGGCATCCTGAACTGCACTGATCGCATTTCCGTCGGCTCCGAAAGTAATGAGGCGGGAAAAGGTAGGATACTCACCACAGATGGTGGCGAAGTGACCACTCAGTTGACGGGAAGCCGCGGTAAAGATCTGCTCCGCAGGCGTGAGTCCGGTCGCGTTTGCACCCGATAGAGCCAGACTCAGACTCTTTTTCTTCCCTTCGTGCGTGACTTCTATTGCTGCGAGAAACTTCTCCCGGAGCCATTTCGTGAGTTCCTTGAAATAAGTGACCGCTTTGTCGTTGTAGGCCTGCTTCTTCTGTCCTGTAGAAGTACCTGCCAATTCCAAAGCGGCGGCGTACAGCTCCAACGGCTTCTTGAAGGCATCATCGTGCTGACCGAGACGGAAAAAGACTTCATCGTCTTTCTTCTCGTCCCTAAACTTTGGTGCATTGAATGGCTGGGTGAAGTAGAGGTAGAAATCGCGAGGAGGCTGCGCCGTTGACCGCTCAGACGGAACCCCAAAGAAGAGCCAACCTAACTTCGTCACCTTTCGCTCGTCCCACGGGATTGCTCGCTCCCAAATGCGGAAACCGCTGAAACTGGTCGGGTCGGTGCAGCCGAGAATCTCGGTCAGTGCCTGGAAGTAGGCTTGATCCAATGTATCGTCAGGAAGTGTTTCAGCTTTCTTTTCAACTAAGGCATCGTAGTCGTCAGTCTTATTCAGATCGATGTAGACCTGACGGTTGTCTGCGTTCTGCGAAATAAACTGTCCACTGACAGTGGTACGAATCTCCTTGAGAGTCACTTCCACCAGACTTAAAAGGTCTTCCTCGGGATCTCCGCCCAATTCCGCCGCCATGGCATGGAAGAGGCAAAGACCGTCGCGCAATTCTTCCGAGGTCAGCCCCAGGGGAACGTGAACATCGGATGTCGTCAGGCGAAAAACGGCAAGACCGTGAATGATCCGTAACGCCATAGGGCGATACTGCTTCTTCGGAAAAGCGCTCGTGACCTTATCGTCAAGAACCTTGGTGCACTCGAGTGTTGCCTTAACGTCTGGGTTCGAGCGAAATTGGGGGTTGTCGAGGATGTGTGCCCAAAAGCTGTCAAAAGACAACACGCCCGGAACATCTTCAGGCACTTCGTCTTTCGAGAGTTTCTTGATCGCCAGCGAGATGACTTGGAGAACACCGCGCTTCTCAACGATCGGAATCTTTTGGAATGTCTCCACATAGTCCGGATGAATCGGGAAAAGATTGACCAAATCGTCCATGCGCTCGTTCCAATCCCCGTAGAACTTAGCGAACTTCTCCAAGTAGGTCCGGATCTCTTTTCTCTGGGCATCCGTCTTTTTGAGCAGGCGATTGGCGACCACGAACTTCACATCCGAGGTAGCGATATGGATCTGCTGAAAGCGATCCTTCACCCGGTTTAAGCTGTCGGAGGCAAAGGCAAACCGACCCGAATCAAAGATGGCTTCCTGAACGCCGGCAAAGAATCGGAAACGAACGCTCTTGCAGACTTCTCCAACCTCGCGGAGGAAACCGAGATCAAGGACCAGTTCCTGAGCATCCCGTCCCCGAAGATAGTCCAGTAGCTCGTCCACAGCCAAGAGAAGACCGTGATCAGGGAACTTTTCATGAAAAGCCGCCATCATGTCCTCGAAGGAAGTCTTGTTCTCCGAAACTTCGTGGAATTCCGGGAAGGAGAAATCAACGCCCATCGCGGCGAGATGTTTCGTCAGCGATCCTGTCAGAATTTCTCTCAGCGGCATCGTCGTGGAGCCGATTTCCATGCGGACGACCTTGAACTTCCCTGCGAAATCCTTGGCAGCCTCTTTGACGACTATGTTCTCCAACCCATCCAGGATTTTCGCATCTTCAGCGATCGCGGAAATCACCGCCATCAGGTGACTCTTACCAGAGCCGTAATTTCCAACGATTAGGGCGCCTCGCGTGTCGGGGTTACCTTCCAGAACCAGGTTAGGGAAAAGCAACTCCTTGAGCCGGTCGGCCATGTCATTCGAAATCACATAGGTCCGGGCGAGATCCTTAGCCTTGTTACTTTCATCGCTTTCCCGCAGCTGAACGACGGTTTCAATAGGATCGAAGTGAACGAGATCAGAATATAGCATGAGTAAAAAAGTTTCAGGAAAGAGTAATCAAGGAAGCGCCAAGCTGGTCAAGAGGTTCCTGCACACAAGCCGGATGACCTGAAGGTCCGAAAGATAGACTGGCATTGTGGTGCAAGCCCGGCCATGACGCAATCAGGACAAAGCGACGTGACGCATTTTGGATCAAATCAACCGCATTTATACGGAGGGAAAGATCAAACAGAACTTCAAGATGATCCAGGCAAACGACATCACTGGTAGCAGACAACAAAATATCCTGGAAAGCTTCCTCAGCCGATGCGGCACGTAGTCGAGGCGAGAGATCCAGCAATGCTTCTGACAAACGTCTCCCGACTTTCAGGCTCGGACATTCTAACGCCTCTGCGGAAGCATCGAGAATAGAACTGCGCTCATGAGAAGTTCCCCCAGCCAGCCAGACAAGGCGAAAATGAGCATCCCTCACACGTTCCGCGGCAGCCAGCACCTCTTCCGCCCAATGCCTAACTTCTGCTGCGTTCGTGCTCATTTCCATTTGATTCCCTACATTCCTAGGAAGCATTGATCCTGCGCCCAACACTCATCCACATGTGAATGAGAACTATGTTGGATCGGCTTCAATTCGACGTGTTTCATTGAAAAATACTCTTTTAGAGTACTGAAAGCACCCCAGGACTTATGAATTACGAGCCCAGCTAATTAAAAACAACATAAGGTCGATTCATCTACAAACATTCACAGCGGTTCCAATGCTGCAAGTCACGAAATATCGAGGAAAGTAAATAGCATCGCCAGCACCAAGCCAAGTCAAGATTAGCCTAACACCGCCCCTCGATTGCGCCCCTCATTTCTGGGGGTATCCCTCCCCTTGTTCCTCTTCCCGCAAAATCTGGTCCATCGGCTTCTCCAGATCGGCGGAAATCGTCCCGCAGTGGGCCGCTTCCCGCAGCGAGCTGATCTTCCGGCTCATGACCCGGCTCGAGTCCCGTGAGCAATAGAAATTATCCCCGTCTGCGGTCGCGGAATGCTCACGGGAGATATTCATTTGAGCCGCCGTGGCGATGGCATCCTGGTTAGCGGCGAGGAACAGAAAATCATTAAAACCAGCCATCGCCACCTCCTTATGCCCGCTCATGGAACCGGACTGGTCGAGGATGAATGCGATTTAGGTGACGGGTGACTTCTTGGGTTTATCCTTAGGTTTCTTCCTCATTAAGACAGCCTCGCACAAGGGGTAGGACACAGGAGGGGTGATGGCCGCCGAACTAGAAGACCTCCAGAAAACTCGAATTCTGGTTAGAAATATCTGCTCAGGTGATTCCCATCGGTCTAAATAACGTTTCTTTGAGCAAACGACCGCTAACTCGACAGGGTATTCATTGCCACCACTTATTACCGCATCCGAATTAAGGCTTCCGTCACCGGCGAAGAACGCTCTGAAAATACCCTTTAGCGCAAGATTATACTTAATTCCGCAAATGAGGTGCCAGTCGAACAGCAAGAAACACTCTAAGTTACTGGTGTGGGTCTACCGTTGGGTCTCCCTTGTCCTAGTCTTACCCGGCGTAAAGAATTAACGAGATAATCACACGAGCGCAAAGAATTAACGAGATAATCACACGAGCGCAAAGACACACTAAAACGTTCCAACAGGCTACATCCTAATCCACCACACTCG
>MDTG01040440.1_pt1 | contig 10878 bp, 11 predicted proteins | sample 811421 | NCBI WGS metagenome assembly MDTG01 (sample SAMN05326645, study PRJNA326480) | marine metagenome | isolation source: seawater | place: Pacific Ocean: South East | collected 2011 | reverse complement strand
TTATACAGGAGAGATGGGTGAGTGGCTTAAACCACAGGTTTGCTAAACCTGCGAAGGGGGTAACCCCTTCCGAGGGTTCGAATCCCTCTCTCTCCGCCACAAAATAATATGTTTTTTGGAAGCATTCCTGCGGTTATTACTCCATTTAAAGATTATGAAGTAGATTATAATTCTTTACAAAAAGTAATAAACCATCTCATTGATTCTGGATCAAATGGTTTAGTGCCCTGCGGCACAACAGGAGAGTCACCGACATTATCACATGAAGAACATAAAAAAATAATAGAAGAAACAATAAAAATCACTGATAAAAGAGTCCCAGTAATTGCTGGAACTGGATCAAATAATACAGCTGAGGCAATTGATTATACAAAACATGCTGAAAGTAGTGGAGCGGATGCAGCCTTAGTTGTGACTCCATATTATAATAAACCAACTCAACAAGGTTTATATTCTCATTTTAAAAATATTGCTAACTCAGTTAAAATTCCAATAATAATTTATAATATTCCTGGAAGATCAGTTGTAGATATGTCTATTGATACAATGATTGAATTATCAAAAATTAGTAACATTGTTGGAGTCAAGGATGCTACAAATGATTTATTTAGGCCACTGCTTACTAAAGCTTATATTAATAATGAATTTTGTTTTCTATCTGGTGAGGATGGAACTGCACTTGCATTTCTTGCTCAAGGAGGTCATGGTTGTATTTCTGTAACAGCAAATGTTGCTCCAAAATTATGTTCAGAATTACATCAAGCATGGAAAGAAAAAAATATAATAATGGCTCAAGAAGTTAATTTAAAATTAGCTAAGCTTCATCACTCACTTTTCTTAGAGTCAAGTCCTGGTCCAGTTAAATATGCTGCATCTTTATTAGGACTTTGCAAAAGTGAAACAAGATTACCACTTGTTGAAATTAATGAAAATACAAAAAAATCTGTATCTGATTGCCTCAAAGAACTCTCATTAATTTAAATGAAAGTTATAGCTACTAATAAGAAAGCTAACTTTGATTATCAAATTTCATTCAATTTAGATGTAGGAATTGTTCTAACTGGATCTGAAGTTAAATCACTAAGAAATAACTCCTCATCTATCAAAGAATCATATGTTGAAGACATTGGAAGCGAGCTTTGGCTTAGTAATTGCCATATAAAAAAATATGAGTCATCAAATGAAAAAGAAACTAACCCTACTCGTAAAAGAAAACTGCTTCTTAATAAAAAAGAGTTAAATAAAATATTAGGGTCAGTAAAAAAGGAAGGGTTTTCAATTATTCCAATTTCTATTTTTTTTAATGAAAAAGGTAAAGTAAAATTAAACATTGGGCTAGGAAAAGGTAAGAAAAAATATGATAAGAGGGAAAGCCAGAAATTAAAGGATTGGAATAAAAAGAAGCAAAGGTTATTAAAAACTAACTAATTTTTGTTTACTTTTTAATATTAGCTATCTATAAGCCTAAAAATATGGCTAGAATAACTGTAGAAGATTGTATCGACAAATTTGAAAGTAGATTTGAGTTAGTACTGGTAGCATCTAATAGAGCAAGAAAACTTCATTCAGGAGAAAGTCCTACAGTTGAAAAAGATAATGATAAAAATACTGTAATAGCACTTAGGGAAATTGCTGATGAAACAATTTCAATTACTGAAATGAAAGAAAATCTTGTTCAAGAATATCAAACCTTGTCTTATCAAAATGATGAAGATCTTTCTTTGGATTACGCAGACTCAACTGAAGAAACTCAAGATAGTAAAGTCGATATTGATAATAATGACCAAGATATAATTACTGAGGCTGATAATGATGTTAATGAGGAAAATTATCATGAAGATGAACCAAATGATAATTTTAAAGAAAATCCCGAAGAGAGTGCAAATTAAATATTAGTTTTTGAAATTTAATCTAATATTACAACCTCCTAATGATAAAAGAACAAATTAGAGAGTTAGAAAGATTAACAACTTACCTTAATAATAAAGATAAAATAATTATCACTAAGGCTATAAAATTTAGTGAAGAAGCGCATAAAGATCAAATTAGAAAATCAGGTGATCCATTTATAACTCATCCTATAGAGGTTGCAAAAATATTAACTTCAATAAATTTAGACGCATCAGCTATAGCCGCAGGTTTATTGCATGATACAATAGAGGATACAAAAATTTCCATTGAGCAAATTAGTAAATTTTTTGGTGATCAAATATCTGAACTTGTTCAGGGATTAACTAAAATTAGTAAATTTTCTCTAAAAATAAATAAACAAAAACTTGGTGAAAATTATAGAAAATTAATTTTAGCATCTTCTAAAGATTTAAGAGTTATATTAATAAAACTTGCAGATAGACTTCATAATATGAGAACTATTGACTTTATCAAAGATGAAAACAAAAAAATTAATATTTCAATAGAAACTTTAGAGATATATGCGCCACTTGCTCAAAGATTAGGAATGAAAGAATGGCAGGATGAATTAGAGGATTTATCTTTTCAATCAATAAATCCAGAAGCTAGAACTTCAGTAATTGATAGACTGGCTTATCTTAATTCTAAGGAAGAAAATATAGTTGATGAAATTAGGTATGAGCTTAAAAAAAATTTATTGAATGAAGATATAAATAGTAAAATTGATGGGCGTATTAAATCAGCTTATTCTGTATGGAATAAAATAAAAAATAAAAATATCTCTTTTGAGCAATTATCAGATATTATGGCCTTTAGAATCATTACGAACTCAACACGAGAATGTTATAAATGTTTAGGGATAATACATAGAAAATATCAATATATACCAGGAAGATTTAAAGATTTTATCTCTTCTCCTAAATCAAATGGTTATAGAGCTCTTCATACAACTGTAATGGGGCCAAAAAATAAAAAAATTGAGATTCAATTTAGGTCTAATGTTATGAATCAAATTGCTGATTATGGAGTTGCAGCTCACTGGAAATATAAAGATCCAAAAAGCATAAGTGAAAAAGATACCAAAGAATATAAATGGATGCATGACTTAGTTGATTTAATGAACTCTTCAGCAAATCAAGATGAATTAATTGAAAACTCAAAAATTAGTGTTTTTAATGATGAAATTTACGTTTTTACTCCAAAGGGAGATTTAATTGAATTACCTACAAATGCTACGCCTATTGACTTTGCATATGCTATCCATTCTCAAGTTGGAGATAAGTGTGTAGGTGTAAAAATAAATGAGAAACCTCAGCCATTAAAAACTATTCTTAAGAACGGTGATCAAATAGAAATTATAACATCAGAAGAATCTCAACCATCACCTTTATGGGAGAGGTTTGCAGTTACAACAAAAGTGAAATCACAAATAAGAAGGTTTTTTAGATCAAAAAAAAGAGATGAGTACATATTATTTGGACAAGAAATTTTAAATTCTTTTTTTAATAAAGAAAATTATGAATTAAATGAATCTACTTTGACAAAAATCAAAAAAGAATATGAATTAAATCATATTGATGATTTGTATGAAATGTTGGGAGCTGGAAGGTTAACTGCTTTTTCTGTAATAAAAAGAATATATCCTGAGTTTAATAAAGGAAATAAAAAATTCCAAATTAATTCTAAAACTCCAATAAGATTAAAAGGTTTGACTGCTGGAATGTCATATCATTTGGCTGGCTGTTGCTCCCCAATAAAAGGGGATAATATTGTAGGTATAGTAACAGCAGGAATTGGTGTTGCAGTTCACACTATTGATTGTGAAACACTATCTTCTTATTCTGATGATCCCGAAAGATGGTTGAATATTTCATGGGATAATTATTCAAAAAATTCAATTTTATCAAATGCAAGGATTGCAGTAGTCTTAAAAAATCAGCCAGGTAGTTTAGGCAAAGTTACGACTGTAATAGCAAAAAATAATGGCAATATATCAAATATAAATTTTTCTATAAGAAAAACAGATTTTTTTGAGATTATAATAGACATTGAAGTAAGGGATGCTAATCATCTTAAAAACATTATTGCTGCTCTGAGATTAGTTTCAGAAGTCTCTTCTCTAGAGAGAATAAAAGGATGAATCATGATAATTACTGCGGGTATTGATATAATTGATATTAGAAGAATTAGAAGAACAATTGATAAATTTGGTTATAAATTTAAAAAAAGATGTTTTAGTATCGGTGAAATTAAAAAATCTGAGTCAAGAGTTAAATCAATAGAATCTTATGCTAAAAGATATGCCGCTAAAGAAGCTTGTGCTAAAGCTCTAGGAACAGGTTTAGCAAAAGGTGTGTTTTGGAAAGATATTGAAATTAAAAATAATAAATTAGGTAAACCAAAGATCGAGTTGCATAACAGAGCATTAAAATTATTCAAAAATTTAAATAAAAATAAAAATTGCTCAATTGAAGTAACTCTAAGTGATGAAGTAAATTATGCTATCGCTAATGTAATTATATATGGATAATAAAAAAAATAATTTTTTTAGTAATTTAAAATCAATAAGTCTAGCAGTATTCATAGCTCTACTCATTAGATCATTTGTTGCTGAACCTTTCAATATACCTTCAGGCTCTATGAAACCAAATCTTCTTGTAGGAGATTTTATATTTGTCTCAAAGTGGTCTTATGGTTATAGTAGGCATTCTCTACCGTTCTCTATTCCACTAATTCCAAAAAAAATTTTTTCAAAAAAACCAAAAAGAGGTGATGTTGTGGTATTTAAAACGCCTGAAGACAATAGAACTGATTATATTAAGAGGGTGATAGGACTGCCTGGAGATAAAATAAGATTAATTAATGGTGAGATAAAAATAAATAATAATATGATAATTAGAAAAAAAATGAGTGATTTTTTCGATAATGATGAAAAATCATCATTGAAGAGAGTAAGAAAGTATAAAGAATATCATGAAAATATAAATTTTGAAGTACTTGATATAATGGATAACGGGATAGCTGATAATACAAAACTATTTGAAGTTCCAGAGGGTTATTTTTTTGTTATGGGGGACAATAGAGACAATTCTCAAGATAGTAGATTTAAAACAGTTGGATTTATACCTATTGATAATTTAGTTGGTAAGGCAAGATTTATTTTTTTCTCTTTAGAAAATTCTCGTTTTTTAGAAATTTGGAAATGGCCAAAAGCAATAAGAGGTAGTAGAATTTTTAAAACTATAAAATGATCTCTGATAAAAAAATATATCAATTTGAAAATCATATAGGTTATAAATTTAAGAGTAAGCAACTTTTAATAAATTCATTAGTGCACCCAAGTTTTTTAGTTGATAAAAAAAAAATAAAATCAAATATACCTAATGATTTTGAAAGACTTGAATTTTTGGGAGATAGAGTTTTAGGTTTAGCAATTTCATCAATAATTTATAAAAAATTTAATAAAAATAATGAGGGAGATTTATCTAAAAAACTTTCTTATTTAGTTCAAAAAAATTTTTTACATAAAATTTCAATAGATTTAAAAATAAATAATATTTTAAAATTTAATTTTAAAAAAAACGAAAAAATGAATATATCAATCCTTGCTGACTCAATTGAGTCATTGATAGGTGCTATTTATTTAGATGGTGGATTTAATAATGCCAAAAAGTTTATTAATGAAATTTGGGGACCATATTTAGATATAAAGGAACAAAATATGCAAGACTCAAAAACTCAACTCCAAGAATTATCTCAACAAAAACTTAAAAAATTGCCTGAGTATACTCTAATAAAAAAACAAGGGCCATCTCACTCACCTATGTTTACAGTTGGTTTAAAAGTTTTAAATTTAAAAAAAATTAAAGCCAGCGGATCTTCTATTCGAGAGGCTGAAAAAAATGCAGCAAAGATTGCTTTAAGCATATTAAATGACAAATAAGATAATTAAGGTCGCAATTGTTGGAAGAACGAATGCAGGTAAGTCAACTCTTATAAATAAGATTGTTGGTGAAAAAATTTCAATACAAAATAAAAAAATAAATACCACTCAAGATATGATAATAGGCATAAAAAATATTAAAAAAACTCAACTAATTTTTTATGATACTCCTGGCTCTAATTTTTTAAAATCATTAAATAAGGATTCTAAAAATCTAAAAAGAAATTTATGGAGTGGCATAGATGAATCAGATATAATTGCTTATGTAATTGACTCAAAATCAGTAAATATTAAATTTTTATTTGATCAGTTAGAAAAGTTAAAAGAAATTAAAAAAAAAATATTAATTATTTTTAACAAAATTGATCTTATCTCTAATAAAATAATACTCCCTCAAATAAATAAATTAAATAAAAAATTTAATATTGAGTCTTTTTTTACATTATCTGCAATAAAAAATATTGGTATTAATGATTTTTTAGATCATGTATGTAAATATTCATATGAATCTAATTGGATTTATAAAGATGACCAAATTACAAATAAAGATGATAATTTTATAATAGAAGAATTATTAAGAGAGACTGTTTTAACTTATTTACATAAAGAAATCCCATATAATATTATTATTAAAACTACTAATTTAAAAATGTTAAAAAATAATGATATCAAGATTAAACAAAAAATTATTATAAATGAAACACGTTATAAAAAAATAATAATTGGAAAAAAAGGTGAGATGATAAAAAAAATTAGAGAGGTATCACAAAAAAAAATGAGCCAAATTTTTAATAAAAAGGTACATCTATACATTGAAATACTTAATGCATGATTGAATTAAAAGAACGAGGTATTTTATTATTTAGTAAACTTTCTTCTGAAAATAATTTATATTTAAAAATTTTAACCCATAATGATGAAATAATTACTGGGATAAGCTTTGGAGGATCAACAAAAAAGAAGAAAAATATATATCAGATAGGTTATTTCTTAAATATAATTATTAAAAGAAAAAATAAAAATTTTCCGAACAGTATTACTGCAGAATTATCAAGACCTTATTTTCATAATATATTTAATAATAAATATAAACTACATGGTTTATTGGCTATTGTATCTTTATTAAATATATCAATTATTGAGGGGCAAAAAATAAGGGGTTTATTTGATTTAACTGAAAGTATAATTGTTAGTCTTGCGAATAAAGAGAAATGGATTATAGAATATTTTTCATATCTTCTTAATTTACTTAAATTAATAGGCTATGATATTGACTATTTTAACAATAATACAAAAAATTATTTTAATTTAGAAACTCTTCAATTTGAAAAATTAGATTCATCAAGATTTATTAGATTTCCTCATAAATTATTAAGTGGAAAACACAAAATAAATACTCAAAATGCTAAATCATTTTTTAAAATATTTGAAGTAATTTTAAAAAATCATCATTTAAATAATATGAATCTTAATATACCAACGAATTATTTAATATTTAAAAAATTAATCTTAAATTTTCTAGTGAAAAATGAAAAACATAATTAAAGATAATATTGACTCAATTCTTAAAAGTAGATATTTATCTTATGCAGTATCTACAATAATTTCTAGATCTTTACCCGATTTAAGAGATGGGCTGAAACCAGTTCATAGAAGAATCATATACTCTATGTATTTATTAAAACTAAACAATAACTCTCCTTTTAAAAAATCAGCAAGAATTGTTGGAGATGTGATGGGAAAATTTCATCCTCATGGTGATCAAGCGATTTATCAGAGTCTAGTTAGAATGGCACAAGATTTTTCTTCAAGAGTCACGCTCATTGAAGGTCAGGGTAATTTTGGTAATATTGATGGAGATAATGCAGCAGCAATGAGGTACACTGAAGCAAGACTTGAAGAAATAACTGAATTATTTTTTGATGGTATAGAAGAAGATTCTATACCTTTTACTGATAATTATGATGGTCAAAACTTAGAACCAAACGTTCTTCCGAGTAAATTACCAAATATTTTATTAAATGGCGCAACTGGTATAGCTGTTGGAATGGCAACAAACATACCACCGCATAACTTATTTGAGTTAAATGAGTGTATAATTCAGCTTCTTAAAAAACCCAATGCTTCAAGTTCTGAATTAATCAAATTTATTGAAGGACCAGACTTACCTACGGGCGGTGAAATTATTTTAAGCTCACATGAAAAGAAAAGTATATACAAAAAAGGTTTTGGTTCATTTTTAATTAATTCTAAATGGCATGAAGAAAAGATTAAAAACGGATTGTACGAGATAGTTTTTACAGAAATACCATTTCAGGTTAATAAAATAAAAATTATAGAACAGTTAGCTAATCTAATAAATTTAAAAAAAATTCCACTCGAAGATGTTAGAGATGAGTCAGATGAGAATATTAGAATTGTTCTTAAGCCAAAAAACAGAAATATTGATAAAAATAAATTAGTAGATTTATGTTTTAAATTAACAGATCTCTCCATTAAATATTCATGTAACTTTAATGTTTTAGAAAAAGGGCGAATACCTAAGCAATTAGGTTTAAAATCTATTCTCTCTCAGTTTGTAGACTTTAGAAAACTTACTATAAAGCGAAAATCTAAATTTAACATCGAGAAAAATAATAAACGTTTAGAAATATTAAAAGGATATTTAGTTGTATTTGATAATTTAGATAAAATAATAAAAGTTATTCGCACAAAAGAAGATCCTAAAAAAGAAATTATTAAATTATTTAAATTATCTGAGCTTCAAGTTGAAGCGATTCTAAATATGCGACTTGGTTCTTTAAAAAAATTAGATGAATTGAATATCAACAAAGAAATTAAGAATTTAAAAGCAATAAATACTGATTTAAAAAAACTAATAAACAATGATGTTTATTTAAGCAAATATTTAATTACAGAAATAAAAGAAATTAATGACTCTTTAAATGAAAAAATTAAACTACGAAGAAGTAAAATTAATAAATCAGATGACTATGAATTAAACATAAAAATAGATGAATTTACTGAAATTGAGAATTTTAATGTTTTAGTGACTAAAGATAATCTTCTTAAAAAAGTTAAAGATTATTCTGAAAATAATCAAAAAGAAGAAAATAATATAAAAAAATCTATATCTATTTCGTCAAATCACAAACTTTTACTTTTTTTATCTTCTGGTAAAGTTCTTACATTGGATCCAAATATACTACCTGGAGGTAAAGCTTCTCCAAAATCTTATATAGAATTAATAAATGTTGGTGTTGATGAAAAATTAATTGATGTCTTTAATGCAAATAAACAAAAAAAATTAATTCTCATAACAAAATTTGGTAAAGGCTTTATCTCCATTTCTGAAAAAATGATTACAAATCAAAAAAAAGGCAAAAATATAGTTAATCTTAAAAGTAATGATGAATTGTTAAATGTTCATAATTTAGATAAAAATTATTTGGCATTAGTCTCTAAAAATGAAAAATTACTAATTTTCCAGACTGATTTATTGCCAATTCTTAACAAAGGTTCAGGTGTTCAATTAATGAGAATAAAAGATAAAGACTATATTATAGATAGTATGATATTTAATAATGAAGAAGGTCTTACTTGGCACAAAGGCTCAAAATTTAAAATTTTGAAAGATTTCGATTTTTGGTTAGGTAAAAGATCTCAAGTTGGAAAAAAGATACCAAAGGGATTTAATAAAAATTTAAAATTTAATAGTTAACTTATTATTAAAATTAATTTAGAACTTTTTAGTATATGAACGAAAACTATTTAAATACACAATCTAGTTTAGCAATGAAAGGATCTGGGTATTATTCTGCGAAAACAGCTGGAGCTAAAAATGCAATTGATAGAACAAAAAAACTAATTGAAAATGCATTAAAAACTATACCTCAAACAGAGACGCTAAAATTTGCTGATTTTGGAAGTGCCGATGGAGGTACTAGTCAGGAGATGTGGAGTAATATTATAAAATTAATTAGAGAAAAAGGAGATGAAAGACAAATCGAAATTTTATATACTGATTTAGCATCTAACGATTTTTCTACACTTTTTAAAACTATGCAAGGAATGCATGGAAATAGTAATTTTGCATTTCAAAAAAACTTTTCAAACGTTTATGTTCACGGATGTGGGACTGGTTTTCATGAACAACTAATGTCAGATAATTCACTATCTCTTGGTTTCTCAGCTACTGCAATGCATTATGTTTCAGAAAGGCCGTGCCTAATTGAAAATCATGTTCATATGACTGGAGCAAAAGAAAGTGAAAAAAAATTATTTAAAGAACAGGCAAATAAAGATTGGGAGACAATTTTATTAAATAGATCAAAGGAGTTAATTAAAGGCGGCAGGTTTATTTGTATAAATTTTGGTATAGATGAGCAGGGGAGGTGTCTAGGTAACACAGGTGGACACATAATGTTTAATAACTTTTCTAAAAACTGGAAATATCTTGAAAATCAAGGAATAATTACAAATCAAGAATATATTAATGCCACTTTCACACAACATTATAGAACTATTGAGGAATTTAGAGCTCCTTTTGATAACAAAGAATCACTAATTTCAAAGTCAGGTTTAATTTTAAAATCATGCAAAACTATGATCACTGAATGCCCATATAAAACGCATTACTTGAATAATAAAAATAAAATGTCATCACAAGAATACGCGATTAGTTTAATTCCAACTATGCGTAGTTGGTCTGAAACAGTTTTTAGAAATGCATTAACTAATAGATCTGATAATGAAATTAATGAAATAGTTGATAAATTTTATAATTTATACATTGATGAAGTTTCCAATGACCCAGAAGGTCATGCCATGGACTATGTTCATGTCATTATGGATATAGAGAAAGCTCACTAAAAATACAAAGATATATCTCGAGGTTTAGATTTGCAACTTGCCAAATATAAAGCTTGTTCTTTATTAAGATGATCTTGTTTTCTCAAAGCAAAAGTCTCATTACCTTGATCAAGTAATTTAATTAAATTTGCTAAAAGTATTTCTTTTCCATT
>MDTG01383383.1_pt1 | contig 10879 bp, 8 predicted proteins | sample 811421 | NCBI WGS metagenome assembly MDTG01 (sample SAMN05326645, study PRJNA326480) | marine metagenome | isolation source: seawater | place: Pacific Ocean: South East | collected 2011 | reverse complement strand
TGGGCCAGATATTAAATTAATTATTTTCATTGGTAAGAATAATTATCACAAATTAATCATTTTTGCAAAATTATATATGAGAAGTAAATACATATCTAAACTTATATTACTCAGCGCAATAATTATTATATCAAAAATTAATGTGTTTAGTCAAAAAGAAGACTCCATTAAAACTATAGAGATGGAAGAGGTGATGGTATCTGCTAATAAGACAGAGAAACCGTTAGTCGAACTAACTGTTCCAGCTAAAATTATCACAAAGAAAAATATTGAAAGATCTGGTCACTCAAGATTAAATGAAATAATTAACGAGCAAGTTGGAATTGTGACTGTCCCTAGTTATGGTGGAAGTGAAGGCATACAATTACAAGGAATCGATCCTGATTACACTTTAGTTTTAGTTGATGGATTGCCAGTTATTGGTAGAACTGCTGGAATACTAGACTTATCACGAATATCACTTAGTTCAGTAGAAAAAATAGAAATAATAAAGGGGGCCTCCTCATCTTTATATGGTTCTGAGGCATTGGGTGGGGTAATAAATATCATAACAGAAAAGGATAAATTGAATGGCTTTAATAGTAGGGTTTATTATAGGGTTGGATCATTTAAAACTCAAGATATTTTAACTGATATTAATTATAAGTTAAATGATTTATCTATGTATGGAAGTTTTAATTCTTATTCTAGTGATGGGTTTGACTTAAATAATGATGATGATCAGAAAACTGTTGAGGCTTTCAGAAATTATACTGGAATTATAGGATTAGGGTATAAAGTTAAATACTTAGGGAAAATAGACTTTAATTATAAACTTTTCTCGGAAAAAAAAGATGGAACCATATTCATAAATGATCCTGGAATTAAAGGTAAAACAAATACTTTTGAGAATAATTTCTCAATAAAATATAAAAATTATCTATCAAAAAATATTTCATTAAATATAGACTTCTATTCTACTAATTATAGTAATTATGAAAAGAAAATAGGACTTAATAATATCAATCTAGAAAACGATTTTGATCAATCACTGAAAAGAACTGATATTAAAATAAAAATTGAATCTAAATCCAAATCATATTATACGATTGGTTTAGGAAGAGATAGTGAAAAATTAAATAGAACTAATATTTTAGTATCACCTGAGCACAAATCTAATTTTATGTATTTTCAGCATGACTGGAAAATTCATAGAAAATTAAATATTGTTTCTGGAATAAGATACGATGATCATAAAAATTATAACTCTCAATTAAGTCCTAAATTTTCAGCAAAATATAATTATTCAAATAATTTTAATATTAAAGGATCTTTTGGATATGGATATAAAACTCCTGACTTCAGACAGTTATATTTGAACTTTATTAATAATTCATCTGGATATATTGTGTTAGGGACTAAAGTGATTGAAAAAACAATAACTGAATTAGAAGAGTCAAACCAATTATTATTTTATGAGCAGGTTTTTGATACAAACCTTCTATCTGAAAGCTCAAACAGTTATAATCTTGGATTTCAATACTTTATTAGTCCTAGCTTTCCAATTGAAATAAATCTATTTAGAAATAATATTTTTAATTTAATTGAATCCTCAGTAGTTGGAAGAAAAACTAATGGTCAAACAATTTATAGTTATTCCAATTTAAACAAAATTTTAACCCAAGGTATTGAAATTCAAGGGAGCTGTAATCCTATTAAACGCCTGTCAATTAATGGTGGATATCAGATGCTTTATGCTAGAGATCATAAAGCATTAAAGGATTTTGAGTCTGAACTAGTTTATGCAAGAGATCCCATTTCTAAACAATCTTTTTTACTTAAAAAATCTGATTACTTTGGTTTATTCGGTAGATCCAGACACCAATTAAATTTTAATTTTGGTTATGATATAAATAACAATAAGGACTACATTAATTTTAGAATAAACTATAAAGGAAAATTCGGCTTAATTGACACAAATAATAATTCTTTTTTAGATAATTACGATAGGTTTGTCAAAGGCCATATAATTGCTAATATTTCCTATAATAAATCGATTGGTAAATTTTTCGATATTCAATTTTTAATAAAAAATATGCTAAACTATAAGGATGATGAAAATTTAATGAATAATCCAGGAAGAGTGTATTCTTTAAGAATAAGCTTTAACAATTAATTAATTTGTATAAATAAATATATGGTAATAATTTCGTGATATACTTATGAAAAAAATATACAAACTTTTATTTATATCACTTTTCTTTTCTTGTGTTGAAGAAGATCCTGTACTTGAATCAATCGAAACTATGATTGTAACAAATTTAGATGCAACAACAAAATCTCAACCTGGTCAACCACAATATGGAAAATTTGCAAAATTTAGTTTTTCAAAGCATTCATTAGTAGAAGGTGATGATTGGGATATTGCATTTAGAGCAACTACTATTTTAGTTAATGGAGGTTTTTCTGGAGGTGAAGATGAGCCTAATAGAAGTGGTATTGGCGCTGGATATATTCAAGTTGGCAACTATGGTAGCATAAAAACTGTGGATGAAAGTTTGTTCAAACAAGATTCTCAGACATCAAAAGCAATTCCAACTGGTTCCGGTAATGGTTGGTATAACTATAATTTTCAGAGTCATATAATTACTCCAATAGCTGGTCGAACTTTAATATTTAAAACACATAACGGTAGATATGCTAAAGTGGAAATTCAAAGTTACTATAAAGATTCTCCTGAAATACCAAATGCTTCATCAAGTGAAGCTCAATACTATACTTTCACTTATACGTATCAACCGAATGAAGGTGTTTTGTCCTTTGACTAAATAAATTGACTTACTTTTTTCCCTTTTTTTATACAGTCACTTACTGATACACCATCAAAATAATTTCCAATAATATGAAATCCTTTATTTTTAGAGATATAATTTTTGATTGATAAAACTAATTTTTCTTGATTTAAATTGTACTGAGGTATACCATTAGTCCATCTAAAGTGATTTGACATAATTACTTCACCATTATGTTTGATCAAATCTTGAGTTTCCTCTAAAATAATTTGTTTTAATTTTTTAGTATCAATTTTGCATAGTTCTTTTTGTCTCTCCCCACCTACGAGTACTGTATAAAGATCGGTCCCTTGTTGAGATACGTGACTAAATATTCTTGAATTAAATAGAATACCAAGATATTTTTTATTATCAGAGTTTTTAGTTAGAACACCAAATCCATCTATTTTATTTTTTACTTCAGCTTTTTTAAAACCAAAATGAAAAACATCAATCGGATTATATTTAACCTTATTAAGTTCCTTAATTAAAGCTCTATCATCAATTAAATTCTTTAAAATATAAGATGGTACGGTTGATATAATATTTTTACATTTAATTTTAAAATTATTTGCTATAACCTCGTATCCAATTTTTTTTTTTAGAATTTTTTTTACCTCTGTTTTTTTCAAAATATTTTTTTTCAAACAAACATTAAGTTCATCAATCATATGTTGGAGTCCTCTTGGAAAACTAAATGACTTAGCATGTTTTTTCTTCTCATAAAATAATCCTTTAATTATGCTACCATACTTTTGTTCAATATTCCAAAGCTTCTTTAAGCTATGCATGGCACTCATTTTATTTGTATCTCCTGCATATATTCCAGTAAGAAAAGGTTCAAATAATTTTTCGTAGATTTCTTTACCAAATCTACTTATGATAAAATTAGAAACAGTAGTATTATTTTTATGTCTACTTTTAAATATCTCTGTAAATAATAAAATTTTAGATTTAAAAGATATTAAATCTGTAGATAAAAACTCTAATATTGAATTTGGGATTTTTGTAAGTTTATCGTTATTGAAAACATATCTTAATTTATTAGTATAATCCTCTGGATAAATTATTTTATTCCATAGTCCCAAATCCTGGATTAATTCTAAGGTAGCATTATTATTTAAAAGAACAGTATTTGGTCCATTTTCACAAATAAAATTTTTAATAGATTTAGACTGTATAATTCCACCAATACTATCTTTAGATTCAACTATTAAAAAATCATCTGATTTTTTCGATAAAAAGTGAGCAGTACTTAAACCTGATATACCCGCTCCTATTATTAGTGTTTCTGTTTGCATTCTAAAATATCCTAAGCTTTATTAATAACCCATTTAGCGATAACATTTGCCCAATCATCGTTATCATTAAGACAAGGAACATAATTATAAGATATACCTCCAGCTTCAAGAAAATCTTCCTTTCCTTCCATAGCAATTTCTTCAAGAGTTTCAAGACAGTCTGTTACAAATGCTGGAGTTATAATAATTAACTTTTTTTTGCCTTGCTTGGGTAATCTTTTAAGTTCAAAATCAGTATATGGCTTTAACCATGGTTGAAGAGGGAGTCTTGACTGAAATGAATTACTGTATGAAGTATTATTAAGATGTAATTTTTTAATTATTAATTCTGTTGTCTGAAGTACTTGATGTCTGTAACAAGTTTTATGTGCTTCAGAGTTTTTATTACAACAATCATCCTCCTTGAAACAATGTTGATTAGTGGTATCTGATATTTTTATATGGCTCTCTGGAATACCGTGATAAGAAAATAATATATGATCATAATCTAAACCTTTAATATTGGATAATATGTTTTTACACATTACATTAATATAGTCTTCATCATTATAGAAAGGCGGAATAACTGTTTTTTTTAATTTAGGAAATGAAGAACTAATCTCTTGATTTACTTTTTCTACAACAGTCTCATATGATGACATTGCATAGTGTGGATAAAGAGGCAATACAATAATTTCTTTAACCCCATCATTTTGTAATTTTTCTAATCCCTTATTAATTGAAATTGAACCGTAACGCATAGCAAGTGCTACAGGGATATCGACTAATGATTTTACCTTTGAATAAAGCTTCTTCGATAATACTATAAGTGGGGATCCTTCTTTCCACCAAATTTTTTTATATGCCTCAGCAGATTTTTTTGGCCTAGTGTTTAATATTATTCCCTTAACTAATAACCACCTTAGAATATAATTGTATTCAATTACCCTACCATCCATTAAGAATTCATCTAAATATTTTTTAACATCTTTTATTGATGTACTATCGGGCGAGCCAAGGTTTATCATCAACAGACCTTTCATAAACTATATTGTTTTAGAGTATGTACCTATTTTTTTACTCATTAAAGGATCAAATTTCATTGAAATATTTCTGGTGAACAACCTTCCACTTTTGTGTACAGTTATCTTTTCGCCGTGTATATCCATTAGACCATCTTCAATAAAATCAACAAAATTAGAAGAATCAAATTCTAATATGCTAATTATTTCGTACAGAGGACAATCAAAATATTCTGCTACCTCATTAAAATCAACATAATAATTACACATTATTGAATTTATAACATGTCTAATTACTTTTTCATTATGAGTCAAGGAATACCCACGATAAACAGACAAGTTGTTATCCTCTATATTTCTAATATATTCCATTGTATTTTTAAAATTTTGACTGTAAGCAGAATGTAATTGAGATATTGATGATGCCCCAAATCCATAAACCTGGCCAGTTGTTTGCCTTGTGCAATATCCTTGAAAATTACGGTGCAATTTTTTTTCTTTTAAGGCAATTGCAAAATCATCATCAGGTTTAGAATAATGGTCCATACCAATGGATATATATCCTGCTTGGGTAAGTTGATCGTAAGAATTCTCATACATTGTAGCTTTACTTTCGGAAGATGGAAACCCAATATCTTCTAATATCTTCTGACGTGGAAGTACAGACGGGACATGAGCATAAGAAAACGTAACAATTCTATCTGTCCCTAAATTAATTGCTTTATCTATTGTCTCTTTGAAACTATCAACTGTTTGTAACGGGAGTCCATATACTAAATCTATATTAGTTCCAGAGAACCCTGTATCTTCAATTTTTTTAACAATTTCTTCTATAGGTCTCTTAGAAGGTCTTCTGTTGATGGCATCCAAAACGTCTTTTCTGAAATCTTGTATTCCAATTGATATTCTATTAAAACCATAATTTTTTAAAAGATCTATATGTCTAAATTCTAGATGTGCAGGATTACACTCGATAGCCATTTCATAATTTTCAGATAAATTAAAATTATCCTTTATTTTGTTGGTGATCTTTTCAATGTACTTATAAGAAATAGCATTTGGTGTTCCGCCGCCCCAATGAATTTGAGTTAAATTTCTTCGTCTATCTATTTTAGAGGAAACAAAATCAATTTCTTTCATAACAGCATCAACATACCTTTCTAGAAAAGGACGAGAAAAACCAGTCTCTGTAGTACAGCCACAAAAGTGACAAATTTGAGGGCAGAAAGGAACATGAACATATACAGAAACATTTCTTGGAGATTCATGATTTGATTTCTCAACACTTTTTATGTAATCATCATTTCCATAATTCTCATTAAAAAAAGTTGCTGGAGGATAAGAAGTATAACGAGGTCCTGATGCGTTATATTTTTTTATAAGTTCTCTATAGTTTTTTATCATTAATTTCTATTCCAATTAGTTTCTTTAATCCATTGAACAACGTATTTAACTTTTTTATAATCAATATCAGGTAAAAATCCATGACCAAGATTAAATATCCAATCATCGTTATGTTCACCAAATTTTAATAAATTATTTAAATATATGTCAATATCATCATATGATGAATAAAACAATCTAGGATTCATATTACCTTGAATTCCTACTTTACTATCTACAATTTTTCTAGCATATTCAATAGATAAATTCCAATCAATACTAACAAAATCACAAATATCTTTATTTATATACCTTAATCCATCATTAAAGTTTTTAGGGAAAAAAATTGTTGGCACATTTTTTTGTTTTGCTGCCTCTAAAATTTTTGTTGACAAAGGTAAAATTAATTTTTTGTATAGTTCAGATGGTATGATTCCACAATAAGTTTCAAAGAGCTGAAAACAATCAATACCTGATGAGGCTTGACCCTGTACATACTCAATAGAAGCTTCAGTTAATTTTTCTAGTAAATAAACACTCTCCTTTTTGTTCGAATAAAAAAATTTTAGTGCATTGTTAAAACTCTTATCTTTTTCATCACCCCTAAACATAAAAAGGAATGTAGTAAGTGGACCCCCACAAAACCCTATAAGTGGAGTTTTTTTATTGATTGATTTAATCTGTTTTATATTAGAATATACGTAATCTAGTTTAGTTGCATCAAATGATAACGAACTAATGTTGTTTAAAGAAATTGGATTGTGAAATTTAGGGCCATTATCGGTAAATTCTAGTTTCATTCCTATTGATTCTGGAATAATTAAGATGTCAGAGAAAAGAATTGCAGCGTCAACACCTAAATCATCTATTGGCATTAATGTAACTTGAGATGCTAACTCTTTATTTTTCATCATATCATGAAAACTATATTTTAATTTAAGCTTTTGATAAGATGGGAGTATTCTTCCCGCCTGTCTCATAAACCATACTGGTGGTCTTGTAGTTTTATTTCCTGATAAAGTATCTAAAAAGATAGAACTCATATTTATAAATTCTTTAAAGCTATTTTATTTGACTTAATTATTTTATCAATGTCTCCATCAGATAAAGCGGTTGAAAAAAAACAACACTCATATTGAGAAGGTGGTAAATATATTCCCAAGTCCAACATGTTTTTAAAATACTTAGCATACTTATCTGTATCACAATTTAATGCATCATCAAAGTTAGATACGGAATTACTTTCAGTGAAAAACAACGTCATCATGGACCCAACCCTATTAATTACTGCTTTAGAATCAGTTTCTTTAATATTATTAATAAACCCATCATAAATCTTCGCTGAAATATTTTCAAGGGTTTTGAATGTATTTAAATTAAGTCTTTTCAATACAGAAAGCCCAGCATTCATTGCGAGTGGATTTCCTGATAATGTTCCAGCTTGATATACTGGCCCTTTTGGAGCCAAAAAATTCATAATTTTCTTATTTCCACCGTAAGCTCCTACTGGTAGTCCGCCACCAATTACTTTTCCAAGTGTAGTAATATCGGGCAAAACATTATAGAGTTCTTGTGCGCCACCAGCTGAAACCCTAAAGCCCGTCATTACCTCATCAAAAATTAAAAGGCACTGATGTCTAACTGACATCTCCTTTAATGACTTTAGAAAATCGTAATTTGGAGTAACTAAACCCATATTTCCTGCAATAGGCTCAACAATTATTGCCGCTACATTATCTGTGTTTTTATTTAATATTTCCTCAACCGAACTCGCATCATTAAACCTTGCAATCATTGTATCTTTTGCAATATTTTTAGTAACCCCAGGACTATCAGGCAATCCTAGTGTTAATGCTCCTGACCCTGCCTTGATTAAAAAACTATCTCCATGGCCATGATAATTCCCAGCAAACTTTATTATTATTTCTTTATTTGTGTATCCCCTTGCAAGTCTTATAGCGCTCATAGTAGCTTCTGTTCCTGAGTTAACCATTCTGACTGATTCAATTGACGGTACCATGTCAATTATTGTTTTAGCAATTTCCGTTTCGATGAGCGTAGGGGCCCCATAGGTTGTTCCTTGCTCCGAACATAAATTAATTGCAGAAATTGTTTCACTATCAGAATGTCCAAAAATTAGTGGTCCCCATGATGACACACAATCTATGTATTCATTTCCGTCAATATCATAAAGTTTACTACCTAAACCTTTTTCAAAAAAAATAGGATCACATTTAACACTTTTAAATGCTCTCACTGGAGAGTTAACGCCACCAGGAATTACTTCCAGAGATTCTTTAAATGCCTGGATGCTTTTTTTATACATTTTTATTTAATTTTTCTGCGATTTCTAAAGCATGATATGAAATTATTGCACTCGCTCCAGCTCTTTTCATTGATATTAAAATTTCAAAAATAATGTCAAATCTTTCAATCCAATTATTTTCTGATGCAGCAGCTACCATTGAAAATTCTCCACTTACATTATAAGCAATTATTGGAATATTAAACTTTGCTTTAACCCTATTAATAATATCCAAATAAGACATTGCAGGTTTAATAATAACAGCATCAGCACCTTCGTTAATATCTAGTTCAATTTCCCGCATAGCTTCAGATGAATTTTTAAAGTTCATCTGATAAGTTTTTCTGTCTCCATGGGAAGGCGAGTTATTAGCTGCATCTCTAAATGGACCATAAAATGCTGATGCATATTTTACACTATATGAAAATATAGGTGTTTTTTGAAAACCATTTTTGTCTAATGATTCTCTAATATGTAATACCCTACCATCCATCATATCTGAAGGGGCTAATACATCTGCTCCCGCTTTAGCTAACGATATTGCCTGCTTAGTAAGGTTTTCTACTGTTGTATCATTATCAACGTCTCCGTCAATAATCGTGCCACAATGTCCGTGAGTTGTATACTGACAATTACAAAGGTCTGCAATCACTAAAATTTCAGGATATTTTTTTTTTATAAATTTCAAAGCCGTTTGAATAATACCATTCGAATTATGGGAAACGTGTCCGTGTTCATCTTTTTTTTCTGGAACACCAAATAAAATAATACTTCGTATTTTATTAGAAATTATTTTATCAAAAATTTCTGGCAGCATATCAATGGAGAACTGAAATTGATTTGGCATTGACCTAATTTCTTTTTTTATATTTTTACCATCACAAACAAAAACAGGGTAAATCAGATCCTCAACGCGTAAATGTGTATCTTCCACCATATCACGAATTATTGAATTGTATCTCAATCTTCTAAGTCTTACGTTAGGGTAACTCATTGTTAACTTATTTTTAAATTAGAAATAATTGACTGTGAAATTCCTTCATAACTTTGCATTTTAGAGGTAAAAAGAGGGTTAAAGCCTTTCTCTTTTATAAATGAAGAGGTAGTTTCTCCTATGCTAATAATTGATGTTTTAGATACATCATATAAATTTTGAAAGGATAGAAAGCAGGAGGGACTTGTAAACACTGTATAGGTCTCTTTTTTATTTAATAATGATTCTAAATTTCTATTCACAATTTTTATAAGCTCTGTTTTATACGGTACAAATTTCGTTAAATAACAAATCAATTTCAGATTTTCAAACAAGTAATTTTTTGCTAAGTTCCCCTGCACTAGCATAACCTTCTTTGATTCAAGTATTTTAATGCTTTTTAAATCATCAAATAGAATATTAGAATAGCTTCTTTTAGAAGTATAGACTGGATCAAGTTTTTGTTTTTTAAGCTCTAAAGCTGTTTTTGATCCAATACATATTGATTTCATTGATGATTTATCCTGTGATTTTATATTTTTATGATCAAAGAAATATTTTACTCCGTTTTTTGAAGTGAAAATGAAATAATCGAAGTCACTTAATAAAAATTCTAAGTCCTGACTATAAGGTAAAGTTTTAATCATGGGAAAATGAAAGGTTTTAATACCTTTTTCATTTAACATATTGAACCCTTCGGTTTCACCGTCATTAGTCAAAATAACATTATACCCCATAATTATTATTTATAATTAACGAGTTCCAGCAAGTATATCATCTCCTCCATTATTTAAAATTGTATGAGCAAGATCAACGCCGATATTTTTATTAGAGTTATACTCCAATTCGAGTATTTTGGTTATGCTTTCATTACCATTTAAAGATAGAACGGTACCTTTTATAATTAATTTATTATTCTCTATTTTACAATACGCACCAATAGGAGACGTACAACCTCCTTTAAGAGTTTTTAAGAATAAACGTTCCTGAGAGACACAGACCCTGGTTTTCTCATGGTTTAATTGCGAAACCATTTCTTTAATTTCACCTTCATTTCTTGTTTCAACTGCAATAGCACCTTGACTAGGAGCATTAAGCATTTGATT
>MDTG01368479.1_pt1 | contig 10879 bp, 4 predicted proteins | sample 811421 | NCBI WGS metagenome assembly MDTG01 (sample SAMN05326645, study PRJNA326480) | marine metagenome | isolation source: seawater | place: Pacific Ocean: South East | collected 2011 | reverse complement strand
TGAAGCTCATCTCCTCGCCGACCCAACGGGCCGAGGCCCTCGGGCTCGCGCTCAGCCGGATGTATCTCGAGCATCAAGGCGTCTTCACCAACCAGGTGGTCGTTCCTCTCGACGCGCACCTGGAGCTCTACCGGGTGCTGAAGAAGAGCGCCGACGAGCTGGGCGACGAGGTGAGCTTCAAGCGGACCGACCTGGCCCTCTTCGACCTCGACGCCAAGGCACGCACCATCACGTCCAGGCTCGTCGAAGTGAAGTGCTACAACCAGGTCGGCGACCTGGGGGCCTTCAACGCGCTGAAGGACGGTATCGCCGAGCAGATCGCCCAGAGCGAGGAGGTGATCAGCTATCACTTCGACCCACACCGCTCCGAGGTCGACCGGCCCGATCGGATGGTGAAGACGCGCGAGTTGGTGAACTTGCTCGAGTTCTATCTCGAGCGAGCCACCCGCTACCGAGCGATGTCCGAGGACGCCGCCGAAGAGGCTCGCTTCTTCTTGCGCACTCTCGAGGACGGCTACCGACTCGACTTCACGCGGGCTGCGCTCATCTTCGACTTCGACAAGCCGGGCACCGAACCTGCTGAGCGCGAGAACGGAATCGAGTACCACCGGATCGGCGTCGACCTGATCGGACAGCTGGTAGAGGCAGCGGCCCCCGAGGAGCTCGAGCACGACGCCGTGGCCCGTGAGCCACTCGAAGGAGAGGAACCTGTCGCTGCGAGGAGCATCGGCGAGCTGACTCGTCGGCGAGAGAAGGCGCCGTCGGTGCCGACGCTGGATGAGGCGGCGTTCTTGGGGCGAGAGCGCGACCGAAGCATCTCGTGGGAAGGCCTTCGAGCGCGCCGAACGCTCGGTGAGGAGAAGCTGCACGTGGAGCCGCCGGATCCCGAACCGCGGGTGACCCCAACGGCGGCCACTGTCACCGAGGGTCCCCCGGACACGAGCGACACGGAGGCTCCGAATACGGCAGAGGCACCGCCTGAGAGCAGTCCGGACACCGCCGACCCGGAGGAGGACGCCCCCCTCTCCCGAGAGGGCACGCGGTATGCGGAGTCGTCGCCCGAGCCGGACCCCCAGCCCGAGCCGGATACCAAGGAAGGCGAAGATGTGGTGCCGGGCGACGTGGACGCACCCGCCTACGATGTGCTTCTCGGGGTCTCCGGCAGCTCGCCGCAGTACGGCGTCCTAGGCGAGCTCTCGGGCCGGACCGTGGCGATCGATCTCAACCACACCCACACGATCAGCCTCTTCGGCGTCCAGGGCGGGGGCAAGTCGTACACCCTCGGCACGGTGGCCGAGATGGCCTCGCTCCCGATCCCTCGGATCAACGTGCTCCCAAAGCCGCTGGCCACGGTGATCTTCCACTACAGCCCGACGATGGACTACGAGCCGGAGTTCACGTCGATGGTTCACCCGAACTCCGACGAAGGGCAGCTGGCGGCTCTCCGGGAGCGATACGGCGCCGAGCCCAAGGCGCTCACCGACGTCCTCCTTCTCGTGCCCGAAGACAAGCTCGATGAGAGGCGAGAGGAGTACCCCGGCATCGATGTCCGTCCCCTGAAGTTCGCCGCGAGTGAGCTCCAGGCTAGCCACTGGCGCTTCCTGATGGGCGCGGTCGGAAACCAGGCGAACTACATCCGGCAACTCAACCGAATCATGAAGCGGCTGCGGGACGACCTCACCCTCGCCGGCGTGCGCCAGGGCGTGGACGACTCGCACATGCCCGACCACATCAAAACCCTCGCCCACGAGCGGCTCGAGTTCGCCGGTGACTTCATCGACGACGAGCTCCGGCTTGGCGACTTCATTCGTCCTGGGCGTCTCATCATCGTCGACATCCGGGACGAGTTCATCGAGAAGGACCAGGCCCTCGGGCTCTTCGTCGTCCTTCTCCAGCTCTTCGCCGACGCCACCCACGAGGGCAAGCCCTTCAACAAGCTCGTCGTCTTCGACGAGGCCCATAAGTACATCGATAGCCCGGACCTCGTGGCCGGACTCGTCGAGGTCGTCCGGGAGATGAGGCACAAGGGGACGAGCATCATGGTCGCCAGCCAGGACCCACCGTCGGTGCCGGTGTCGCTGATCGAGCTCTCGAGCCAGGTCATCCTCCACAAGTTCAACTCCCCCGCCTGGCTCAAGCACATTCAGAAGGCCAACGCGGCCCTGGGCGGCCTCACAGCGGAGAAGATGGCGCACCTACGGCCCGGCGAGGCCTACGTCTGGTCGAGCAAGGCTACAGACGACGTCTTCTGCCAGAGCGCCATCAAGGTGAAGTGCCGCCCCCGGGTCACGCAGCACGGTGGCGCGACGAAAACGGCGGTTGGGGACTGAGTGACCAACACGGTGACACTCGAGACGCCAGTGCTGGCGTGGTCCGCACCGAGGAGGGTCCATGCCCATCGAGTTGGTTGAGTGGCCTGAGCCAGGAGAGGACGACCCGCGCGAGTGGGCTCCCCAACAGCTCGTTGGTCCAATGGAATGGTGCAGGCTCATCCCACGCTTGCATCACGCCCTGGCCAACCCGGAAGCAACGTGGAGCTTTCCGAAGCTCAGACACAACGGTCAGCCCGAGCCCATGGTGTACGCCTACTGGGAAGGGGCGCTGTACCTCATGCAGACCATCCTTGGCTGGAGTGATCCGGGTCGTGGCCTGCAGTGGTGGTACGAACAGGACTTGAAAGACCTTGGCGACCAACGCCTCGCGCTTCTTCGAACTGTCTGGACCACGGACCCCGACTTCGACGTCTTCGCCGCGTGGTGCTGGGAGAGAGGCACTTCCTACGGCTGCCGAGGGGCGTTTTGGGCCCTCGTTGGAAAGCTCGCCGGCGCCGACCAAAGAGGGATCCGCGGCCGACCACGACGAGGGGGCGCTGACTTCCTCGGGGAGGAATGGTGGACAGCGGCCCAGCGGCGTGCTGAGGCAAGCGTCCACTGGTACGGCACCAGCTCGGAAGACCTCCACCTCGGTCACTCAATGCAGTTCGACGAAGAGCCTCGGCGGACGAACGAACTGATCCGAAGCGATCGTGGCGCGCGCCGCGCCGTCCTGATGCTTGACGAAGCCCGGGGCTGGTACCGCCAGCTTCTGTTGAGCGGAGCTACTCTGCCAGACCTCGGAGAGCGTTCGTGGCACGTGGATGTCGTGGTCAAGCCCCTGGGGAGCCTCGGCACCTTCAGGCGAAGCCGGACGACCGGACTCTGGTTTCAGGGCACGCATACGGTGCACATGGCGGGACAGGTCGTGGCGGACGAGGTGGAGACCGATTGGTGAGAGACCGCCCTGAATCGGATGCCCCGATGACTTGTCGGGCATGGGGGCGGAGCGACTGCTGGCGCTTCATCCGTGGACCGAGCCTGCGAAGCCTCGGAAGGCCCGCGAGCTGCAGGGCCGGGTGGTGCCGACCTTCAAGGTGGTGGGGGACGACGACGAGGCGAAGCGAATCCGCGACCACTGCGCCAACGAGGTCAAGGCGTACCGCAGCGATCACCGCGGTGCCGAGAAGAAGTGGGCCGACCCGAAGGTGGACCGGAAGACCGTCGTCTATCCGTTCGGCAACCACCTGCGCCGCCTCCGCGACCATGTGAAGGTCGCCCCGCCGAAGGATGACGCCATCCTCCTTCGCCCTGCCGCATCGTGTCCGGCAGACTCGTGTCCGGCGGACGACGCGGTCCTGGTCGCGGGGGAGCCGGTGGACTCCGAGCAGACGGCTCCCGCCGCTCCCTCCGCCACCGCCTCGCCGGAGGAGGACGCCACCGAGCGGGGCGTGGACTTTCTGGCCCTCGGCGCCGAGCTCGACGCCACCCTCCCGGACGACCCGGTCGAGAAGAAGAAGGCCCTCCGCGCGCTGGTCCAAGGCGAGGCCGCCGAGCAGCGCGAGGCCCAGGCCAAGGACCCCGACCACGAGACCCTCGCCGAGCGCATCCAGGCCACCGACGACGCCACCGACCTCCGGGCTCAGACCACCCGGCGCACCGAGCGCGTCTCCTCCGACCGGCCCACGCCCGAGAAGGTCGTCCACCTCCGCCAGTACCCGCGGCGTGACCGCCTCGACCGAGAGCGCGCCCGGCAGGAGGCCCAGGCAGGCGAAGGCGACGCCCCGCGGGCGTCCAAGCCACCCCGCCACAAGCCCGAGAGCTGAACCTTCGACAGCCGCTCTCGCGCTCTGCGCGGCTCGACGGGGGCTCGGGCCGCGCACACCTCCGTCCGGCGGAGGGCCGCGAGCGTGATTTCGGCTGTTCGAGCCCCGCCTCTGGCCCGCGAGCCTGCGAGAGCGCGCGTTCGGGGCCTCTCGGCGGGCGGAACGAGGTGGCCCGACCGCCCGGCGGTCGCCTCCGAGCCCTCGAAAAGGGGGTGAGTGGGTGGCTTGCCGGGGAAAGCTGGTGGCCTACCGGGGAAGGTCCCCCCTAACGTGCGTCTCAATCCCCTGAGCGGGGAACACGGCCTCAGCCGGGAATGGTATCAAAATGATAAGTGTCACCGGACCGATGGTCGTCTCAATCCCCTGAGCGGGGAACGCGGCCTCAGCCGGTGTTTGATCTCAACACGCTCCGGGTAGTGGCGGAAGACGTCTCAATCCCCTGAGCGGGGAACGCGGCCTCAGCCGCCTCGACAGACCAATGCGAGTGTACGACTCGCCATACCTGTCTCAATCCCCTGAGCGGGGAACGCGGACTCAGCCGTAGAAGTGTGTTGGGCCAACGACGAGCGCACGGGCTCGTCTCAATCCCCTGAGCGGGGAACGCGGCCTCAGCCGTCCCTGACAATGGCAATCAAGACGCCGTGCCAGACACCGGGTCTCAATCCCCTGAGCGGGGAACGCGGCCTCAGCCGAGATATAATGCACAACGTTGATATCGCCATTCGTCCCGTCTCAATCCCCTGAGCGGGGAACGCGGCCTCAGCCGAAGAAAGGGGACAAGTCATGTTCGTCATCGACACGTTGTCTCAATCCCCTGAGCGGGGAACACGGCCTCAGCCGTATACTCCCCTTTCTGTTCCTGGTGGTGAGGTTGTCCAGTCTCAATCCCCTGAGCGGGGAACACGGCCTCAGCCGGAGAAAGAGGACGAAGAGATGGTTCGGTTTTATAACAAGTCTCAATCCCCTGAGCGGGGAACACGGCCTCAGCCGACGGAATGTTATCACGTTGATGTTCCGTATGATCGGATGTCTCAATCCCCTGAGCGGGGAACACGGCCTCAGCCGGAGATGATGCCGGTGGAGGAGGGCTCGTGAGTGACCTGTCTCAATCCCCTGAGCGGGGAACACGGCCTCAGCCGAAGATCCTTGAGGAATGTGATGTGGTCGTAGACGTCGGGTCTCAATCCCCTGAGCGGGGAACACGGCCTCAGCCGTCATTTAACTTTCTCTCTCTCTGAGAATAACGACTCAAGTCTCAATCCCCTGAGCGGGGAACACGGTCTCAGCCGTACATATGAATTTGACGAAGGCCATCGAGTGTCCCTTGTCTCAATCCCCTGAGCGGGGAACACGGCCTCAGCCGGGAGACAAGATGCGAGTCAATCTCAGAAATACGGTTATGTCTCAATCCCCTGAGCGGGGAACACGGCCTCAGCCGGCTAGAAGATTTCTGCGCGTTGATCCTCGCGATCATCGCGTCTCAATCCCCTGAGCGGGGAACACGGCCTCAGCCGGGCCTCGAGACGCTGTCCAGCGCCGTCGAGGAAGGGTTCGTCTCAATCCCCTGAGCGGGGAACACGGCCTCAGCCGGGACTGAGATGGGCTGGTGGAGTGCGACAATCCTGGGTGTCTCAATCCCCTGAGCGGGGAACACGGCCTCAGCCGGTGCGAGGACCGCGGCAAGAAGACCTTCCTTTCCAGCTAGTCTCAATCCCCTGAGCGGGGAACACGGCCTCAGCCGAAGAAGGCATGAAGAAGACGGTGCAGTGGACTCAGCCGGGTCTCAATCCCCTGAGCGGGGAACACGGCCTCAGCCGTCCATCGACTGGCTGGTCCGCGGCGACGAGCCCCCGGGTCTCAATCTTCTGAGCGGGGAACACGGCCTCAGCCGAGATATGCACAGCGGGCCTGTTCGAGGCGTCCGGTACCGTCTCAATCCCCTGAGCGGGGAACACGGCCTCAGCCGGTATAGGGAATCCCGCGTGTCTCGCTCATAGTGGAGACGTCTCAATCCCCTGAGCGGGGAACACGGCCTCAGCCGAGGAGAAAGCCATGAGCATCACGACCATCGCCGGCCTCGTCTCAATCCCCTGAGCGGGGAACACGGCCTCAGCCGTGATTCGGGGATTGACAACAGGTATAGGGAATCCCGCGTCTCAATCCCCTGAGCGGGGAACACGGCCTCAGCCGGAGGAAGAGATCGCCTTGGCATTCGTCGAGGCGGCGAAGTCTCAATCCCCTGAGCGGGGAACACGGCCTCAGCCGAAGGATCACGGCCTGGAAGGGTGCGTGAAGACGGTCGAGGTCTCAATCCCCTGAGCGGGGAACACGGCATCAGCCGAAAATCCGGCTCCGTGGGCACACCTATCTGGTGTTCGGGTCTCAATCCCCTGAGCGGGGAACACGGCCTCAGCCGGCCCTCGCCAGGAGGACGCCAACCTCGGTTGGCCCCAGGTCTCAATCCCCTGAGCGGGGAACACGGCCTCAGCCGGAAGAGGTGAAACCTTTAAATAGGTGCTTTCTTGTCTCAATCCCCTGAGCGGGGAACACGGCCTCAGCCGTAAGCCACTCGAAAAAATGTGGGGCCCCGGTGAATCATGTCTCAATCCCCTGAGCGGGGAACACGGCCTCAGCCGGGAGCAACCCGCCATCTTCACGAAGCGCCAATACACGGTGTCTCAATCCCCTGAGCGGGGAACACGGCCTCAGCCGAGGTCTACACAGGTGTCGTAGAGACTGACACTGAGGCCGCGTCTCAATCCCCTGAGCGGGGAACACGGCCTCAGCCGCTGATCCAGACGGCGAAGGAGCGGAGCCAGCGCCAGCGGTCTCAATCCCCTGAGCGGGGAACACGGCCTCAGCCGGCGGAGACGTTCCGCCGCGTCCTCGGGCGGCGCGACATTTGTCTCAATCCCCTGAGCGGGGAACACGGCCTCAGCCGTGACGAGATCGCTGGGATCATGGACGACCCGTTCGTTCGGGTCTCAATCCCCTGAGCGGGGAACACGGCCTCAGCCGCGGCAACGTCAACCTGGAGCTGCGGCACCCCTCCGAGTGGTCTCAATCCCCTGAGCGGGGAACACGGCCTCAGCCGCTCAAGGTCCAGCGAATCCTGATGGAAAAGCTGTCGGGGTCTCAATCCCCTGAGCGGGGAACACGGCCTCAGCCGAGCTGAAGATGGAAGCGAAGACGAGAGCAGGAGAGAGCTAGTCTCAATCCCCTGAGCGGGGAACACGGCCTCAGCCGTTTCACCGTGGCCGACTGCCAGCGAAGCCTCGCTGACGTCTGTCTCAATCCCCTGAGCGGGGAACACGGCCTCAGCCGGCTTGTTCCTGGGATGTTGTTATCAGAGAGATAAAGCAATGTCTCAATCCCCTGAGCGGGGAACACGGCCTCAGCCGTGTCGAGATCAAGTTCAAGCTCCTCTACGACAACGTGTCTCAGTCTCAATCCCCTGAGCGGGGAACACGGCCTCAGCCGATTTGATGGCCCTCGACCTTCGTGGTGGGGGCCGGGCGTCTCAATCCCCTGAGCGGGGAACACGGCCTCAGCCGAGAAGGTCGACCTGATCAAGGTCACGGACAGCGCTTCGTCTCAATCCCCTGAGCGGGGAACACGGCCTCAGCCGGAAATATTTTCATAGTGGTTATCCCCACTCGCTATTACGTCTCAATCCCCTGAGCGGGGAACACGGCCTCAGCCGACACCGCCCCAGTATCCCACGATTCCGCCCCCTTGCACCCCCGATCGCGACGCTCCCCCCGAGGAGGGGCGCCTCAGGAGCGATACGCGCCCCCGCGGCCCCCGAGATCGCCCAAGATTTCAGCCACTTCCAGCCGCGACGGTCTCGCGTGGCCCACCCGACCCGCCCGGAGCGAACCCCCGGCCGGCGGAAACCCCTTCGAGTCCGCACACTTGCGCGCCCGCCAGGAACTTCGCCGTCTGCGCTCGCCACGACCAGAAGCCAAGAAATCGCAGCGATCCCGCAGAGCTGCCCCCGGGCCCACGGCGCGCTGACCCGTCCGACCGCCGCCCATACGACCGATTCGGTTGTCAAAGACCGCCCGCCGCCCACGCTCACTCGCCGTCGATGATCTCGAACGCCGGCGGCACCTCGAGCAGGCCGACGCCGGCGCCGACGTGCTCGATGCGCCGCGCGCAGGCGCCGCAGAGCCGATAGTACCGGAGGCTGTCGGTCTCCGGGTCGATGCGTCCCTCGAGGTCGCTCCGCAGGCGCAGGTAGGCCGCGCGCCGCAGGACGGTCGCCTCGAAGACGCTCTTCTGCACCCGGCGCGCGTCGTCGAGGAGCCGCTTGGCGACGCGGTAGCGCGACCGATCGTCGGTGATGTCGAAGCTGATCAGCGTGTGCACGGGTCCTCCTCGTCGCGTCGAGCCGGGCGCGTTCAGCGCATGGCGTAGGGCGCGTACTCCTCTTCGCCGAGCACGTGGCGCGCGTAACGGCGGACCTGCGCCTCGATCACCTGGGCCCAGCTCAGGCGCACGCCGCGCGGCTCGTAGGCGAGGCGGCGCTCGAGGCGCCGCTCGAAGAGCGTCACGAGCCAGCGGACAGTCTCGCGACGCAGGAGGACGGGCTCGCCGGGGCCCACCTCTTCGAAGTCCTCGGTGGTGAAGCTGCGGTGGTTGATGGCGGCGACCACGAGGGCGTCGACGATGGGCACGCGGAACTCCTCGACGAGGTCGCAGGCGAGGGAGGGGCGGCCGGCCTGCGTCGCGTGGAGCGTGCCGAGCCAGGGGTCGAGGCCGACGGCGCGCACGGCGCCCTCGACGCGGCCGTGGAGGAGCGTGTAGGCGAGCGAGAGGAGGGCGTTGACCGGGTCGAGGGGCGGTCGGCGGCTGCGCCCCTCGAAGCGGAAGGCGTCGTTGCGGAGCTGGTCGCCGAAGACGCGGAAGTAGGCGGCGGCCCCCGCGCCCTCGCAGCCACGGAGCTCGTCCAGATCCTCGGCGAGCGACGCGCGGATGCGGGCGGCCCGGAGGGAGCTCCGGGCGACGGCGAGGGCGTGCGTGTCGCCGTGGCGGCGGGCGTGGCGAAGGAGGAAGGCGCGCTGGTTGGCGAGCTTGCCGCGCACGATCGTGCGCGCCGTGGCGAGCGCGGCGACGGGGTCGGTGGTCAGGGCGTACTGGCGCAGGCGGAGCCGGGCGTTGGAGGAGGCGCCGCCGACGATGCGGCCGCGGTAGCGGCCGGTGTGGCTGAGGAGGACGGTGTCGACGCCGCGGTCGACGAGGCTGCCGAGGGCGGCGGGCGTGAGCGTGATGTTGCCGAGGAGCACGAGGCGCTGGAGATCGCGGAGGCGCACCTCGGCGACGGTCTTCTTGCGCGCTACGACGCGGAGGCGCTCGCCGCTCCGGCGGAGGACGGCGCCCGGGTGGGTGACGTAGACGGTGCGGCGCTCGCTCATGGGGTGGGCTCGGAGGCGCCGTCGGCCGCGCCGTCGGCGGAGGCGGTGGGCGCGGGGCCGTCGCCGGGAGGGGCCGCGGCGGGGTCGTCGCCCCCCTCCAGGCGACGCAGTCGGGCGTCGAGGGCGCGCACGGCGTCGCCGAGCTCCTCGACGGGCTCGGGCCCGAGCTCCGCCTGCCCGAGCCAGGGGGCGAAGGCGGCGTGGCGCGGCTCGCCTCGCGGCGCCTCGACGGCGAAGAGGGCCGGAGTCGGGTAGGGCTGGGCGTCCCGGTGGCGCATGGCGCAGCCGCGGCAGCGGGCGTCGCCCCCGAGGGCGCGGAGGCGCTTGCAGCCGACGGGAGAAGGGAGGCCCCGACGGACGCGGTGGAGCTCGCGCATGGGGACGCCGGCGGCGACGAGCGCGTCGCGGGCGGTGGTGGGCTCGGGGCCGAGGAGCCCGAGGCTGTAGATCAGGGCGCGGGCTTCGGGGGCGTCGAGGTGGCGCTCCGCGTAGGCGCGATCGACGAGGGCGCGGAGCTGGGCGCAGCGGGCGAGGACGCGGTCGGCGGCGCCCCGGGCATCGGGCCCTTCGCCGAGGGCGCGGAGCGCGCTCGCGAGGCTGCGGGGCGTGGAGGCGGCCGGGGGCGCGGGGGCCGCCTCGGAGCGGGCGGAGGGGAGGGGGAGGCTGAGCATGCGCCGACCGAGGATGGCGTCGGCCTGGGGCGGGTCGACGGGGCGGAGCCGGCGGAGGGCCGCCTCGGGCGATTCGATGGGCTCGAAGCCGTCCGTGAGCAGGGGGCAGCGGCGGAGCGTGGCCTGGTGGAGGCCGAGGGGGAGCTTGATGAGGGAGGAGAGGCCGCGGCGGCCGGGGGCGTCCTGCTTCGGGAAGAGCTCGAGGGAGACGTCGGCGGGGGGCGCCCCGGCGACCTCGAGGAGGTGGCGGAGGAGCTGGCGGGCGGCTCGGGCCGGGCGGCGGGGCGCGAAGAAGAGCCAGAGGTGGAGGCCCTTGCCGCCGCTGTCTTCCGGGAAGAGGGGGAGGCCGAGGCGCGCGCCGGCTTCGAGGAGGCGGGCGGCGTAGGCGCGGAGGACCGGGTGGCGGACGGGGGAGCCGGGCCCGTGGCCGGCCTCGAGCTCGGCGAGGGCGGAGGCGGAGAGGTCGAGGTCGAAGGCGGCGAAGGAGACGGTGCCGTCGGGAAAGAGCGGGTACTGGCCGACGGTGTGGCGGCCGGCGAGGTGGTCGAGGGCGACCTGCTCGGTGAAGGGCTCGCGGACCGGGCGGTAGCCGCTCCGGCGGCGGCGGCGGTCGTGCCATTGGCGGGCGTAGAGGTCCGGGCGCCCGCCGAACC
>MDTG01306360.1_pt1 | contig 10879 bp, 10 predicted proteins | sample 811421 | NCBI WGS metagenome assembly MDTG01 (sample SAMN05326645, study PRJNA326480) | marine metagenome | isolation source: seawater | place: Pacific Ocean: South East | collected 2011 | reverse complement strand
TCGAGTTAGCAAATAAATACCTTAAATCAAATAAAGATTATTTAATTAATTGGAAGTCTATCTCTGTCTAGCCTATTTCGTTAATTAGATTTTCCGATGGGATGGTAGATTTACTTAAAGGAGAGAATTATGAAAAAAATAATATTTGCCATCTTTATATCAACATTGTCCCTCAGCGCCATAGCTTGTGGGGGAAGCGCAACCAGCACTTCCTCAACTGACACCCCAACGACTGAGAGTTCTACTGACGAATCAGACGTTTAGTTAAAACTTTACCTAAGATAAAAATACCGACAAAATATCGATATGATTGTCGGTATTTTTTTGGGTCTATCTGTAGGATTAGTATCTAGTCTTTTAAGTCTAGGTGGCTCAATTATACTTGTACCAACAATACCCACCTTTACATCTTTAACTCTCAAACAGGCTGTCCCCCTCTCCATTTTTATAGTTAACCTTGTCACCGCCCAAAACAGCTACTTCTACTATAAAAAAAAGTTAATTGACCTGGAATTTATCAAAAAGACTTTTATTCCACTCTCCCTACTCTCTTTTTTGAGCGCTTACTTCTCTCCATTTGTATCAAAAAAGTTTTGCTTAATTTTACTCCTAGTTATCTTTATTTTAATGGCATTTAGACTTTTAAAAACAACAAATATTGAACTTCCAAATAGAAGAAAAAAAATAATTCTAAGCATCGCAATACTTATTAGTGGGTCCTTTTCTGGATTAATTGGAATGGGAAATGGGCTTGTCCTTGCCCCTTGCCTTTTAGCATTTAACTTGATGCCTCACCAAAAAATTAGCCCGACAATTAACTTAAGTATTTTCTTAGGAGGTCTTTTTAGTCTGGCGGGATTTGTATCCAACGGACAGCTAGTTAATCTAATCAGTAACAACATCATTCTAATTTTATCTATTACGCTTACCTCAATGGTAAGCTCCTACTTTGGTAGAAAGATAAATAGTAAAATATCTCAAGATTGGAGAAAAAAAATTACTTTAGTTCTAATCATTGCAATGTTTATTCAGACCCTTTTGAAGGTGATCAATTGAAAAGAGCAATTTTTATTTTTTCAGCCGCTATTCTCTTTTTCCTAACGATTGATCTAAATCAAAAAAATGAGGAAACTATTTTTTTGAATAAAAAAGATAGAAAGAATTTTGAAACCTTAAATGAAAAGCTACCCATTAATTATTCTTTATTGATTAATCCTGAAAAAAACATTCAAAAAGAAGTTAAAAAATTATGTGATGACTCATGTGATATCATTTCAAAAAGTAATCTTCCTAATAGCTTCAACGACTTATTTAACTTAAAAAATAATCAATTAATTATTCTTTCATCAAATCAAGAATTAATTAAAAACGTCTCTAGGCATATGCATAAAAATGATATTACTCAATTTGGTGGGCCTTATATAAATGTTCTTCTAGACGAGTATTCGAAAATAATTAAAAACGTTCTTTTTCCTCTTGTTTTTGTCGCCTTGTTTATACTCACCCTATTGATAACAAGACGACCGATTCTAACCCTTGATTTGTACCTACCAGTGCTCTGTTCTGCTCTTATCTCTCAAGCTCTGATAAAACTCTTTTACGAAAACTCCAATCTGATTACGGGGATAACCCCACTTTTGATGGCCGTATTGAATTTTAGTCTCACTCTTCACTACTACTTCACGAGCCTTCAAACTAAATGCTTTAAACAAACTCTCCTTCTAAAAAAGAAAGCCTTTATTATGATGGCCTCCACGACCTTTATTGGGCTTTTATCTCTTATATCATCGCCAATTGAGGTAATAGGGCAATTCGGTCTATTAAGCAGTACTTCATTAATTATTACCTATACCATAACCATCTTCTGGCTCAAGTCGCTGAGGTATGAGATTAGCGATAACTCTTTTAAGCCCAACAAAAAAATACAACATTTTATTGACCCCCTAAAAAATAAATCATCAACTTTGGTTCTCACACTCATTGCTGGGTCAATTGGATTTTACATGTCCCTAAAACTACCTGTTATTACGGATGCAACAAAATACTTTCTTGATCGACCAAATTTAAGAAAAGATTTTATTTCATCAAGTAAGAAGATCGTGGGAATGCCAACTTTAGATATCATTATAAAATTAAAGAAAAATGGAAATATTACAGAACTCTCCCATATTCAAAAAATCGAAAAAGAAATAAGAGAAGGTACATCTAAATTTGATGCAAAAGTCATCTCTCCAAATGAAGTAGTAAAAAGAGTAAATCTAACCTATTCAGGGATTAATGAGATTCCTACATCATTGATTTCTTATCAAGCTTTATTTTCAAGGTTTTCAGAGAATACGCCTGACAGTCTTCTCTCAAGTGATTTGTATAAAATTACTGTTCTTTCGGAACCCTTTGAAATAGATCGATATGAAAAAATGCTTGGTGAAATTAAAAAAATACTAAATAAACAAGCTCATCACTTTTCATTTTCTGGTATTCATTACTTTTTAACCATGGCCCAAAAGGAAATAATCTTTACATTAATTAAAAGCTTTTTTTTAAGCTTGATTGTTATTTCTCTTTTAAGTGCTCTGTGGCTTAGGTCATTTAAAATTTTCTGCTTATTTATTTATATCAACACTGCACCAGTTTTAATTTCCTTTATTTTCCTCTTTTTATTAAATGGAAGTTTAAATATTGCCACAGTCATGACTTATAGTATTTCACTGGGCTTAATTGTTGATAGCAGTTTTCACTTGATTAACGACCTTGGGCAAGGGCACTCAATGGATAGGATCTTTAAACAAACAAAAACTCCGATAATTCTAAGCTCCATCATGCTTATTTTTCTATTCTCTCTCTTTCATTTTGTCCCATTTTTACCCATCCAAGAGTTCGGCCTAAATCTATCAATTTTGCTCACTTTAGGGCTAATTTTTGATCTTAAGATTCTTCCAACCTTTCTAAAAAAGACCCCCTCTTAAACAAAACTTAGTCATTAAAGGATATGTCTATTATTTGACCGTAAGTAAGGTATTAATAGAATATGTCAAACCCCACAAAAGAAAGCATTAATATTCTTTGGTTGAAAAAAGACCTCAGGCTTACCGATCATGAGGCCTTATTTCAAGCTATAAAAAAGTCCAAAAAATCTGGTTCTAAAATTTTGTGTTTATTCTGCTTTGAACCCTCTATTGAGAAATCGGATGATTTTCACCAAAGGCATTGGAAGTGGATTTTAGAATCTCTAATCAAAATTAAAAAAACTCTACCAGTAAATGTTTACTATGGAGAGATGGTTGAAACACTTCAAAGCCTGGAATCAAAATTTCAGATTAAAGAGGTGCTTTCTCATCAAGAAACGGGGAATGATTTAACCTACCAAAGAGACAAAGATGTTCAAAAGTTTTTATCTTCCAAAAATATAAAATGGAAGCAATATCAAAATAATGGAGTTATTCGAGGACTAAAAACTAGAAATATATGGGATAAAAAATGGGTCTACTATATGACTAGACCCATCAAGAATATTGAAATTGATAAAGACTACTTTATTCAATTAAACGACGGACATTTTGACGAATTAAAAACCAAGTTGGCAAAAATCCCAATTCCATCTACTCCAGGTGAAACTCAGGCAAAAAAAGAACTCGATCTCTTTCTTAGAGAGAAGATTAATGACTACTTTAGATATATCTCTATGCCAGACAAATCTAGGTACCACACCTCCAGGCTCTCTCCTTATATAACCTACGGGAATATTAGTATCAGACAAATTTGGCAAACCTGTGCGGGCAAAAAATCATTGATAAAAAATAAAATGTCCATAAACCAATACATGGCGAGGCTTAAATGGCACTGTCACTTCATTCAAAAGCTTGAAAGTGAGCCTGAAATTGAATTTAGAAATTTAAACCCTGCTTTTAATAATATAAGACAAAAAAAGGACCGAAAACTCATCAAGGCTTGGGAAAATGGAGAGACTGGATACCCGCTTATTGATGCGGCCATAAGGTGCGTCACTGAAACTGGTTTTTTAAACTTTAGACTAAGGTCCACAGTTGTAAGCTTTTTAACTCATCATTTATGGCAACCCTGGCAAGCTGGCGCTCATTTTTTGGCCAGGCAATTTATTGATTATGAACCAGGAATTCATTACCCACAATTTCAAATGCAGGCAGGAACAACTGGGGTCAACACTATCAGAGTATATAACCCCATTAAACAATCTCTAGAAAAAGACCCTCAGGCCGTTTTTATAAAAAAGTGGCTACCGGAATTAAAAGTCTTACCAATTCACTTGATTCATGAACCATGGAGAATAACTCCTATGGAAGAGGCGATGTATGATTTTGATTATGGAAATACATACCCAAAAAAAGTTGTCGAAATTGAAGAAACAGGAAAATATGCACGAGAAAAACTGTGGGCAACCCTTAAAAGTGCAAGCTCAAAAAACCACGCAAAAAAAATTCTTAGAACTCATACTTCAAGAAAAGGTTTTGTTTAAATCGATTTAAATTTATAATGTTTCTTATGAATGTTGTTGTATTTGGCGCTACTGGAGCCGTTGGTAATGCACTAGTAAAAAATCTTCTAGAAGACCAAAAGGTTTCAAAAATTTATCTTCTAACCAGACGGCAAACCCGATTTAATAATGAGAGTAAGGTGTCAGAAATAATTATCCCTGAAATGTCGGTGGAGAAGATTTTAGATTTAGAAATTAGTGCTGATCACTTTATTTGCACCCTTGGAACAACAATAAAAAAAGCGAAAACCAAAGATAAATTTAGATTCGTTGACTATGACCTCGTCTTAGCTTTTGGAAGGCTCGCCAAAAAAGAAAACACTAAAAGCTTCCACGTAGTAAGCTCTATGGGAAGTGATCCAAACTCTTTGTTTTTTTACAATAAAACAAAAGGTGAAATGGAGAGGGATTTAAGTACCCTAGGGTTCCAGTCCCTTTTTATTTATCGCCCCTCTTTGCTCATCACTAACAGAGAAGAGTTTCGATTTGGTGAAAAAGTTGGAATTATCTCCGTAAAGTTAATGAAGCCGCTTATGGGCAAAAAGCTAGGGTCTATTCTAGGCACCAGTGTTGAGACCCTTGGTAAGCATATTGCCTCAAACTTACACATTACATCTCAGGGACCTCAAATAATCGACGCCAGAGATATCGGTTAAGCTTCTCGAATTTAGTTCTGAAAAAACACAGGATAAGGGTTAAAATATTTTTGATTAATATTTTAAAAGGATAATGTAATGAAAAAAATCAGTATCATTTTTTTTCTTGGGTTTTTTACGACTCAGGCTTTTGCACTCAAGTATATGTGCCAAAAGGCAGTAAGAGGAAATAGTGGACGCTACAACAGTGTAAAAAACAGTTTCGAATCAGCTCAAAAAAGAGGTGAGCTCAACCAAAAAAAACAATCTTTTTTATCAACACTTGATAAAGCAGTAGATGAAATTACTAAAGCCGGCTGCCCTATGGACGACCCGGACGTAACAAAAATAGTTAACCCAATTAAAGAATTAAGGGCAATGATTTCTTCGGCAAAAGCTAATACTCCTCCAAATACAAGTGCAAGCACAAATACTAGTGTACAGCCTGCAGTAACTAATAATAGCCCGACTAAAACAGCAGTAAATAAGGTTGCTAACCAGCCTTCGACAAATTCACCACCGAAAAAACTTTCTTACCCTTGTAGACAATCTTTGAGAAGACAAGCAGGTAAACCAAAAGATTTTGAAAGGACTCTAGGCCCTCTAAGAGAGGCCGTAAAAAGTGGAAAAACAATTGGAAATATCCAACCAGGGTTTTTAATTGACACAAAAATTGATGCTGCCCTTAGTGACCTTCAATCATCTCAGTGCCCAACTGATCACCCAGACTTTAAAGTGGTAATTGATCAACTCAAGGCTCAACAAGAGGAAGTGCCAAAAATCTATAAAGAATTAAAATCAAGATTAGATGATTTACAAAAAAGAGCTGATGTTAGCAATTACCCTGACTACCAAAAGGATGTTGAGATATTTGATGTCATCGCAAAAAGGTACTCCCATGCTGATATGAACTACGATAAAAATATTGATTTTAATTGGAAAGAAGGAGATCCGAAAAAAGGCGTTAGCTTTAGACTAAATATTAAGACACCAATTTATAGATTCGAACAGTTGAAAAACCTATTAAGTAATATGGTTGAAGACGGCAATGCCTATAACTCTCAAATGAAATTAGTTGAAGAAAAGTACAAAGATTTGTTCAAAGCAAACCCAATTCTTGCGGGGAAATATGTAAGAATGAGAGATAATGCCGCTAAAATTCTAGGCGATTTTTACAAAGTAAACCTTGAATACTTAAAGAAAGGACTTGCTACCACAATAGAACACAATACCAAAGTAATTGAGCTTTGGACGAAAGAATCAATGGATAAAAGACGCGCCGAGTTTTTTAGAGGGGATACATTAAAAAATATTTTAAAAAGTACAAATCAAGCAATTGAGCTCATAGCCTATACTTCTAAAGAAAACAAGGCCAAAGCAGAATCTTACAAAAGTAAGATGAATACAATCAATCAAAAATTAAAAGAGGCAACTGCATCTCTTTCTGAAGTAATGCTTAAGGAGCAACGACTTGGGAAAGAAAAATATGAAGGCAGTGATAAAGAAAAAATCAGGGCAAAAATTACGGAAAAGTTTAAAGAAAAATTCCCAGGAAAAGAATTACTAACAGTGAGGCTCATCAACGAGAATTGGAAAGTAACCGACTATGTGAGTTGGAGCAGTGGTAATGCATATAGAACTCATTACTCAGAGTTAGGTTTTTATACAGTAATGAAGGAAACAGATAAAGTCGCTATACTAGTCGGCGGTTGGTACAATGTAAATCACAAGCAGCGCAATAAAGTTTCCGTATACTTTACATTTCATGGACCTGATGACGTCTACCAAAATAGAAAAATATTAATAGAAAATCTTTAGTATCTTATCAAAAAGGCTATCTCTTTGACGGAGATGGCCTTTTTACAAAAATATTAAATAAAATCATTCCAATGATCATAGAAAAAATAAAAATAAAAACATCACCGTTAAGTGTGACAGCATTCACAAGAGCAGGCCCTGGACAAACTCCTACAAATCCCCAACCTACACCAAATAAAAAGGCTCCTAAAATAAGATTTCTATCCGCCTTGAACTTTTTTGGAAGAAAGTAACTCTCAGAAAGGAGAGGTTTTTTATTTAAAACAATATTAAAAGCGACCAAGTTAAAAATGACAGCACCACCCATAACAAAAGCCAACGAGTAATCCCAATTTCCAAGTATATCTAGAAAACCTTTTACCTTAAATGGGTTCACCATTCCTGAAATAGTTAAGCCGATTGAAAAAATAATACCTGCCACAAAACTGACAATATTCCTCATCTCGCTCGCCCTTTATTTTAATAGGTTCTCAATCGCCACAACTACAATTCCACTGGCCATAAATGTGATAACAGCGACTAATGACCGCATTGACCTTCTTCCGAGCCCACAAACGCCGTGTCCGGAAGTACAGCCACTACCAAGTCTTGTCCCAAAACCAACAAGTAACCCTGCGATGATAAGCTTGGTTTTTGAAAAAGAGAATTCATAGTCAAAATAGTGGGGATAAAGGCTTAACATAATAGCACCGCCGACAAGAAGTCCAAGAACCCAAGCTACTCTCCAAGTATTTTCTTTATTAAAAGTAGTAATAAGTGAGCCAAAAATTCCACTAATGCCACTAATTCTGCCTATCCCAAAGAGTAAGATAGTGCTTGATAAACCAATTAAAGCACCACCGATTGTAGGAGCAATAATATTATTCATCATTTATTTTCCTTTTTTATACTTAACACCATTGAGCTCACTTTCCGGCAGAGCTCCTCCATTAAGATTAACTTGGATGCTTGGAATAAGTAGTTTTGGATCTCTTAAGGTGGCGTCTCTTTTTTCTCGAAATGCGATAAACTCCTCTTTAGCGGTACTGCTTGATAACTGAAAGTTTTTTGCCTTACTCTCTCCAATTGTAGTTTCAAAAATTAGATCTCGTCCCTCTGGCTGGTAGTCATGGCCCACAAAAACTCTAGTTTCATCTGGTAAATTGTATAGTTTTTCATGGACAGAATGATAAAGATCCTTTGCACTGCCATCCGGGAAGTCACACCTTCCCGTGCCACTATCTGGCATAAAAAGAGCATCTCCAGAAAATAACATACCACCAATTAAATAACTCACGCAGGCAGGAGTATGGCCTGGAGTTGAAATTACTTTTATATCGATTGACCCAAATGATCTCTTTTCACCATCTTTGAATAAATAATCAAACTGAGATCCATTATCATCAAGTTGTGTAAGACTTAACTTTTCTTTAAATGTTTTTTGAACAGATGTTACCATCTCTCCAATCCCAACTTTTACCCCTGGAAATATTCTCTTTAACTCAGTGGAGCTTGTTAAGTGATCTGCATGCACATGAGTTTCTAATATTTGAACAACATTTAAATTAGCACTTTTTATAAAGCCTACTAATTTATTGATTGATTCATTAGAGATGATCCCAGAGTCCATTTCATAATCAAGCACCGGGTCGATTATAATTGCATCATTCGTTTCCGTATCGAAAACGACGTAAGTTAAAGTGTGAGTATTTTGATCAAAAAAACTTTCTATTTCTAGCGAATTCATATTAATAGTTCCTCATGAGCTAGGTGAGTCATACTTATTTAAACCAAGATTCCATAAAAATTTTAAAATAATTGAAACAAAAATTATCGCAACAACCATTGAGCCAAGAAGTTCATATTTTGCCCTATCAAAGATAAAGTGAACTGGGCCAGAGCCTGCCAGTAAAACAGGAATAAAGATCGTTAAAAATTTTCTTGGAATATAGGCATAAACAAAGTTTGGCCATCTAGCGAGTTGTTGAAACTGCATGCGCATAAAATTTATCCCATACCCTTCCACAATCCAAAACATTGCCGTGCTCATGCAAAACTCGATAAGAATGAATAAAATAAAGCCTAAAATTAACAAAGGAGGAACGAGAACCCAATCTTGCCAAACAAGGCCTGCTTTATTTCCAAAGTACCCAAGCATCCCCCACACAACTGGAGTAATAAAAAGACTACTGGTTCTGACGTACCGAAAGAAAACAGAAAAAAGGGAGGGCAAAGGTCTTAAAAGATCAAAATCCAATGTTCCTGTTCTAATTTTTACCGACATCTCCCAAAAGTTTTCACTCACAATAACCATATGAATATGATCCATGGTCAGCATAAAAGAGATGAAAAACAACAATTGATTTTTATCCCAAGGCCCAATGGTCGTGACATGATCGTAAATAAAGCTCACAGAAGTTAAGGTGACAAAATAAAAAGTTAAATCCATCACCATGATAAGAAAGAAACTTGTTCTAAAACTTGAGGCTTCCGCAAGGCTTGTTTCAAAGAACTTTTTATAAACGGACAAATAGTTTTTCATCTTACATTCCTGCTGCCGTGTATCGCCTAAGTCCTCTTGACCAACAATAACGAACAATAAAACCAAGAGGAATCATCCAAACCGTGATCATTAGAATTGCTTTTGAAAATAGATGAGTCTCCCCCATTAGTATCTTGACCGGATAGTACTGAACGTAAGCGAAAGGTAAATAATCAAGGATTGTCCTTAGCCACTCCGGGTATAAATCTAATGGAAAATAACTCCCTGCCAAAAAGCCAGAGATAAGAGCAAATATAACTCGAAGAATCCATGTTTCATCAAGCCAGAAAGCCAAAAGACCTATTAGGTATTGAGTTAAAAACCAAAAAAAACCGACAAAAACACAATAAATTAAACCAAGTGAAATAGTAGCAAGAGATGTAATGGTTAGAATTTTAAGAAACCATAGAACACCTACAGCGATGATTGTTGAAAATAATTGAATCCCTTGAAAACCAAGAAAGCTTGCCGTTTGGAATTCCCAAAAATTGAATGGATAAATGAGATAACTTGAAATTCGTCCTAGTCTTATGTCTTCGGCCAAGTTTCCTGACATATAACCTCTCGCGAGCATCCCCACCACAAGTCCCCAAGCATGATAGTTAATCATATCTTTGTAGCGATAGCCCTGAATAACTAGATCCTTGTCTCCGGCATAAATAGAGGTCCAAAGGTTATAGTTAACAAAGAAAAAGACGAGTACAGGACCTATAACTTCAAGAAAAAAATTAAATCGATAGGCCAAACTTTTTGTCCATGAGTACGCTATTGTAGCTGTCCATTTGTGATAGGTTTTAATCATTGAACTTTTACCCTTCCAGTAAATCTGGCCTTTCCATCAGTGCTTTCATCACACGCTCGATAGGCATTTTTTCAGTGTTAAACTCTGTGGGCGAAAAATTTGAAAGTACATATTTTCCTACTTCATTAACCATATCCATGGGTACTCGAAGTGAAAGGCTTGTCTTGATTTCATTCCACTTAGGGTCAAATTGAGATAAAAATTCATCATCAGAAATAGGAGCTCTAAAAGTAAATGAAATATTTTTTTCGACTCCTAGGATTTTTTCAAAGTCATGAATTTTTCCATCGAACCTTTTTTTGCCATTAAAAATTAAAACGAGATCCTCACACAGAGCCTGAACGTCGGCCATGTAATGTGAAGTTAAGATTATCGTGCACCCAGTTTTTTCGTGATAATCTTTTATAAACTTTCTCATATTTTCTTGAGCGATCAGATCCAGGCCAATTGTTGGCTCATCAAGAAATAAAACCTCTGGGTCATGAAGAAGAGAAGCCATCAACTCCATTTTCATTCTCTCACCAAGACTCAACTTTCGAATTTGAACATGAAGTAATTCAGTAACACCAAGCATTTCACTCATCATTTGAAGG
>MDTG01158858.1_pt1 | contig 10879 bp, 8 predicted proteins | sample 811421 | NCBI WGS metagenome assembly MDTG01 (sample SAMN05326645, study PRJNA326480) | marine metagenome | isolation source: seawater | place: Pacific Ocean: South East | collected 2011 | reverse complement strand
TTGTTCTTAATTTATAAATAGTGAAAACTTTTTGGTTAATTCCTACTCTTTTTTGCTTATAAATAATTGTTTGTCTATCTTCAGAATAAATAAGAATGGCCGAAATCAAAAGAATGGGACTTGTTAAAATTAAAAGTAAGATACTAAAGGAAAAATCACCCATCCTTTTAATTCTCATTTCTACAGCGTTAAAGGGTATCTTAAAATTTCTTCGAATTAAGAAGTTTTTACTAATTATCTCAGGAGGGAATCTTTGTAGATTATTTTCGCACCAATGTTCTACACTCAATACCTTAGTACCACGAGTTTTATATTTAAGCAATTTATCTAATAAATCATCGCTCATTTGTTCAAACTTATCAATAAATATACCCTCAATTTTTAAAAAATCAATATCTGACAAATTACTATCAATATTTCGAGAAATAATCTCTATTTTTCTTCTGCTCCAGCTTAGTTCAGATTTTATATAACTTTCTAACTTTTTTGATCCTAAAAATAACCATATATTCCTTTTATTAGTATTGATAGTAAATTTATATATTAATGGAAATTGCAAGCCAACTAAAATTAGAGAATTTAAAAAAGAGTAAAGCAAAATCAACTTATCAAAATGATTATAATTATTTAGATCTATATTTAAGTAGATGCAAAAAACAAATATCAATGAAAATATTGATACAAAAAATGACTTTGTAAAAACATTAATGAATAATAAAAATAAATTCTTTTTAAAAATATTAAACCTATAAGAGTATCTGCCAAATATATAACTTAGAAGTATCCAAAAAGGTAAAAATGTTATTGAGAAATTATTTATATCTTTTTCAAAAGCAAAATAATCTGAGAATATTGTTTTATTAATTATAAAAATTAAAAAGATCTCAAGAATACAATTAAAAATAAGTTTTCTTCTAGATATAAGCCATGGAAATCTCATTTATCTTTCCAAAAATAATTAAAAGATTCATCTTTTATTCTAAACTACCTTATTCTTAAAAATTATTTTTTTTAGAACTTTATTAATTGGCATACCATTTTGAAGGTATAATTTTTATATATTAAAGTTTACTTTTAATGTTTAACAAGAATAGTATATTTTTAAAGATTTCTAAAAAACTATATTTAATTAATCACTCAATAGATCTATGTAAAATTGGTAGCAAAGGAAATATTTTAAAATTTATTTTATTGATTATCTTTTCATTATTCGAAGGTATATCTGATACTTTACCTGTCTTAATTGTAATACCTTTTATAGGCTTGATAAGCGATCCTGAAAAAATATGGAGTATAAATCAAGTTAGAAATTTAAGTAAATTAAACTTTATAAATCAACCTTCAGATCTTCTTTTGCCATCGTTCTTAATATTTATAAGTTTAATATTATTTAATACTTTCTTAAAACTTTTCACAATTACTTTTAGTAATTATGTCAAAGCTTCAGTTGGAAATCAAATCAGTAAACTTGCTTATCAGAAAATAATATTTAGCAATTATGAATTTCAAATAATTAATAGCAGCAGCAAAATAATTGATGATTTCTACGTTTCTGTTGGTGCATCCTTAGCTAATATTGATAGTTTATTAGATGGGGTAAGATCCTTATTCACTACGATTCTAGTGACAATATCATTATTTCTAATTAATAAAGAAATCACTATTTTCATATTTTTAATCTGCGGTTTAACATATTTATCTACAGCTATTACAAAGAACAAAATTCTTGCAAAAAATGGAAGAATTTTAAAAATTTCTGCAAAAAAACAAACTGACTTAATTCAAGAAAGTTGGGGTTATAAAAAAAACATTATTTTAGAAAATAATCAAAATATTTTTTTAAAAAGATATTCTTACTACAATCTAAAGCAACTTTTTGCTAAGGCTGAAATTAATTCAGCATTAAGTAAACCTAAATTTATTATCGAAGGTTCATTTATTTTAATAATAGGATCAGCAGCATTCTTTTTTAAGACAAATTTGGGGTTAGACCCTCTTCCTATTTTGGGAAGCATTGCATTAGGTCTACAAAAACTTTTGCCAAATATTTATGGCCTTTTTCAAATTTACTCTTCAATGATTGCAAGATATGACAGGTCAAAAAGTATTTTTGACCTTATAAAAAATACTCCTCAAGATATAATTTCTAAAAATACTTCACTAGATAATTTAATTACCTTTAAAAAAATAGAATTAAAGGGTATCTTTTATAAATATCCCAAAAATGGGAATTTTATTATTAATAATGGAGATCTTTCCATCAAAAATGGAGAAAATATAGGAATTATAGGAAAAACAGGATCTGGTAAATCAACTTTAATTAATTTAATTATGGGCTTAATTAAGCCAACTAAAGGAAGAATAGAATTTAATGGTGTAAATATAACTGATATTAATAATGAAAAAACATTAATAAATTACAGAAAAATGATTTCACATGTTCCACAATCTATTTTCGTAAATGACGTAACAATCTTAGAAAATATTGCATTTGGAGAAAAAATTTTAGATATAAATTTTGAGAAAGTTATCAAAGTATGCAAAGCTACCAAAATATATGATTTTGTAAAAAATTCAGAAAAAGGTTTATATTCTATTGTTGGAGAGAGAGGAATTAAAATTAGTGGTGGGCAACTTCAACGGATAGCTTTAGCAAGAGCTTTATACAAAGACAAGAAAATTTTAATCCTTGATGAAGCAACAAGTGCACTTGATAATCAAACAGAAAAAGAAGTAATAAACTCAATTAGGGATTTTGACAGCGAATTAACTATAATTTCCATAGCCCATCGATTATCTACTTTGTCCGGTTTTGATAGAATTATAAGAGTTCATAATGGGAAGCTCTATAATGAAAATAGTATTTTATGAGTTTATTTTTATTTAAAAAAATTTAAAATGATAAATATTTCATTCAAAGATGGACAAGGATTAGGAAATCAACTTTGGATGTTTGCTGCCGCAAAAAGTATTGCAGAAGAGTTGAAAGTAAAATTAAACATTTATGAATTAAGAAAATTCAAAGGTAATAATTTCTTGATTTTAGATAACGAATATAAATATAACTATGCAATTGAGGATTATGATCATACAAAAGAAATAGAAATTTTTAATGAGAGAATTTTTTATGATCATGATTTAAAATATAATTCATCAGATTATGATGAAAGGGTTTTAAAAATAAAAAAACCAACACTTTTAGAAGGAATATTCCAATCTGAGAAGTACTTTTTTGGGGACATTTTGAAACTAAAAAGATATATAAAGTTAAAAAAAGTTTTTAAAGAAAAAAATAAAATAGATGAGGATGTTTGTTTATTAAATATAAGAGGAGGAGAATATAAAAGACATAAGAATTTTATATTGCCCTTAAATTATTGGCTTAATGCAATGAAAAATTATAGAGAATTTTTTAATATTAAAGAATTCAAAATTGTTACTGATGATTATAGATATGCTAAAAATCTTTTTCCTAAATTAGAAATAATCCATGGAGATATTGGTAAATGTTATGCGTCTTTATATAATGCAAAAAATATAATAGTTTCGAATTCTAGTTTTTCATATTTTCCATGCAAAACTGGGATAAAAAAAAGAGTTATTGCTCCAATGTATTGGGCTAGGCCAAATAGTAATTTAGATCGTTGGGCTTCCCCTTGTAACTTATATAAAGACTGGTTATGGCAGGATAAAAAGTCAAATCTAATGAATTTTGAAGAATGCTTAAAAATTGCACAAGAAACAAGAGAATACTATAAGAAAGAATTTACTATACTGATTAATCGTAAATATGTTCCTAGAAATAAAATATTTAAGTCATTTCCAAATTCTTTAAAAATTATAATAAAGAAATTTCTTGGATATTTTTTCCCCAAACATTTTGGATAAATTAATTAAATTTTGTTAATTTACTTATTTAAAAAAAAATCTTCTAAGTCTATTCTTAACGGTTGGATTGTTGAACTGATCACAAATAATAAAGTAATAAATGTTTCCTGTAAAATTAAACCTTATATTAATAATAAAAAGGTTTTAGAGATAAAAAAAACATTCGATATAGAAAAAATAATATCTTCTAATAAGTCCTTTTATTGGAAAATATCGCATAAATATAATAAAAATTGGATGCCAATAACCATTCTAGGCGGTACACCATTCCGCCTAGATCTCAATCAAAGAACAAGGCAAAGACCTTTGAAAATTATTTACTTTATAAATTCTGACATTAGTAAATGCTATTTTAATTTAATGAAGGACCAGATATCTGACTTTATCAAATCAAAAATACTTAATTATAAAAAAATTAAATTCTTCTTTATTATAGTATGTTCGGATTTGAATAGAAGGAGAGAAATTGAGAATTTACTATACTCAAAAAGAGTAAAAGAATATGTTAATTATGAGATAATATATAGTAATGATAACCATAAAGAATTTGAAGGAATAAATAAGGTATGGCAAATATCAAAGATAAATAAAAATAAAAACGATTTAATAATATATCTTCATGCTAAAGGTATAAGTTATATGCAAAATAGATTTTTTTATATAAGACAGCCATTAGAAAAATTTATTTTTAAACTTCTTATTGGTAATTGGGAAAAAAATCTAGAATTAATAAATAGATTTAAATCAATTCAAAAATTAGGCATTTTATCTGGCGGTAATGGTTGGCAATGGTTTAACTTTTGGATCGCTAAATCATCATACATTTCAAAACTAGAAAAACCTGTCAAAAGAAAGAGAGCTTGCTATTACGAAGATTGGCTAGGAAGATATTTAATTAAATCTAAGAAAATCTCTTTAAGTGAATATGAAAATGAATATGGTGAGACTTTCTATAATACTATTGATAAGAACCTCAGTCTTTTATCAAATATCTCCAAGCAAAAGTTTAATATTGGGACTCCATGCAAAGTAGAAAAGGGTGGATTTGTAGGATTAGGCTTAATTAAAATAAAATATAGAATTTGGTATTTGTTTTTTGTTATTCTCCATAAATTATCAATTAATAAGGGAGACAAAACTAGATTTAAGTTTTATTAAATTTCAGTCATTTAATTAATTTCTATAATGAAAAACTATATATATTTAATATTAATAAGGAATATATTTATTAAATTTAATCTGTAATTCTTTAATTGATGCGAAATAAATACAAAGGTTTTGAAAATATAATTAAAGAAAAAGGACATTATTTTTGTATATCACACTTTAATGGAAAGATTGATTGGATAAATAAAATAAATAAAGAAAATTATATAGTGTATAACAAGAGCGGTAAATTTTTATCAAAAGATATTAATCATCTTAACATTAAAAATGTTGGGTATAATATATATTCCTATCTAAAATTTATAATAGATAATTATGATAAATTACCCAACACAATAGTCTTTTGTAAAGATAATATATTTTCTAGACATTTGGACTATAGTTTATTTAAAGAGTATCTAAAAAGAAAAACATTTACCTGTCTTGAAGAGAAAATTACTAAATATAAATTTCCAATAAATTTAAAAGTATCAGAAGCTGGATTTTATGAAATAAATAGCAGTTGGTACAAATATAATTATCCAAGACTATTTTTTAATGATTACAATAGCTTTTATAAATATATTTTTAAAGAAGTAGAAAATCCTCACTTTTTAAGATTTTCTCCAGGGGCTAACTATATAGTTCCAAAAAATAATATCCTTTCGAGAAGTAAAAATTTTTATAAGAATTTAATTACATTTATTAGTCATTCCCAATTTTCTTGTGAATCCCATTATTTGGAGAGGAGTCTTTATACAATTTGGAATTCGAGCATTAAAACCTCAAAGAAAATGAATTACATTATTAATAATGAAGAATTAGAAAATTTAAAAGATTCATGTAAAAAATCAATCGGAAAAGAAAGAAAAATCATTAAGAAGATCAATCAGAAAATAATTTTTAAATTAGGAAATATATATATGAATTTTCTACTTAAGAAAGCACTGGAATAATTAATTAAGCTGTATGCTTTATTTAATATTTCCTTTCTCTTAGAAAAAACATATAAAAATAATACCTTAATAATGATGGAATCATGAATACTATAGATCTTGATATAAAAACTAAGCTTGCTAGAAAAAATTTAGTGAATTTATATTTAATTAAAAATTTCTGTAATAAGAACTCAGAATATACATAACGTAATCCTCCTCTATCGTTTATCATTCGCCTCCCAGTGGTTGCTTTAACAAGACATTTCTCTAGATTAATAAATTTTTTATTTTTAGCAAGCAATTTTATCCATAAACCATAGTCGCCTTTAAGAAATAATTTTGGATAGCCGCCTACATCCAAAACAGATTTTTTTAAGTAACCTACTGTCATATGATTTATTGGATTTCGATAAGTTATCATTTTTCTTATCTCATAATTATTTATTGGAACTTTCCTAGAGGAAATATATTTTCCATTCAAATCATATTCATCAATATTCGATCCAACTACATGGTATCCATTTAATAAATAGGGTATTTGTATCTCAAATCTATTTTCCAAATTAATATCATCGCCATCAGCCCTAAAAACAATTTCGTTTCTGCAATTAGATAAACCTAAATTCAATGCATTATCTAAACCTATTTTCTTTTCAGTCCATATCAAATCAAAATGGTATTTTTTCTTAAAATTCAGGATTAAATCTCTAAATGAATTACTTACTAAACCATCAATTATTACTAATACCTGATCTGGCTTAAGTGTATTTTTAAAAATACTTTCAATTGCCTTTGGAAATCCAATCACTATATCCTCCCTTTCAATAATAGGTAAGATGACACTGAATTTTACTTTTTTTAATTCCATGAGAATTTTTCAAACTTTACTTTCTACATATAAGGAAGTTTTACATAATAATATCTTATTGATTTCTTAAGAATTTTCAGAAAAATTTCCACATGAAATATTAGGCAATTATAGTATCAAATATTAAAGTAAAATTTTGACTTGATATTAAACATTAAAACAGATAATCTTAGAGTCTTAGTTACAGGGGGTGCTGGCTTTATAGGCGGTTGTCTAGTGAGAAGTCTCCTTACTAGGAGTAATGCGATTATATTTAATTTAGATAAACTTTCATATGCAAGTGATTTAAGTGGTATAGAACAAACAGTCAATATTTCTAATCATAATCTAATCAAAGCAGATCTTAATAATTATGATGAAACACTATCTGCAGTTATTAAAGCAGATCCTGATATAATTTTTCATTTAGCCGCAGAAAGTCATGTAGATAGATCTATAGAAAATGCAAAACCTTTTATTGAAAGCAATATAATTGGAACTTTTAATCTTCTAGAGAGCGCCAGAATGCACTGGGAAAAAATGGAATTGCCTAGAAAAGAGAGGTTTAGATTCTTACATGTTAGTACAGATGAGGTTTTTGGCTCTTTAACGGAAGAAGGTCAATTTTCAGAGGAAAGCCCCTATGATCCAAGATCTCCTTATTCAGCCTCCAAAGCGGCAAGTGACCATCTTTGCAATGCATGGTTTCATACCTTTAATTTCCCAGTAATTAAAACTAATTGCTCAAATAACTTTGGACCTTTTCAATTCCCAGAGAAACTGATTCCACTAATAATTATTAAAGCTCTAAATAATTTGCCTATCCCTATTTATGGTGATGGGAAAAATATAAGAGATTGGCTTTTCGTAGAAGACCATGTAGATGCCTTAATATTGGCTGGAACTCAAGGTGAGGTTGGCAAAACATATTGTATTGGGGGAAGCAATGAGAAGACAAACTTAGAAATTGCCGAATCAATCTGCGAATTGTTTGATATTAATCTTCCCAGAAAACAATCTTATAAAAATTTAATAAAATTTGTTAAGGATAGGCCTGGTCATGATAAAAGATATGCCATTAATTCAGAATTAATAACAAGAGAACTTGGATGGAATGCAAAACATGATTTCAATACAGCTCTTTCAAAAACTGTAGAATGGTATACAAAAAATCAAGAATGGTGTAGAAATATCCAAAAAAAGTCTGGATACAGAGGCCAAAGGATAGGGTTAAGTTAATTCTTTTTAAAAATACATGAGGAGATGAAAAGTAATATTGTAATTTTTGGAGCCAATTCAATACTTGCTCAGAACTTTATCAATAAATATAAAACTAGTAATAATATAATTACTATTTCCAGTGGTCATAAAAATAAGGAGGTTTTAACTTGTAATTTAGGTGAAATAATGTTCTCTGATCAAATTGAAGAAATATCATCAAAAATTTTCAGAAAATTTTTATACAAAGAAACAGTTTTTATATTATTCTCTTGGTATGGAGGTCCTAGGAATAAAAATGATAAGGATATATATTTGAAGAACATAAACATAATTAACAACTTTTTGAATATATGTAAAAAAGTAAACCCAAAAAAAATTATTTTCTTATCCAGTGCAGGGTCTATTTATCCTCAAAATTTAAATAATCACAATCTCATCGAAGAAGATAATCCATCTCCTATTTCGACATATGGAAAACTAAAATTATTAGCCGAAAGATTAATTACTTTATTCTCAGAGGTTTATAAAATTGATCACATAATATTGCGCATATCATCAGCATATGGATATGACAAAAGGTTCTCAGACCAAGGAGTTATTAATAAATGGCTTTTTAATGCAATTACGAATCAACCTCTAAAAATTTATAATTCCAAGATTTCTGAAATAAATTTTATTTCTTTTGACCAGATTTCACAAGCCATAATGTGTAGTGTTGAGAAAGAAATCATTGGCATTTACAATATTGGGACTGATAAAAGTATGTCTCTTCAAGAAATAATTAATAAAATTATAAAAATAACTAAAAAGGAAATTTTTTTAGAGCAAATCAATAATGATTGCAGGTTCTTTAATCTCAATACTCAAAAATTTTACGATTATACGGACTTAAATTTTAAACTTAATTTACATCAAGATATTGAGAACATATATCATTCAATAAAGTTAATGATGAGAGAATAATAATTATAAGTTATAAAAAAAATATTTAAAATCTAATAAATAAGGAAAAAAATCTAGGGATTATTCATCTAAAATTATTTAAAATCTTCTTTGTTTTTTTTAAAATAATAAACAATATACTGATTGGATTTAATTTATTTATTCTATTTAATTTATCTTTTAATTCTGAAATTTGAATATCTTTATAATTTATTTTTTTATTCAAACCTTCTAGAATTTCATATGGTATAAATTCTAAATTATTATTTTGATATTCTCTATTTTTTCTGATATTATTCGTTACTGGCCATTTATGAAACTCTGAATTGCTATTTTTTAAAGAAAAACCTTTTAAATCTATATGTGTCTGCTTTGAAGAATGAATTATTGATAATTGATCTCTTCTTGAGTATCTGCAAACATGGGCGAACCATATTTCAGATAATTTTTTTATTTCATGATGATTATGACTTCTAAACAAAATTGCGCCCCAATAAGCCTTCTGTTTCAAACCTAAAACATAAGATTGAATGTAATCATTTAATTGCTCATAAATTCTGGTTCTATCATCAAGATTATTATTTAAACATGCATTAAATTCATTAATTAGATTAAATTGAGAATGATAAGGTAAACAAAAAAAAGGCTCATCTTCTTTCAAATTTTGGTTATTAATAATCATTTCAATAAATTCCTCACTTCTTTTTTTTAATAAAACAGTATTATCAATGTACAAAGAATACTTATATTGTGGAAGTATCAAATGTGGCCTAACTTTTAAATTCCTCTGAGATCTATAAAAATCACAAGGAAATATTTTATCAACATGAATAATTTCCCAATCAATACTTTTTAAGTTTCTATCATCGGTAAAACAAATATGTCTTAAATTAGAATCTTTGATATATTTCTGAGAATTTAACCCTTCATGTTCCCCAATTAAAGATGTATAAACTACACAATCTTTATTTGTAAATTCCAAAATTAATAAAATTTTTTATAATAAACAATATTATCATAAAAAACAAAGTATATAATCTTTAAAAAAAGCATATTTATTGGAGAATTTTAAAAAAACAATATTTTCTTTTCTTAGAAACAAATCTTTTTAAAATTTTCCTTTTAGAGTAAAATTACTAAAAAGATTTTGATTGTTAATAATTTTTTCTATATGGCAAACATATTAATTACTGGAGTAACGGGGTCTTTAGGCAGAAAATTATGCAAAAGATTAATTGATCAAAAGGATCACAGGATTTATGGTATCTATAATTCTGAAGAAAAATATGCCCATTTGAAAAGAAATCTTAATATGGAAAACATAAAATGTATAAAGTGCAATATAGCCAATAATGAATTCAGCGAAGAGATTAATTTTTTACTTTCAAAATTTAATATTGATTATGTAATTCATAGTGCTGCCATGAAGCATGTTGACATCTGTGAGGACAATCCTGCTGAAGCGGTAAAGACAAATGTTTTAGCGAGCGAAAAATTAGTTAAAAATTGCCTACTACACAATATCAAAAACTTAATTGCGTTAAGCACAGATAAAACTATTTCACCATGCAATATTTACGGATATAGCAAATTAATGATGCAAAATATAGTCTTAAGAAACGGATATTCAGTATATCAAGGTGCAAATTTTATTGGGTCTGATGGTAGCGTATTAAAAATCTGGTTAAATCAAATGAACAAAGAAGAGCCGCTAACAGTTACCGATTTAAACCACATTAGATTCTTCAATAGCCTTGATTATGTATCGGAATTAATAATTAAAAATATTGATATTAAAAACAAAATTATACTTCCAGAATATGTTTATGAAGTTTCACTAAAAGACTTATTGGACGGGTTTATGGAATTCTATTCATATTATAATTATAAGATAATC
>MDTG01120051.1_pt1 | contig 10879 bp, 9 predicted proteins | sample 811421 | NCBI WGS metagenome assembly MDTG01 (sample SAMN05326645, study PRJNA326480) | marine metagenome | isolation source: seawater | place: Pacific Ocean: South East | collected 2011 | reverse complement strand
TATGAGGCATCTTTTTTCTTTCTTTTTTGATATAAGCAATCATGTTTCTTGGAGTTGTTCAACCAACTCGCTATACATATCGAGGTAATTTCTTTTAGCACGTTTTTGGTTGAACAAATTCGAAACTCGTTTCCTGGCTAAATTACCCATCTTCACTCTTCTTTTTTGATTTCTCTGGAGAGCCAGAACCGCAGCTGATAGTGACTCACAGTTTTTAGATTCCACTACTAACCCAGTTTTGCCATCAACTACAGCCTCTGCGTTTCCACCTACATTTGTAACAATGGCCGGCAAACCAGCTTCCATATATTCTAGAATGGAATTTGAAAAACCTTCTTCATAGGAGCATAAAATGCCTACATCTGACGCTAACAGAAAATGCCTAACATCTTCTTTTAATCCTAACCAGTGAACTTTTTTGCCCAATCCCAAACGCTCAGCAAATTCCCTCAAATTTTTCAAGTTTCCTCTGCTTTCTCCAAGGGCAAATAGTGCCCAATTCTCTCCCAACTCATCTTTCACTAACGCCAATGACTCCAATAGAAATTGATGGCCTTTATAAGTAATTAAGTTAGCCGTCATTATAAACACAACTGTTTCAGGGCAAATTCCCAACTTAGACCTCAACCTAAATCTGTCTTCATTAGAAATTAGTTTTTTTATTTTAACTCCATTATATAAAGTTCTTATTTGTTCTTTATTTCGAGCTTCTTTTATTAAATCCTCAGTCACCTTCAGCGAGTTTCCAATTAATAGAGTCATTCTTTTGTGGAGGATCTTTTCAAGAGCCTGAACAAAGGGGTATTTTTTTTGATAATGATTTCTGCTTCGCCTACTCATTATTTTGATTGGCACTCTGCCAATCAAAGCTGCGATGCCGCCAAACATGTATGCTGCCGGAAGAAACATATGAATAATTATTGGCCTATTTTTTAGGATGAATTTCAAAAGTGAGAACACTCCAAAAAAGAAAAATAATGCCTTTATAAATTTTCCAGGGAATATCCTAAAAAGAGAGGGGAAGGGTGGATACACTAATCGGACCCCGGCCTCTCGTAGAGGAGTTGACATTGGCCCTTTCCCTTCAAAAGAAAAAACAGTCGGCTCTATTCCCTCATTAACCAATTCCGTAAGTAATTGAACCAAATGGTTTTCAGTCCCCCCAACCTGAAGGCCGCTAATCACATACAAAATAGAAATGGTTTTTTTGGGAGGCATTTGATGAACTTTTTTAGTCAGTAATCCCATTCAGGTTTCTAGGTTTTTTCAATCAATTTAGATGAGTCTTCTGAAAACCAGAACAAAATCTATAATGGTTTCTATTTTCGTTGTTCTTTCATTGACCGTTTGCCAAGTCTAAGGTTGCTCACGCCTTTTAATTACATTAAAAATCTGCAATATCATAATTTCGACTAAATATCTCTGAATAGGCAAGTTCACAACAAATAGAAATAGAGCATTGGCCATTAAAGGTGAAAATTCCACACGTCCCTATTATGTGGGCAAGTCTATGCTATTTAGGATATAATTTCCGCGTGTTGACCACCTATGAGCTTTTAGAAATTTTTTCCTAGAGTTTTTAGCTAATGAACGCCGAAGATTGTTATCAGAACTTATTTTTTTTATCGCATCTACCCAATAATCCGGCTGATCTGGGGGAACTAATAAAGCGTTATATTGATTGGATAAAACTTCTTTTAATACTGGCAAATCAGAGCAAATTACCGGCAAACCCCAAGCCATATATTCAAAAATTTTGAGTGGTGACATATATCTAGATGTATCCCCTGCATTTCCAAAAACAGCTACTTTGCGCTGATAAGGGGCTAAAACCAAATCAAATATGGAATAAAATTCCTTGAGCTGCTCATATGGCCTATGTCCATAAAAAATGATATTTGAAGGAATAACTGTGAAAATTTTTTCAATTGGTTTTGCGCTGCCACCAACAATGTGAAACTGATAATCTGGCAAGGCTTTCGCCGCAGCAATAATTACGTCAATACCTCTCCCATTATATAGATTTCCAACATAGCCAATATTTTTGATGGGCCGCTTCAAAGTTTTTTTAATTACACTTTCCGCTTCTTTTGGATCTTCGGCAGCATCATGCGCAACAATAATCTTATCATTAATATTAGGAAAAATCTGGAGGTAAGCCTCTTTCAATTTTTCAGAAATCACAACGAAGCCTTTACAGTTTTTTGAGTGCACAAGTTTTCTTTCTAAATATTGATGGACTATAGATTCTGGGGGACTGTGCGTCTCATATATGAATGGATAAGTATCACGGAATGGGAACAGCCAATACATGTTGCGAGAAACCAGCAAATCTACTCCATGCCTAAATTTTAGTGCTGTGGAAGCATAAATCAAAGACGTGAGACCCCCAATCCTTAGTGTGGGAATCCAACGACACAAAGCATTTAAAACACGACAAATCCATAAATTATCATGATCATGGCGTTTTAATTTAAAATAACAGTTCTGATGAACACCATAGTGGTTGAAAACATTTTGCGAAGTTTCACCTCTCCCTTTTAAAGCGTGAAGGGTCACTTCATGGTTTAACCCTGTAAATGCCTCAGCCATCTTCATGACGTGAACGCCATTGGCACTGTCGGAAATCAACGTTGAACTTGAAAGATAATGGATGCGCACCTGTAGAACTCTCTCAAAAGGTCAGTTTTTTATGCGTTGGAGGCAAAACATTGGCTAAGATTTCAGCCGCTTTTTGGCCAGAGCAACCTTGGCCATAAATTCTAGAACTCACATAGTGGCCATGATTAAGATGCTGTTGTATGGCTTTTTTGATCGAATTACGGTCATTTTCAACATCTATTACATTAGGCCCACGCTGCCGGTCATTTTGGCGCGTTCCTATATTCACAACCGGCACACCCATATAAGAACATTCACGAATTCCCACGCTCGAGTTACCAATTAAGCACTCGGAATTTAAAAGTAATCTCAAGAAATCTTCAGGCCTGATATTTTTAAAAAAATAAAATTGTTTTGGTTTTTCGAGCTCTCGGAAAATACGAATTCCCTCTGCAGTGCCCTCTGTGCCGGAATCTGGGTTAGGCCACATGACTATCGTAGGCATATTCATAGACTGAACTGCATGCAAAATTTCAGTTATATGATCGCGTGAAAGTCCGAACTCCGTTGTCACTGGGTGTTGCATAACAACAAGATAGGGCTTTAATGGGTCGAACTCTTCACCAACGCCTATATATTTCCCAAAAGGTGTAAATTCTGCTGCAGCGTCTTTGGTATCCATAATCTCTTTTGCAATATCGATGGACGGGCAACCCACATTATGAATAAATTCTGAGTTTTCACCGAGTTTTAAAACGCGTTCTGCTGCACTTTCAGTGCACACAAGATGTAGGTCTGCCATCTTTGTTATTGCATGACGTACTTTTTCGTCAATATTTCCTGTGACCTCCCCTCCTTGCAAATGTGCAAGCGGAATGTTAGCAAAAGTTGCCGCGACAGCTGTAGAAATAGTTTCATACCGGTCAGCAATGGTGACAACCATGTCGGGTTTAAGGTTTTGAAACGCTGTAGAGAGTTCAATAGTCTGCATCCCTGTAGACTTTCCGGAGGCAAACAAATTATCCACTTCAAGAAGGGTGTTAAGCACCCAATCAGCCTCAAACCCGTCCTCTTCCAAAAATCTAATTGCTTCACCAAATTTATTAGAAATAAAAGAAGCCGCAGCAACAATCTGGATTTGAATATTGTCGTGTTGCTTGAGGGCTTTAAGAAGGCTTCTAACGCGTGAGTAACTAGGCCGTGCTGTAATCACGACACATATTTTCTTTTCCATTGCTCATTTATGCCCTTGTTTTTATGCTATAAATATTTTTTTCCAGCGATTACACTCAAATATCTTGCTGTTTCAGATGCTGAAGCCCCTCTATTACATGGAGCCTCTTGATTTACCAAGGCTTGTCTTTCAGAGGATTTTTCGTCAGGGTTTTCTAAAGCTCGCGCAATTATTTTTTCTAAATCATTCGAAGTATGCGCCCTGTAAATAGCACCTGTTCTGTAAATTCGTAATAAGTGCTCAGTTTTATAGTCAGCGATCTCAACATCATACTTCTCTGTTTGGCGACGGCCAAATTCTATGTTTATTGCAGGTTTATTGAAGATGCAAGCTTCAATCATCTGCGACGAAACTTGCGAAATAGATACATCACATTGATAGAGACATTCCGTCAAAAAATTATGGTCTGCATTATTTGGAATAAAGTTTTTACCATCAAAATCCACATTTGGGTAAAGAATAGAAATGTGTTTATCATCGCCGAATTGTTCCAGTAAATTTTCCAGCTCGATCCTTTTACGTTTTCCTTCACCTGTTTTTGTGACAGGTGACAGGTACTGTGGGTAAACCCTAAATACAACGTGGACCCTGTTTTTGAATGGCTGAAGTCTAGCTAACTCAAATATCTTTGGGATGACAGTCAAATTAGCCAGGTGATTTCCAAAGCCTCCGCATGCAAAAAACAAGACCTTTTTATCTTGTTCTATACCAAGTTTATTGCGCCATTCATGGCTAGGCCGACCTTTGAGTTTGTTAAAATGCTTATCCCATAATGGAGAACCAACTACATTTACAACATCACTCTTGAAAAGCAGATTATCGACACATTCCTGCGCCATAACGTGGTTCCAAACAAGTGCATGGTCAGGCTTAATCGTAGGGTAACCTTTATTGGAGGTGCGATCCCAGCTTTGAACAACCACTGCAGAGGTTATCTTGTTTAAAGATGCCTCTTTCAAAAATGAAGCGTCTTCTATTCCAAGGCCAAAGGAACAGCCAATCATGAGATCCGGTGTTTGATGTTGGAATAAATGGCTATGCGAATACTTTGGAAGAGCCATTTGATAGAGCCAAACAACAGCTGGCAAAAGCCATGAAAAACGTGAGACAAGGCGGCTTAAAATGACAACAGTTTTCTGTTTGAATGCAGATGCAGAACGATAATGTTGTCGGTGAAATTCTGCTGTTGCATTGGGGCGTTTGTTGCAATTAGGAAATGTTAAATATAAAACATCACCCCAAAAATTGAGCCAGAGCAGGGCAAAAGGAGAGAGGGATGTACGGTATTCAGAAATAAAAACTTTGATTTTGAAGTTATTTTTCAGAACAGGCTCAAAGCTTGACGCCAAACTTTTTGGTAATAACAGGGAAACTTCACCATATTTGCTCAATTGCTCAAGAATGCCCGTTGCAACAATGAAGCGAAGTTCAAAAAAACGGTGGCAAAAAAAAAGAAAATTCACTAGTTATTTCCTAAAAACACCAATCAAACGACTACCCATCATATGTTTGTCGATATATTGGGGTGAAATTACATCAAATACGTGATCAGGATCACCATGACCACTATAAGGCCAATGTCCATTCATGTAGCTTTTTACATTTTCAATTTCAGAAATCGCCGTTTCAATTAGCAACGTTTTAAATCCAGCATCTTCCATAAGTTTCTGTAAGCTTTGTGGAGTAAAATGTGCGACATGCTTCCAATTAAAAGTGGGGGATTTATCACGGATAAGCCTTGTTGCTAATGAAGTCACATTCGGCACCATAATAAACAATAAACCCTCTCTTTTTAGGATGTGCTTGAGCTGTTTTACAATGGCTTTCAGATCGTATAAATGCTCCAGCACATTCCAAAGAGTTATTGCACTATAGTCGCTGCCAATAAAATCTTTATTAAGCTCTTCAAAGCTTGAGTAAATAAATTGAATATTACTTTCATCGTGGAAATGCTTAAAAGTTGGGTTAGCATCGACACCTACACACTTTTTCCAACCATGTTGCACTGCAGTATCTAAAAACTTACCTGACCCGCACCCTAAATCCATGATGTTTTCTTTATCGGGAACGCCTAATTTATCTAGAATATTAAGGCCATATTTGGATTTGACGATATCAATATCAACTTGTGGCTTAGAAATATAAATTTGGTGGGCCGTCTGATCCTGCGCGTAAAGCTGAACAAGTTTATTGAACTTGATCCGCGGATGGATATAATTATGTGTGCAATCCTGACATCTGTAAACATCTATAGCGAACCGTGATAAAAAGAATTCCCTTTCAGCACATCCACATATAGGACACTGATCTACATCCTCCCAAAATTTTGCAATCCGTTTGTAAGTATTATTTTTATTTTTTTGAACAACAAGTTCCTGTTCTTTATGCATATAACCGTCGGCTGGACCGTCTTTTTTAGCTGTAGAACGGTTAGTTGAAGTGTGGAAATTCCCGCTACCATAAATCAAATGACCGTCAAATTCATTCTTTGCCAGTAACCTGGAAAAACGATCATTTAAGTCAAAATCTTTTTCTATTGGTTTTCTCATTTGCCTATGCTTTGTTTTATTGTGCACATCCATGCAAAGTCCTATGAAGATATACCAGAACCTGAAAAACCTCGACAGAGAAATCATGACAAATTTAGATGCTCTCAAACAAAAATATGAAATCCGACAAATCCCTTGTGAAATATGCGGCAGTGAACATTCACACATGTTCCAAAACTATGGACGCACCTCAGAGCCCGGAATTTATGGAAAGATGCCGGTTACTATTTGTCATGATTGTGGATTCAAAATGCAAAATCCTCGCTTTGAGGATGATTTCTACAAAAACTATTATGACGCTATGTATAGGGAAATTGCTTTTGGTGCTGAAAAACCTTCAGAAGAATATATAGAACAGCAGAAAGAGCGTGGCAGTAAAGTACTGAGATTCCTAAAAAAACATGAAAAAGGGATCCTGTCAGGCAAGATGTTAGACCATGGATGTGCATCAGGCGCAACCATGCTTAGCTGGAAGGACGAAGGGTGGACTGTTTACGGAATTGACCCTCATCGACCTAGCGTTGAAGAGGCTAAGCTGATGGATCTGGATGTTGAAATTGGAACCGGTGAAGATTTACCATTTGACGATAACCATTTCGATTTAATTGTGAGTCTCGGTTCTACGGAACATTCTTATAACTTAGATCTCACTATGAGGGAGATGAACCGTGTTCTCAAAGAAAAAGGCAAGCTTATTATTCGCTGGAGGTCTAACAAAATATTTGGTTCCCCGTTGGAATATTTTAATCATAACCATTACCGCTTTTTCACTCGCAACAGCTGGACTTTATGTTTGAAACGGTATGGCTTTAAGGTGAATTTGATGAGCCATGAGCGCGTTGAGGGTTGGGATAGTTATGAATATATCATTGCAACAAAGGCAGGCAATGTCATTGAAAACCTGAGCAACCTCCTTGAGGGCGAAAAAATTGATAATGTAAAAAATGAACTAGAGCATATCAAGGAAATCAGACATGAGTATTATCAACGTTGCCTAAGTTTTATTGAGCTACATGCTCAACACAAAGGTCAGCCAAAAAAATTAATAGAGCATCTGCGAACTGATGTTGACCTAAAATGGGGCTGGCTTGGTGGTGAGCCTGCAGACGTGGTGGCGCGCTCCGAAAAAGAAGCAAGACTTTATATCGCAGAATATGATTCTGGAAAGGTAAAATAAGCATGCCAGCGTACAAACCCCTTTGTGTGCTTACAGAAACAGACTGGGTTCCAGATGATGTAATTGAGAGACTAGAAAGGGTTTTTGATGTACGAAAGGGTCCATTTAGCAAAGAAGAGCTAATTAGAGAGATGCAATATGCCACATGTTGCTTTGTGGGACTAGACCACATTATTGAAAAATGCATGTTCGGCCCAAAATTGCTTTTTGTCGCTAGCCCAACAACTGGGTTAAACCACATTGACTTAGAACATGCTAAAAAACATGGAGTCAAAATCATCTCACTCAAAGGAGAGTCAGCTTTCCTTGAAAAAATTACAGCTACAGCCGAATTATGCTGGGGACTAATTATATCATTGCGTCGCGGAATCCCTGAAGCTGCTACTTCAGTTAAAGAGGGTCATTGGGACCGCAATCGCTTTCGTGGCACAGAACTTAACGAGTCGATACTTGGAATTATCGGATATGGGCGCTTAGGGCAAAAATTAGCAAAATATGCCCGAGCTTTTAACATGAAAATTTTGGTCAATACGCCTCAAAAACTAAATGATCCAGAAGTTGAGTTCTGCGAACTTGAGACCCTTCTGCAAAAATCAGACATTGTTTCGCTGCAAGTAGATTCTCGTCCAGAAAACTATCATATGTTGGGCACCAAAGAGTTTAAATTGATGAAGGAAAGTGCTGTATTTATAAACACAGCTCGAGGAGATTTAATTGATGAGACAGCTCTTTTAAATGCGCTGAAAAACAAAAACATCTCTGGAGCAGCCTTAGATGTCATTGAAGAAGAATTTGACATTGGGCACTCCTCTCAAGATTTAATAGCTTATGCAAGAAATCACAGAAATTTGATAATAACACCGCATATTGGAGGCGCAACATATGAGTCTCAATATAAAGCAGCTCATTTTATTCTGGAAAAGCTACTAAACCATTGGAACACTCATGACTCAACCTGATACAAAACCCTTCGTTCTGGGAATGATCAATGCGCGAGGTGGCTCCAAAGGTGTGCCACGCAAAAATATCCGTACTTTAGGTAAAAAACCCCTCATTGCTTGGACTATTGATATCGCAAAGCAAGTGCCACAACTCTCACGCTGTATTGTTTCAACTGAAGATGAAGAAATTGCGAAAATTGCAAATGCTTTTGGTGCCGAAACTCCCTTTATGCGACCAACAGAGCTAGCCACTGACCATGCCATTCAATTAGACACAATAATTTACAATGCTAAAAAAATGGAAAAAGCACTTGGTCACGTCATAGACGCAGTGGCGCTCCTGCAACCTACGCACCCATTTAGAACAGCAAATGATGTAAGTGGATGTATAGAGCTACTATTTAATACAAATGCTGATAGCGTTATTACTATAGCGCCTAATAAACATCATCCTCTTGGTTTATGGCAGAGGGGGGAAAAAGGTCTAAGACACTTTCTTGAAACCAGGTCTCCGGAACCCAAAGGCTTTAATAGACAGACTATGCCAGCACTTTACATGCGCACTGGTGCAGTATACGTAATCAGGCGCGACACTCTAATTAAGCAGAAGTCGCTATATGGGCAATATGTTGAAGGTTATATTGTTGATGATGCTCGCTCATGGATTAATATTGATGATGAGCATGACTTCAAAATGGCAGAGGCTTGGGCTGCCCAAATGTCACAATGAATCGTTTCATTAATAAAGTGAAAACTTTATGTGGCACATTTATGCACCCATTCGTAAGATTTGGCCGTTCAACCTTGAATATAAATTCACCATATTTGACTTTGGGTTCACCAAATTATCATACCTTTATCGGATATTATGACATACAACCATTCAACAGAGATAGAAGTAAGCTCTTAGCAGCACGTTGCTGCTCTTCCCATAACGGGAGAGCGATGGATGCACCATTAGAAATTGGCTATTTTGACCTTAAAACTCAAAAATTCACAACCATAGGAACAACAAGTTTGTGGAATTGGCAGATGAGTTGTCGTTTGCAATGGACTAATTGGTTTGGTGAAGAGCTAGTTCTTTACAATGACTTGGTTAATAAGCAACCCTCAACGGTCGTATATGATCCCGTAAAGAAAGAAGTCCATACAGTACTTCCGATCCCAACATTTTCAATTAGTTCTGATGGTAAGCAAATTGCAAGTGTTGACTTCAACCACCTTGAATATTGTCGGAATGGATACGGATATGACTGGCAAGAGGGGGCAACTCCAACAAAAGAAGGTTGTTTGTTGCTCGTCGATGTAGAGACGGGCAAACAAAAAGTTGTGACCCAAACACTAGCCTTAAGAACGCTCAATTATGCTTCATCAATGTGTGATAAAAACGCTGTACATTACTTTAATCACGTTCACTTCAATCCCTCTGGCACTCATATCCTATTCTTTCATATCTGGAACGCTAATGGCAGGCGTTTTGTCCGGGCCTTGACAATGACAACTGATGGGGAAGACATCAAAGACATAACGGGCAGTAATCACGTTTCACATTACTGGTGGCTGAATGATGATGAGATTTTACTTTATTGCACAGACTTAAGGCACGGCCTCGGTTATCACATATACGATAAAAGTGGTAAACACATTAAACATTTAAAAAAAAATGTCCCGAAACTCGACGGACACCCGTGCAGCATTGGTTTTCCTTGGTTTATTTGTGACAACGTAGTCAATAAACACTTTGAGCGAAATTTATGGTTCTACAATATGGAAAAAGAACAACATACAATGCTGGCTCAATTTTACAGCCCACCTAAATTTTCTGGTCCGAATAGATGTGACCTGCACCCTCGCCTTTCTCAAGATGGACACCTAGTTGCTGTCGACAGCACTCATGAAGGTTTTCGCCAAATTGTAGTTCTGGACATAAGCAGGTTTTTATAGGATTTTTGCCTAATGCAAACAAAAACCTCCGATTATACAACTCGAATAATTGGCCTTACACAAGGCGCCAATGTAGATGTTTTTCTATCCTGTGTTCAGCGAATGAAAGACATGGGACATAGGATTCATCAAGTTGGTGTTGTTGTCTCTTTTGCTGCTCATTACCAATCATCTGAGGTGGTAAAAGATTTTGGGCAAAACATTCCCACTATTAAAGAATGGGAAATTGTTAAAGAAGCTCTGAAAAATGCTGGACAAGCAAACCTTGCTGTTCTGCGTCAAAAAGAAGATAGTCTGGCACCTGCAGCAATTTGGAAGTCCATTGTTGGTGACCGTAGGTTATCATATGGCCGTCGCGCTAAATACACTCAAGATTATCGTATACATTTTACAGACCTTCAATTATGGAGCATTGCGCATCACTTCATCAATG
>MDTG01448838.1_pt1 | contig 10880 bp, 7 predicted proteins | sample 811421 | NCBI WGS metagenome assembly MDTG01 (sample SAMN05326645, study PRJNA326480) | marine metagenome | isolation source: seawater | place: Pacific Ocean: South East | collected 2011 | reverse complement strand
CTTGTCGTGATCGGATCGACACCATCCCAGGGTTGCGCTCCGTGGGTTTGCTTGCCCTGAACGCGGATATGCAAGTCGCCGGAGCTGGCCATCACCGGGCCGCTGCGATAGCCGATCAGGCCGGTAGGCATGGCAGAGCTGACGTGCAAGCCAAAGACGGCATCTACCTGCGGATTCTTCATCACACCCGCTTCCACCAGTTGTCGGGCACCGAAGTGCCGCTCGCCGTCGTAGGCGTAGTTGCTAGGCCCCTCTTCAGCTGGCTGAAAGATGAACTTTACGCTGCCAGGCAGCTCATCCTTTACGCTGGCCAGTAACTCGGCGGTCGCCATGAGGATGGCAACATGGGCGTCATGGCCACAGGCGTGCATAACGGGGCGTTCCTCGCCCAGGTACTGTTGGCGTACTTCAGACGCGAATGGCAGGCCGGTTGCCTCCAGCACAGGCAAGGCATCCATGTCGGCGCGCAAGGCGACCACCGGCCCTGGCTTGCCGCCGTTCAGCAGTCCGACGACCCCGGTCGTACCAACGCCAGTCCGTACTTCCATGCCAAGCAGTCGCAGGTGTTCTGCTACCAGCGCAGCGGTGCGATATTCCTGGTTGCCCAGTTCCGGATGCTGATGAATATCCTGGCGCCAGGCAATGGCTTTGGGCTGCATAGCCTCGGCGCCGTGCATCAAGCGCTCGTCGAGAGCGCTGTCAGCAGCGTTGGCTGTCAGAGCCAGGGGTAGAAACAGGGCACAGAGCAGTGGGTTGCGGCGCATGGATAAGGTCTCTTGTTATGGTGGTTTCGGAAATAAGACGTGAGCGCAGTTGAGCAGGCGAGCAGTTGAACCAAAGACGAAACTGTCGATAAAACTGACTGGTCTGGCGATAGCCGAGTAAAAGCGCGAGGGTGTCGTCGGCGTGCTCGGTGCGCAAATACTCCAGACACAGCTGTTGGCGAACTCTGGCAAGTAGTGTGCTGAACGGTTGTTGTTCGGCGGTCAGTCTGCGCTGCAGTGTACGAGGCGCTACCGCCAGCAGGCTGGCGCAGCGAGAAATCCGCGTGTCACCGCGGGGCAGCAGCGCGGCCATCAGCAACTGCACGGACTCACTCCAGCGGTGCTCAGCACTGGAGCGAATCAATTGACGCTCCCTACGTGCAAGGCGCGCGATATTGGGCTTCGGGGTATTCAGAGCACGGGCCAGTTCCAGCGCAGGAAAGCGGAGTTCAAGGCGTTGCGGGCCTGTGAGATTAGCCACCGGGAGACGTAACAGGCGTCGGCAGGCCGTTCGCGCCTCTTCAGACAAACCGGCGAGGGCTGCGCTGGCCTGCTGAAGACCCAGCCCCTGGCAGGTGCGCATTACCGCATACAACACCGCAAGCAATTGCTGTTCGCTGGCGTGGGCTGCAGGGTTGGCCGTTACGACGATACTAGCCAGGCCGCCGTGTTGCTTCAGGGCCAAACTGGCCAGGTCACTGTTTTGCTGGATATAGCGCCTGCTCAGATTTATGGCATCACGCAAGGTACGGGCGTTTCCGAGATAGGTGCTCGCGAGGAAGGTTTGGGTATAGTTCAGATGGCTGAAGGCACGAACCAATAGCCAAGGTTCTTGCTGTTCCTCGGCCAGCTCTGTCACCAATTGGCGGATAACTGCCAGCGGCACTCGTTGCGTCTTGGGCCAAACCGCCAACTGGTTACGTTGCAGCGCTGCTTCCAGGCTGCTGACCGGCACCACGGCACGCAGGCCCTTGACGATTTTGTTGAGGTGCTCGCTGGAGGCGCTGGGCGCAGGCCTTGCCATGGTGTTGATCAACCGTGCTGCTGTTGGATGTGCCCAGTGTCGCGAGCCCACTGCCACCATACAAGTGCGAATCACGCCATCCTGCACGCGGACTCACGATGGCTGACTCTGTTCAGGCCAGTTGATAACGCCCGTCGTATTCGACTAGCCGGCCATCAGCCAACAGCTCGGCCAGATGCTGGCTGATGGTTCTCCGCTCAGCACCTTCGACCCAGGCGGCGTTGTAACCCGGCGGGTAGAGCAGTCGCTCTTGCACCAGTTCCTCCAGCGTGCGGGGGCCGCTCTTCACCATGTTGCAGAGTTTCTGTTCGCGCTCGTCAAGCTTGCCGGTGAAGGTCGCGAGATCACGCAGAAAGTGCGCGCGGTCGGTGTAGATGCCGCGATGGTGCGACGTGACCCAGACCTTGGCGGGAATCTGTGCGACCGTCGCCAGGCTGCGCCGAAAGTCCGCAAGATTGGAGCAGGCGTCGCCGTAGTAGGGGCCGAAGCCGGTCAGGTCGATGTCGCCGACGAACAACACATCTTCTGGCTCTATCAATAGGGCGCAATGGCCCGCGGTATGGCCTGGCAAGTGGAAGGCGGTGATGCGGTTGCTGCCCAGATCCCAGACAGCACCGTCCTCATAGTCAATGGCGTCAGGGCGTGGGGTGTAATGGAATTTGCGCTCAAAGTTGGCGCGCATTTCGGCGGCCTGGCGCGGATCCATGTTGCCGTAGGCCGCCACCATGCCGTCCCAGCTCTGCACAGTCGGCAAGTCTTTGATATGGGCATGGATCGGCACATTGGGCAGCCGGTGCAGGCCGGCGATGTGGTCTTCGTGAACGTGCCCGAGCACCACCAGTTCGCTGTCGTCGAAGGCGGTACCGATATGGTTGGACACCAGCGGAGTATCGAGGGCTGCACGGGTCTCGCTGCCACGAATCAGCACCTGGTTGCCGTCCGGGTACTTGCCGCTGCGGTCGCCAAAGTAGACGGAGACGCGACCGAAGTCGCGATGGCTGACGGGGTGCTTGGCGTGTTCTTGAGCGGGCATACGGGCGTCCATTTTGCGCGCGCGGCAGCGGCGGGCGATTGTTGTTGGTCGTCCTTGTTACGGCAAGCAGCAGCGCCGCGTCAAGTTTGCGGGGGCTGGTAACCTGGAAGAGCTGTCTCGAAACGGGTCCTTTGAACGCCCGGATGAACGTTCGCCGCTCTAGGTTGAGGCTTGTGTCAGAATCATGTTCTGCTCTCGGTAATGGCCCTTATCAGCAAGCGCACTAATCCTTGTCGAGCCGGCAGGGTGTGCGGGATGCGCCTTGGTTGTTCGCGCCGGGGAAACCAGTAAAATGCGCCGTTCGCACTTTCCTCGTCTGTTGCTGGAGTTGCTGCATGTCCAACCTGTTAACCGCTCCGGCGCGCCTGGCGCCGCTGTGTCTGGCCTGCCTGCTGGGCTCGCCTGCATTTGCACTGGCAGATCAGGTCGCCGAACTGGATGCCGTCACGGTAACCGGTGAAACCTTTAATGAGGTTGCCAAGGCCCGTGAAGCACTGAGCGAGGTGCCGGGTGGCACCAACGTGGTCGACATGCAGCGGGTTGAGCAGGGTCGCGTGGCCGGTGTTGCCGATGTGTTGGCCTACCAGCCGGGTGTTTACGCCCAGTCGCCGGGCAACGAAGGTGTCAAGATCAGCATTCGTGGTTCCGGCATCAACCGTGGGCCGGGCGCGCATGCGTCGGGTAATCATATCCTGCTCGATGGCCTGCCGCTGACCGGTTCGGGCGGTACGCCGTATGAGCTGCTGGAGCCCCTGTGGCTCAGTCGCGCCGAGGTACTGCGCGGGGCCAACGGCTTTGAGCGCGGCGCACTGGCACTGGGCGGGGCGGTTGATTACATCACCCGCAGCGGGTTTGATGCGCCGCGTCTGCAGCTGCGCATGGAGGCGGGCAGCGACGGTTACCTCAAGCGCCACATCGCATCCGGTCAGGTAATCGGTGATCTGGATTATTACGTGGGTATCACCGACCTGCACTACGACGGTCAGCAGGATCACGCCGCCGGCAGCGGCAAGGGTGTGGTCGCCAACGTCGGCCTGCAGCTGACGCCGGATCTGGAAACCCGTTTCTACCTGCGTTATCGGGAGACCGAGCATCAGACGCCGGGCCGCCTGACCCAGTCGCAGATCGACGATGATCCGACTCAAGCCAACGCCGGAAATATCGCCCGTGATGCCAAGCGTGAGCAGCCGGGCAGCACCTGGCTGGCAAACAAGACCACGCTGCGCCTGGATGACGTCAGCACGCTGGAAATGGGGCTGGTGTATCACCACTACCCGATGGACCTGATGGAAAGCCCGTACCGCATCCGGGTGGATTACAGCGACGTCAGCGCGACGCTGAACTACAAGCGTGAGCACGAACTGTTTGGCTTGAACTCGAACACTACGGTTGGCTGGCGCACCACGACCAATCTGCCCAGCAGCGATGCTAAGGAAACGGCGTACCAGCTGCTTAATGCCAGCGGCACGATCTATCCGGTCGGTACGCTGATGCGCGAGTACACCCATCAGGGCTCGGACAACGTATTGCACGTCAGCAACGAATTGGAGCTGGCACCACGCCTGTGGTTGAGCAGCGGACTGGCGCTGATCTACACCCAGCGTGAGGTCGAGGTGACCTGGCCGGACACCGATGAGAAGCTCAACGAAGGCACCTGGGACTACGCGCCGCGGCTGGGGCTGCGTTATCAGCTGGAGTCCGGTAGCGAGGTCTACGGCAACTTGTCCCGTTCGGTTGAGCCGCCGCACCCGTGGTCGATGATCTGGGGCTCACCGACGCGCTTCCCAGTCAGCAACCAGCCCTGGAGCAACCGTCAAAGCACCCCGGTCAGTCTGGATAACCAGACCGCGACGACCTTTGAAGTGGGTGCGCGTGGAGATTCGCTCGTCGGTTTGTGGGATCTGGCCTGGTACTACTCGCGGGTCAATCACGAACTGCTGACCATCGAGATCGAGCCCAACATCTTTGCCGAGTCAAATGCCAGCGCGACCGTGCATCAGGGTATCGAGGCGGGATTGACCAGCACCCTGTGGCAGGGCGACGAGCTGGGCGCGCTGGCGCTGCGTCAGGCGTATACCTTCAGTGATTTCCACTACCGTGACGACGACACCTTTGGCAGTAATGCGCTGCCGGGACTCCCGCGTCATTACTACCAGGGAGAACTGCGCTATCAGCATCCGGTCGGTGTTTACGTAGGGCTAAATGCCCAGTTTGCATCCAAGGTGCCGGTGGATTACGCCAACTCCTGGAATGCCGATAGCTACACGATTTTTGGCGCTACCTTGGGATACGATGCGCCCAAGGGCGACTGGCAGACCTGGCTGGAGCTGCGCAACCTCTCTGACGAGCGCTACGCTGCGACCGTGACTCCCGGGTACAACGACAATGGTTTGGAAGCTGCACGCCTGACGCCCGGTGAAGGCTTTGGAGTTTACACGGGGGTGTCCTGGAACTGGCTGTAACCCCCACGGCTGAGCTGTTGACCGTTCATCCAGTGGGCTGGAACCTGACGCAGGGTTTGCTTGACTGAATTAACAGGTACACGTCGATTCTGTCAGGAGGTACGCCATGTCATTTGATCAACAGCACCCGGGAGAGAATAACCTGCCGCATTCACCGCTACCTGAGCTTGAACCGCCGCATAGCCGTTGGGAAGGCCCGCTTGAGGGGGAGGAACTCAATGAGCTGGATGCGGGCGATTTCTGTTATCGGCTGCGTGAAGACGAGTAAGCTGGAAATGCTGAGTTCGGCTCAGACAGTCAGTGCAGCAGCACTGGCAAGCCTGTCCAGAGGCACGGGTTTGCTCAGGTAGTAGCCCTGTACCATGTCACAGCCGAGCGCGCGCAGAGTTTCGAGCTGCGCCGCTGTCTCTACGCCCTCGGCGATGACCTGCAGGTCCAGCTTGTGGGCAAGCAGGGTGATGGCTTCGACAATAGCAAGATCGTTGAGGTCATCCGGCAGCCCCGATACGAAGGTGCGGTCTATCTTCAAGACATGCAGTGGCAGACGTTTGAGGTAGGCCAGCGAGCAGTAGCCTGTACCAAAGTCGTCAATGGCTACAGTAACGCCAAGATCCCTGAGCGCCCCGAGTATGGAGCGGGAAGACTCAAGGTCATTGATCAGCATCTGTTCAGTGATTTCCAGCTCGAGTTGCTCTGCCGGCAGCCCGGTATCGCGCAGCACCGCCGCTACCTGCTCGGCAAGGCGCTGAGAGGAAAACTGGCGCGCTGACAGGTTGACCGACACCCGTGGCGCCTGTCCGAGCTCTGCTGCAAGGCGGAGCATGTCCTGGCAGGCCTGGCGCAGAACCCACAGACCAACGTCGTCGATCAGCCCGGTTTCTTCCAGCAAGGGAATGAAATCATTCGGTGCAACCAGTCCGTGTCTGGGGTGATGCCAGCGAATCAGGGCTTCAACACCGGTTACCTTTCCGCATTCGAGATCAGCCTGGGGTTGGTAGTGCAGTACAAACTCGTTACGTTCCAGTGCCCGGTGGAGCTCTGACTCCAGTGCCAGCAGCCGTTGCTGGCGCTCGTTCATGGCTGGTGCATAAAAGCGGAAAGAGCGTCCACCGAGCGCCTTGCTTTGATACATCGCGGAGTCGGCATTGCGCAGCAGGGTTTCGACGTCATCACCATCGTCCGGATAGACCGCAATACCGGCGCTGAAGCTGACGAAGATATCCTGACGGGCAATACGTACCGGCTGTTCAAAAGCCCTTTTTACCTTGTCGAGTATGCTGGTGATGGTGTCTGCGTCGTTCAGGTCGTTAGCTACGATGACAAACTCATCACCACCATAGCGGGCAAGAATATCGTTTGACCGAATGTGCCGGCCAAGCCGAACACCTACCTGCTGCAGGAGTTGATCACCGATGCTGTGGCCAAGACTATCGTTGACCCGCTTGAAGTTGTCCATGTCCAGAAAGATGACAGCTGTGAGGTGATTGAGCCGTGCTGAGCGCTGGATTTCCGTTTGCAACTGTTCGGCCAGCAGAACCCGGTTGGCCAGCCCGGTCAGCAAGTCATGTGTCGCCTGATGCTGAAGTTGAGCCTCGAATTGCTTACGCTCGCTGATATTGCGGGCGATGGTCGAGTAGTAGGCAATACGCCCGTTCTGATCACGATGCGACATGACAACCTGGTGCAGGTAAATCTGTTGCCCGGCACTATCCTGAAGCACTGACTCGCGTTCCCAGACTCCGTGCTTTTCGGCCTGGGCGAGGGCTCCACGAATCAGTACTTTTGCTGCGTTAAGGGCATTGTGAGTTTTTGCTTCACCGGTCGCGACGTCAGGCAGGCTCAGCGATCTGGCCAGCAGCGCGTGGCCAGCCTTGTTGAGATAGAGCACCTCGCCACTGGCATCGGCTACGGCAACTATGTCAGTGGTCGCTTCAAGAATGGCGTTAAGGCGGGAGCGGTCCTCTTCGGCGAGCACGCGCTCGGTAATGTCGCGGCCAGTGGATACGAAATGAGTTATCTGCCCGGCGGGGTTGACTAGAGGGGTTATTACCTTTTCCTCGAAGAACGCCTCGCCGCTTTTCTTGCGGTTGATGAGCGTGCCCCGATACACCTGTTTACTTAGGATGGTATTCCACAACTCGGCATAGGCGGATGGGTCCTGATCGGCTGATTTGAGCAGATCAGGTGTCTGCCCCTGGGTACTTTCGGCGGTGTAGCCTGTCATGTGCTCGAAAGCGGGGTTTACATATTCGAACTGGCCGTCACGGCTGGTGATGAAAATACTGTCTGCAGCCTGTTCTACCGCCTGGGACAGTTTGCGCAGTCCGTCTTGCGCAATACGATGTTTTTTCTGCAGGGCCTGTTCGGTGATGGCCCGTTCTACCGAGGGCGCCAGGCGCGTGAGGTCGTGCTTGCCGATAAAGTCCTGGGCGCCGGCCTTGATTGCGGCGACTGCGGCTTTTTCACCCAAGGTGCCGGATACGAATACAAAAGGTATGTCTGGATCAAGTTCGCGCACTATGCGCAGGGCAGTGACACCGTCAAACAGCGGCATACTGTGGTCGGACAGCACTACGTCCCACTGTTCGGATGCCAGGCGCTGGCGCAGTTCTGGTTCGGACTCTATACGGTCCCACTCAAGAACAATGCCATGCGTTTGCATGTGATGGACGATTAGCAGAGCATCGTCTTCATTGTCCTCCAGCATCAGGACCTTCCAGCGGCTGCCTGTTACGTCTCCACCCATGATAGCGCTCCGATCAGGTGTCCATTGCGGGTTGATTGAGGCCAAGCCAATAGCTGCCCAACTGCTGGGCGACAGCGATAAATTCTTCAAAGTCCACCGGTTTGCGAACGTAACTGTTGGCACCCGATTGATAGGCCTGCAAGCGATCGCTTTCCTCCAGTGAAGAAGTCAGAATTACCACCGGGACCATACGCGTGCTGTCGTTGGAACGCAGTTCGCGCAGGACATCCAGCCCATTGAGCTTGGGCAAGTTGAGGTCAAGCAAGATCAGTGCAGGCGCAAGCTGTACTTGAGCATTCTGCGCGCCAAAAAGCTTCGCCAGTGCCTGCTCGCCATCCTCTGCAACGACCACTGGCGTCCGGATACGGTTGTTGTGCAGAGCATGCAGCATCAAGGCCACATCGTCCTGATTGTCCTCCACAAGCAATATCGGCTTTTCCATCATTGCTCGCTCCTTGCGCGTTTGAATCGCATATAGAATGTCGCTCCGTGGCCCTCGCTGGATTCGGCCCAGATACTGCCACCCAACTTGTTCATGACCCGCGCGATAGAGGCCAGACCGATTCCGGTCCCGGGAAATGCGCTTGCGCTGTGCAGGCGCTGAAACGGCGTGAATAGTTTGTCAGCATAGCTCATGTCAAACCCGACGCCATTGTCGCGTACGAACACCACGTCGCCTTCAGGGTCGTCGATACGGCCGATCTCGATTCGCGGCTCTGCGGTATTGCCGGTGAACTTGAACGCGTTACCGAGGAGATTATCCAGCGCTACACCGAGTAGCGCTGGATCTGCCTGAACTCTGATGTTCGGTTCTATCTGCACGTCAATCCGGCGCTCCGGCTGGCTTTCTTGCAGCCGCTCGGCTATTGCTGCAGCAGTGCGACTCAGGTCGAGGCTGGCAAGCTTGACCTCGGCGCGCGTTACTCGGGCCAGCATCAGAAGGTCATCGATCAGGCGGCTCATGTTCTGCGCAGCCTTGCGGATCCGATTGAAGTAGTCGGTTTCCTGGGCGTCGAGTTTGCCTTCAAGGCTACTTTGGAGAATCTTGCTAAAACCGTCTATCGCCCTGAGTGGCGCGCGTAAGTCGTGGGATACCGAGTAGCTGAAAGCTTCCAGTTCACTGTTAACGGCCTGCAGTTCGTTGTTCTGTTGGGCCAGGCTTTCGTTAAGCTGGCGGATCTTGCGTTCGGTGGTGCGGCGTTCGGTAGCGTCCCGAATGGCGCAGAAAACCAGCTTGCTATCGGCTGTTTGAATAGAGCTCAGGCTGATTTCAACGGGCAAATGGCTTCCATCCTTACGTCGTGCATACAAACTGAGCCCCAGGCCCATCGGACGGGATTTGGGCTCCATCATGTAGCCACTGCGGTGCTGTACGTGGCGCTCGGCAAGGTTTGTCGGAATAAGCACTTCCACTTTCTGGCCAACCAGTTCCTGCTCCGCATAGTCGAACATGACAGTAGTCTGCTCGTTTGCCAGGGTGATATTGCCGTCGGTATCGGTGATGATGATGGCATCCGGTGCCGCTTCAATCATCGCGCGAAACATCTCTTCATTACTTGCCATACTTTGTTCAGTGGCTCGGCGCTGGGCGATGGCACGGGCCAGCAGCAGCGAGAGCATGGCGAACAAGAGGATGACGAGGGCTGCAGCCTGCCAGAAAATCCGGCCGGCGTGTTGGCTGGTGCCCAATAGCTGTTTATTAGCGAGTTCGGAGACGATGTACAGCTTGCCTAGCGACTGACTCAGGGGGATATCGTTGCGGGGGTCGAAGTCGACGCTGACGAAGCGGTACATGGCATCGTCGGACACGGCACTGCCATCGTTGTCTTCCCGTATCATCTGGCTCCACAGGGACACGTGCTGCTGTGACAGGTTGGCGCTACTACGTTCCGGCAGCATGAACCCCCATGTTATTGCGGGATCGCTTGCCTTTAGCCAGTAACCGTTGGCGTTCACCAGCCAGAGTGCCGCCTTATTGGGCTTGTCTAGCGAGGCCAGCGCGTCGAGCAAATATTGGCCGCGGTAATTGATGACCAGCAGGCCCCTGGTTTGCCCGTCGGCATCGGCAATTGGGGTGGCGACGCGAATTGTCGGTTGAAATGGGCGCTCGATTTCGCCGTTTTCCATATTGAGGTCGAACGGAGACAGGTAAACGCTGCCCACTGGCTGCTGCAGACCGAGCTGAACATAGTAGCGTTGACTTTTGTCCTGCAGGCGTGTCGACGGCAGAGCCAAAGGCTGCCCGTCGGTCAGCTCCACGCGTATGTGTTCGTGTCCGTTCAGGTCCAGCAGGCGGATCTGGTAGTACTGCGGGTGGTATCGCTGGAAGGTCTCAAAAGTTGACGTTGCCTGTTCGTCCGATTGCATCAAGGCGAGCTGGCCGGCGAGGTAAAGGGCATCGGCCTGAATGCGGGACAACCGACTACTCAGCAGACTCTGTGCGGACTCTACCTGTGCCTGCTGCTCTATCGCCGCGGTGCCCCGCGCCATCTGACGCTGGTTGTGCATCAAGGCACTGGTCACGATGACGGTCAGTAGGGTCAGTGGCAACCAGATAAGGAAAAAGTACTGAAGTACGTATTTACCCTGTTCCATGCGGATCGGCATCGTATCTTCATCCCTGGAGCTCGTGAGTAACGCTAGTCACAATCGTCGCTCAGTATAGGTTATGCCTCTGATCCTGCATTTTATTCACGCGTCAGGTGTGCCCTGAACAACATTTCCAGTCGCAGACTGATGGCCCAGCGCGGCTTGAAATCGGCTTCACGCGGGAAGTGCAACGCGGGCACAATATCCCAGTAGAGGTACTGGCGATGGATGTCGCGCCGATAGTCGGCCTGCAGGTAATAGT
>MDTG01434918.1_pt1 | contig 10880 bp, 10 predicted proteins | sample 811421 | NCBI WGS metagenome assembly MDTG01 (sample SAMN05326645, study PRJNA326480) | marine metagenome | isolation source: seawater | place: Pacific Ocean: South East | collected 2011 | reverse complement strand
TTGGTTTAGCAAAAATTTCTAGTGAAGCATTAAATTATAATTTATCTTATTATAATTCTTTAGTTAAAAATATAAGAGAGAAGGAAAATTATTTTGGCCTGATCAGACAATCTGTACAAGCTCAATCGTATTACGCTATTATTTCTAATAGTATGTCATTGGCTGAATTTAATAATACAGAAGATTTAGTTAATACTGATTTTGTTTTTAAGGATTAATAAAATTAAATTAATTAGAGACTTTATAATTAAATGTTGTAATTTAGAAATATGATTAATTTTTTACATTCACTATATATAAGGCTTACTAATAAGATCAGAAAATTAAGAAAAAAGAATTCATGGAAAACTATACCTCATCTTAAGGACAATGTTTTTTTTAAAAATGAATTTCAACTATTTGATCCTCATTTAATAGGCTTACAAACTTTAGGAGATCAATGTAAGTCTGCGGACACAGCAAAAGAAGTTCTTAAAATATTATCAAAATTAGAAAATGAGCCTTGTATAAACTTTGTTAAGGATTATATAGCTCAGGGTTTAAATACTTATGGATCAAGTTGGAAATATGCAGACATTAATACTCTTTTATATACAATTGGAAAAAATATAAAAATAAGTAATTATCTTGAAATTGGCGTAAGACGTGGCAGATCAATGTGTGTTCTAGCATCACAATCAAAACAGGCTGATTTTTATGGATTTGATCTTTGGATTGAGAACTATACTGGAGTTGATAACCCAGGCCCCGACTTTGTTAGAAAAGAGTTAAGTAAATTTGAATATCAAGGAAATTTAACTTTTATTGATGGAGATTCAAAAAAAACAATACCTAATTTTTTTAGAGAAAATCCAAATCTTTATTTTGATGTAATTACTGTTGATGGAGACCATTCTCTCTATGGAGCAAAAATTGATATTTTAAATGTTATTAAAAAACTCAAAATAGGAGGCATACTTGTTTTTGATGATATTTCATCACATGAGCATCCATATTTATATGACCTTTGGAAAAAAATAATAAAAAAAAGAAAAAACTTTTATTCTTGGGAGTTTTCTGAATTAGGTCTTGGAGTTGCATTTGCAATAAGAAAATACTAAACAAAGAAAGTTATATAAATGAAACGAAAAATACTTATTGCAGGAGGAATGGGTTTTATCGGTGTTGCACTAGTAAAAAGATTTACTAAGAATGATGATGTAACGATTGTTGACAGATTGGACTTTGGAATATCAGAAGAATTAAAGCCGCTTATAGATCAAGGAGAAATTGAATTTATCGAAACTGACCTGGTAAATATTTCAAGTATACATAAGAGAATAAATGAAAGTGAGTTTGATTTAATAGTTAATGTTGCAGCTGTAACTCATATACCAACTTGTACAATTTTTCCAGATTTTGCATATAATTCTAACACACTGTCAGTGTTGAATATTTTGAATGTTTTACCAAAAAAGACAAAATTAATTAACTTTTCTACCTCTTCAACATATGCACCAGAAGAAAAAGAACATACAGAAAAAAAATCCAAACTTGAACCAATAGATTTTTATGGCTGGACAAAAAAGCATATGGAAGACTTGTGTAATATTTATGCAAAGGACAAGAAACTGCAAATTATAAATATTAGACTGGCAAATGCAGCAGGTTTTGGAGAAACCAATCCAAAACTATTAGGAACAATTTTTTTGCAAATTATGAATAATCAAAAAAAAATCAAATTAGGAAATTTAACTCCAAAAAGAGATTTTATTCATATCGATGATATTGGATGGGTTATTAATCAACTGTCAATTGTATGGCCTGTAAAGGAAGGTGAAGTTGAAGTTATAAATCTAGGCACAGGGCATGAACCAGTTTCTGTAAGTGAAGTTTTTACTAAAATTAATTCATGCTTTGATAATAAATTTGAAATTGAGATTGATGAAGCTAGAAAGCGTCTCGTTGATAGGCAATTATTATGTGTGGATTCAACCAAGTTATTCTCTATATTGCCCAAATATAAACCAAAAAAAATTGATGATTGGTTGCCGGATTTAGCTAAGAAACCTAACTTAAGAATAAATAATAACTTGCAAAAACTTTTAGACATTAAATATGGAAAATTTTCAAAAAAGATACCTACTTATTAGTCCTGATTTTCCTCCTCCAAACGTTGGGGGCTCCCTTGTTTGGCTTTTAAATTTAGTAAGCAATTGTCCAGCGGACTTTGACGTACTTACTGGGAAAAAAAATGCGAGCTATAGGGAAGTTTTGAATCTACCTAACAGGGTAATAAGAAGCAGATTCATTAAAGATTCTCATGACCCAAGTAGATTGCAATTGATATCTACTTATATTTATATGCCTTTATGGTTGATAATATATTCTAAAATCAATAAATATGATGCAGTTTTGGTAAATCCAGGTGTAATAGGAAACAGTATACTATTCTGGGTTGGTAAATTAATAAATGTAAAGGTAATTGGAGCTGCTCATGGCGAAGAAATTACTGTGCCATTATACGGAAGGGGAATTAAAAATTTTATCAAAAGATTCATAATGAGAAAATCATACAAACAAGCGGCAGGATTTTTTGTTGTTTGCCATTTTTGCAAAAGGTTATTAATTGATTTAGAAGTAAATGAAAAAAGTATAGATGTAATTCCCTCTTGCTTAAATCAAGAAAAAATTAATATAGACACAACAATTTCTAAAGTAAAAAATAAAATTATATCCGTCGGAAGATTTATTGAAAGAAAAGGGTTCCACCTATTAATAGATGTTGTTATTGAATTAAAAAAATCTATTCCAGACTTAACTCTTGAAATTGTTGGCACTGGACCAATGAAGGAATTACTTTTAAATAAAATCAGTGAAGCTAGTGCTAGTGACTTTATAACTTTACATGACAATGTAACTGATGGAGAGTTATCATTCTTATATCAAAAGAGTAGTTTGTTTATTTTAGCGCATATGTTATTAGACAATGGTGATACAGAAGGATGTCCAACAGTTTTTTCTGAAGCTATGGGTCATGGACTTCCTGTTATAGGTGGTACAGGCGCAGGTGCCGATACCGCAATTATTCATGGTAAAAATGGTTTTATTGTTAATGTAAGAAACCAAGACGAAATGAAGAAATATATTTCTAAAATACTTCAAAATGATGAATTACAAAAGAATATGGTTGAATATGGAAAAGAAAAATTGGAAAAAGATCATAATCCAAAGAAAAATGGACTTGCTCTTTTTAATACAATTGAAAGAATTTTAGCAAATAAAAGTGCAGTTGGTGATCAATTAAAATTTAATACTTTGGATAAGAGGTAAATATATAATGGCTCATAAAAAGAATGTTGCAATAATTGGAGCTGGTTATGTTGGCCTCACTCTTGCAATATATATGGCAGATAAAGGCTCAAATGTAATTGTTATTGATAATGATTCAAAAAAACTAAAAAAATTAAAGCAAGGTAAATCACCAATATATGAAGATGGTTTAAACACAGCTTTTAAAAAGTGTATAAAAAGCAAAAAATTAACATTTTCTGACGGTTCAGATGCCTACTCTGATAATTGGATAATAGCTATTTCTTACTTTCCTGGAGATATAAAAAAATACATCGATGTTTTAAAATATATAAAAACAGAAAATAATAAGCCACCGACAGTTATGATACGAGGAACCGTGCCAGTCGGATATACTAGGAAATTTTTAATACCTGTACTAAAAAAAATTTTTAAAGGCGATTTAGATAAAAAATTTTATTTGACTACAGCTCCAGAAAGGACTTTATCAGGTGATGCCCTTAATGAACTAGAGGATTTGCCTCAGCTAGTAGGTGGTACAGATGTGTCTGCAAGTAAATGTTCAAAAGTTTACAATAAAGTAGGTATTAATTGCATTAAACTTGAAAGTCTTGAATCGGGAGAATTAGCTAAAACATTTACGAACTTTGCGAGGCTTGTACAATTCAATTTATCTAATTATTTAGGGTCCTTGTGTATTAATTATCAAATTAACGATCAAGGAATATTTAATGCTCTCAAAGAAGGCTATCCACGACTCAATTTTTTGAGTGAAATTGGTCCAGGAGTTGGAGGATTTTGTTTACCAAAAGACTCACTCGTATTACATGATGCTTTTAAGGAAATAAATTCAGCCTTTCCAAAAAAACTTTCAGTTTATCCAGAACAGCAATTCTACTTAAATAAAAATGTAATTAACTATCACATAAATACTGTGAAAAGTTTTTTAAAAAAAAGTGATAATATACTTGCAGTTGGTATCGCTTTTAAAGGAAAGCCTCAAACAGATGATACGAGAGATTCAACTGGGCTTGCAATTGTAAAGAATCTTTTAAAAAATAAATATAAGATAAGTGTTTACGATAGAACAGTAAGTAAAATTGATCAGAAAAAATTAAAACTTAAAACAGCAGATTATTTGTCTAAATCAAAATATAGTGCATTATTAATTTTAAATAATGATGATAACTACAAAAAATATTTGAAAAAAAACATATCTAAATTCAGAACAAAAATAAAAATATATGATCCATGGAGAATAATTGTGAAAACTGAATCTCTTTTTATACAAGATAGCTTTGTCACAAAAAATTTTAGTAATTTTTAGAGATTATGTGTGGTTTTTTATGTATTTTTGGACCCGGTTGTGATCAAACAGAAAACTTTAGATTTAAAAATTTAACTGAAGCACTAAATCATCGTGGCCCAGACGATTTTGGTGTCTCGTCAGGTAAAAACTATAGTACTTATTTTTGGAGACTATCAATTGTTGACCGTGAAATGGGCAAGCAACCTATGAAATCGCACGATAAAACTGTTACACTTTTGTTTAATGGTGAAATTTATAATTATATAGATATTCGCAATCAATTATCTGAAGATTATAAATTCAGGACCAAGTCAGATACTGAAACAATAATTGCAGCTTATAAGAAATGGGGCAAAGAATGCTTTGATCACTTCGAAGGGATGTTTTCAATAGTTATTATTGATCATAAAAAAAATAAAATAATACTTTCCAGAGACCTAGCCGGTGTCAAACCAATGTACTATTTCTTTGATGGTAAAAATTTGTTTATATCTTCAGAATACAAAGTTTTTCTTAAAAGCAATATAATTGAAAGAAAAATTAATAGAGAAGCATTAAAAAAGTACATAATATTTCAAACAATTCCAGGAAAGTCAAATTTAGTTAAAGGGATTGATAAGTTAATTCCAGGTGAAATAATTGAATATGATTTGGGTACGTGCAAAAAAATTTCTAGTTGCCAAATAAAATTGAAGAAATACCCTAAATTTAAAAATTACAGCGAATATTATGAGTGTCTAAAAGAAGAAATATTTTATCAAATGAAGATTGCCACCAATACAGATCTTGCTACCGGTTATCATCTAAGTGGTGGTTTAGATTCAAATACACTTGTATCATTAACTAAAAAAATTAGAAAAGACAAAAATTTTTTCTTTGTAAGTAGTATTATTGATGATGAAATCGATCATGAATATGAATATATTCACAAAGCTGCAAAAATTTATCAAAATGACTTAAATATTGTACACATTAACAATAAAAGTTTTTTCGATGTTTTTGATCAAGTAATTTCTTCCTTAGATGAACCTGTTGGAGATCCAGGTGTTATCCCACAATATCTAGTTAATGAAGAAATCTCAAAACGTGCAAAAATAGTTTATTCAGGACAAGGTTTCGATGAATTTTTTTTCGGTTATGCAAGAAATTTAGCAGCTTATTCTACTGAAAAGTATGGTTTAAATTCATTTATTAATGCAGGAACTAATTTGCCAGAGGGTATTAATGAATTTTTTATTGGATGGGATGATTTTAGAGAAGAACTTAAAAATTTAGATAACCCTAATGCGAAAATGATTAATTATGTTAAACTATGTCGATTAAATCCATTTACTTCCAATTCAGAATTAAATACGTCTTTTATGAATGACCTTAAGCAAATTGCTCAAGATATTTTTGATGAGATAGATCAAATATCAAATAGTTTTTCTAGTTTTATGTACAATTCAGAAGTTCAAATACAGCTACCTTCACTTCTACATATGGAGGATAGAGTTTCAATGGCTCATTCGGTTGAAACAAGAGTTCCATTTTGCACTAATTCAATCATGAGTCTGGCTCAAAAAGGTAATTTAGAATGGAAATTTTATAATAATAAAACTAAAGGAATTATTAGAGAAATATCTAAAACTCTGATACCTGATATTATTTTAAATAGAAAGAAAAAGATTGGAAGACCTGTACCGTTTCGTAAATGGTTTTTGCAAAATAAAGATTTTATTAATACTATTAGAAATATGTCAGTTGAAATTGAAGATATATATAGATCAAAAGGTATAATTGATTATGCTATCAACAATAAAAATCCTTTTGATCGAACATTGTGGGGTATTTGGTCATTAATGAAATGGAAGGAAATTTATAAAGTAAGTTACTAAAAAATATATGATTATTAAAACCATCAATATATTAATAAATATTTTAAAAAGCTTAAAAGATGCTTTGATAAAAATAAAAGTATCTTCGAGGCTCAGGAAAACAAACCTAAATAAGAATCCTGCTAAACAACAATTAGAAGTTTATTGGAAGACTAATTTTGCGCAGGAACTCGATTTTTGGGGATCAAAAGATGTATGGATAGAAATAAAGTATTTATTATGTGCCAAGGAGGGTAAAGTACTTGATATTTGCTGTGGAACTGGAGGAACAATTAAGTCGCTTGAGTGTATTAAAGATATTAAGGTATATGGGTTCGATATTTCTAATTTATTAATAGAGCAAGCAATTAAGTCAGGCATAAGTTCAAATCTCTTAAAAGTTCTAGATGCAACAAAAACTGACTATGAAGATAATGAATTTGACTATTCATATTCGATTGGATCTCTTGAACATTTTACAATTGAAGGTATAGATAAATTTCTAGACGAAACAAAAAGAATTACCAAAAAAACAACATTTCATCAAATTCCAGTTGTCAAAGATAAAAATTATGAGGGATGGTTAGAATTAGATCAAAGTTACTATAATATGAGTGAAGAATGGTGGTTAAAACAATTCAAAAAACACTATAATAAAGTATCCGTTATTGAGTCCTTTTGGAATGACCCAATTTCAAATGGACGATGGTTTGTTTGTGAAAAAAACTAAATCAATAATTCAAAATTTATGACAAAAAAAATTCCTTTTTTCGATTATCCTAAACTCTTTCTAAATAACAAAGAAAATTTAATTAATATATTTGAAAATGTGGGCAGTAAAGGTGCTTTTATTCTTCAAAATGAGCTTTTAGAATTCGAGAGAAACCTAGCAGAATTCTCAGGGTCTAAATTCGCAGTTGGAGTAGGAAATGCCTCAGATGCATTGCAGATAGGGCTAAAGTTAGGTGGTATCAAAGAGGGTGACGAGGTAATAATCTCTACTCATACGATGATTGCTACAGCTGGATCCATAATACAAGTGGGAGGTGTTCCCATACCTGTTGATATTGGTGATGACCACCTCATAAATTATGATTTAATTGAAAATCATATAACATCTAAAACAAAAGCGATAATGCCTACCCAGTTAAATGGCAGAACGTGTAACATGGATAAAATTGAGGAAATTTGTAGAAAATATAATTTGATGATATTTGAGGACGCAGCCCAAGGCTTAGGTTCTAAGTTTAAGGGTAAAGGAGCTGGTACATTCGGTGTAGCTTCCGCAATAAGTTTTTATCCAGCGAAAAATTTAGGTTGTCTTGGTGATGGGGGTGCAATTTTATTGAATGATGAAGAATTATATCAAGAAATTATTGCTTATCGAGATCATGGCAGACAACCCAAAACAGGCAAAGTCATATCTTGGGGAATAAATTCACGGTTGGATAATTTACAAGCTGCATTTTTAAGTTTTTTTCTTGATCATTATACAAATGTTATAGAGAGACGAAGGTATATAGCTCAACTTTATAATGAATTATTAAAGGACAACGATCAAATTACACTACCTCCAGCACCTACTAACAGTTCAGGCCATTTTGATGTCTATCAAAATTACGAAATAAGAGCAAATAACAGAGATGAATTAATAAAATTCTTAAACGATAGGGGTGTAGGCACCTTACTTCAATGGTCAGGTAAGGCAATACATCACCACAAAAATTTAGGATTTTCTTCTAACTTAGATATAGCTGATAACTATTTTAAAAAAATATTAATGATCCCAATGAATATGTTTATCTCAGACGACGATGTTTATTATATAGCTAAAGAAATTAATAATTTTTATAGGAAAAATTAACGTATATAAGTTTCATGACAAAAAAAAGTGAAGAACTAGGAAATAGAATAAGAAGTCATGCTTTAGACATGACACGTTTAGGATCAAGCTCTCACATTGCGTCGATTTTATCGATAGCTGATATCATTGCAGTGCTATATGAAGAGATAATGTATTTCAATTCAAAAAATCCCACTGATAAGCGAAGAGATAGATTTATTTTAAGTAAGGGACATGCTGGAGCGGCGGTTTATGCAGCACTTGCAGAGAAAGGTTTTTTTCCAAAGAGTCAATTGGAATTGCATTGTGCAAACGGTTCTAATCTATCTGGACATATATCACATAAAAAAGTCCCTGGTGTTGAATTTTCAACCGGTTCATTAGGTCATGGCTTATCTGTAGGATGTGGCATGGCCATTTATGCAAAACTTGAAAAATTAAAACATAAAGTTATTGTTCTGTTAAGTGATGGTGAATGTGATGAGGGATCAAATTGGGAGTCAATTCTTTTTGCGTCTCACCATAAATTGGATAACTTAGTTGTTATTATTGATTACAATAAAATCCAAAGCATTGAAAGTGTTTCAGATACACTTGAGCTTGAACCATTTGCAAAAAAATGGGCAGCTTTTGGCTGGGACGTGCACGAAGTAAATGGCCATAGTCATAAGGATCTTGCTAAAATATTAAAAAAAAATAATAAATTAACGAAACCCAAATGTATTATTGCTAATACAGTGAAAGGTAAGGGCGTATCTTTTATGGAAAATAATAACTTATGGCATTATCGAAGTCCTCAAGGTGAAGAATACTTAATGGCTAAAAAAGAGCTGAATAAAAAAACTTAATATGAGAGATGCTTTTGCTTCAGAGCTATTTAAACTAGCCAAATCTAATAAGGACGTGATGTTTATTACTGCAGATCTAGGATTTGGAGTATTTGATGAATTTGCAAAAGCAATGCCAAATCAATATGTTAATGTGGGGGTAGCTGAACAAAATATGATTGGACTTGCAACAGGACTAGGTCTCGAAGGAAAAAGAATTTTTGTCTATTCTATTGGTAACTTTGTAAGTTTTAGGTGCTTGGAGCAAATTAGAAATGATGCAGCATATCATGAAATTGATTTAACAATCGTTTGTTCTGGAGGCGGTTTTAATTATGGACCTCTAGGTATGTCGCATCATACAACTGAAGATATAGCCGTAATGAGAGCAATACCTAATATTACTGTCGTTGTACCTTCTACTGCTTGGGAGGCTAAAAATGCTACCAAAAAACTATCAAAACATAAAGGTGTATCATATTTAAGAATTGAAAAAGGCGGAGATAATCATCCGCCTTTCAAAAACTCAAAATTTGAATTAGGAAAGCATGTTGTTCATAGGCATGGAAAAGATGTATGCATTATTACTGCAGGCAGCATAATTAATGAATGTATTGAGGCAGCTGATAAATTAGAGAAAAGTAATATAAGTTGTAAAATAATTTCTATGCATACAATAAAACCGATTGATGAAAAAGTAATTTTAAAAACAGCAAAAAACTTTAAAAATATAATAACTGTTGAAGAGCATAATTGTCTTGGAGGTCTCGGTGGAGCTGTAGCAGAAGTTCTTGTGAAGTCAAAATTTGTTAGAAATTTTGAGTGTGTAGCTGTTAATGATGAATTTTCGTCAATTGTTGGAAATCAAAAATACTTAAGAAATAAATATAAAATTGATTCAAAGTCAATTATAAAAACAATAAAAAAAATAATTCTTAAGTAGTTATTCGTGAAAAGATTTTTTGATATTGCTACGTCTTCTTTTAGTTTAATTATTTTAAGTCCGATACTAATAATATTTATTCTTTTGGTATGGCTTTCGGATTTTAAAAATCCATTTTATCTAGGAACAAGAATTGGTAAAAACTATAAGAAATTTAGAATGGTCAAACTGCGATCAATGACCATAGATGCAGATAAAAATAAGATAGATTCAACCTCTTCAAATGATCCGCGTATTACAAAAATTGGTAAAATAGTAAGAAAATTTAAAGTAGATGAAATTTTCCAACTCATAAATGTACTTATTGGACAAATGAGTATAGTAGGACCTAGACCAAATGTTGAGAGGGATGTTTTAATTTATACTGATGTTGAAAAAGAAATACTCTCAGTAACTCCAGGAATTACAGATTTTTCTTCAATCGTTTTTTCTGATGAAGGTGATATTTTAGAGAACAGTCATGATCCTGATCTTGATTATAATAAATTAATAAGACCTTGGAAAAGCAGACTTGCATTGATTTATGTACAAAATAATAGCTTTATGATTGATTTATTTTTAATTTTTCTAACAATTATATCTATGTTTAATAAAGAGCAATCATTAATTTTATTATCAAAAGTATTAAAAAAGATAACTGTAAATAAAGAATTACTTGAGGTCGCTTTAAGAAAAAAAAACCTCGTTCCGCATCCTCCTCCTGGTAGTTCGGCTATAGTTGAAAAGAGATAGATCAGAGATACATGTTGAAAAATTTGATCTATAAAGCAATAAATGCAAACAGAAGCATCAAAATATCAATTGTTATTAT
>MDTG01424995.1_pt1 | contig 10880 bp, 7 predicted proteins | sample 811421 | NCBI WGS metagenome assembly MDTG01 (sample SAMN05326645, study PRJNA326480) | marine metagenome | isolation source: seawater | place: Pacific Ocean: South East | collected 2011 | reverse complement strand
TCACGCAGTTGTGATAAACCTAATTTTTTTTTGAGAATAATAATCAATAACAATTATGGATAATAAAATTGTTGAAATTTTTATACCTGGACCAGCTGGTAGATTAGAGGCCAAGTATTATAAGAGTAAAAAAAATACCTCACCTATAGCATTAGTTTTACAGCCTCATCCTCAATATGGTGGAACGATGAATAATAAAGTGGTTGTAGAAACTTTTCATACTTTTATGGAAAATAATTTCTCTGTTTGCAGAGTTAATTTTAGAGGCGTAGGTAAAAGCGATGGTGAATTTGACAATGGACAAGGTGAATTAGCTGATGCTGCAGCAGCACTAGATTGGTTGGAGAGAGAAAATTTTGATAATTCTCAATGCTGGGTTTCTGGATTTTCATTTGGTTCTTTAATAGCTATGCAGCTTTTAATGCGAAGACCTGAAATTAGTAGATTTATTGCAATTTCACCTCAACCTAATGTTTATGATTTTTCATTTCTCTCACCATGCCCTTCGTCAGGATTAATGTTGTATGGCAAAAAAGATGAGCTTGTTCCCACACAATACTTAAATGAACTTGATAAAAGATTAAGTGCACAAAAAGGAATAAACGTAGAATTCCAATCAATACCAGATGCAAATCATTTTTTTTCTAAAAATGAAGATGCCCTTGTTAAAAATTTAGACAAATACATTAAAAAAGAAACTGCACTTTATTAAAATTAAAAATTTTTTACAATATCACCACCAGTGATTGCTTTTTTACATCTTGTAGTATCTGGAAATGAAATCGGTAGTTTAAGATATGACCTTATTGCTAAATAAGCAAATGCTTGTGATTCAACAAAATCCCCATCAAATTTATAATCGTCAATATTTTGTAATTTTAAATTTTTTTCAATAAGAAAATTATTTATATTTTGAATTAAATATTTATTTTTTCTACCACCTCCACATACTAAATAGTTTTGAGTACTAATATTTCTATTTAAGTCAATTTTTTTTAACCCTTCCGAAATTAAATATGCAGTAAATTTTGTTAAAGTGGCACAACCATCCTGAAGCGATAGACCTCTAACAAATGAAAAATCAAAATCTTTAATATCCATTGACACATCAAATGAATCAATTTTGAAATTTTCTATAGCCTGATTAAAAATTAAATCATCTACTTTCCCAGCACTCGCTATATCTCCGTCTTTATCAAATTTATAAGTGCTGTGTTTTCTTACCCATTCGTCAATTAGACAATTACCTGGGGCCACATCATGAGCAAAAATTTTTGGACTTAAATCTTCTTGATTATTAATTATTTGAGTAATATTAGTAATACCACCTATGTTAATAAGAGTTATTGGATATTTGATATTAAATTTATCACAAATTATTTTAGAAATAAGTTGATGAAATATTGGAGTTAATGGTGCTCCTTGACCTCCATTTAGAAGATCATTTTGTCTAAAATTGTTAACTATTATTTTTTTGGTAAGTTGCGATAATAGTTTTGCATCACCAAGTTGTTTAGAAATTTTTTCACTTGGAGAATGAAAAATTGTTTGACCATGAAAGCCTATTAAATCTATCTTTTGAGATTTTTTTTCAACTATTTCCTTAATAATTTTTCCATTAAAAATAGTAAATTTTTTCTCTAAATCGTTCAATTCTCTAGAATATTTTTTTAAATCATCTAAATTAAGTATTTTGTCTCTTAAAAAGGTTAAATTATCATAAAAATCATTATCATACTCGTAATAACTATTAAAAATGCATGAAAATTCTTGATATCCATCTGATTTAATTATGGAAATATCTACCCCATCCATTGATGTTCCACTCATTAAACCCATTGAGGTAAAAAAATTCTTTTTCATATTTATTTTTTTTTAAAAAAATTTGTATATTGTAGAACTATACGCTTATGAATAAATTTTTAAAAGAATTTAAAGATAGAGGTTTCTTTTATCAATGTACCGATGAATTAAAACTATCAGGTTTATTAGATAATAAAAAAATTAAAGCATATATTGGATTTGATTGTACTGCAGAAAGTTTGCATGTTGGTAGTCTTCTTCAAATAATGTGTTTAAGATTATTGCAGAAACATGGGCATCAACCGATTGTTCTTTTGGGTGGGGGAACAACCAGAATTGGAGATCCATCTGGTAAAGACAAAACCCGTAAAATTTTAAATGAAAATGAAATTTTAAAAAACTCAAAAAATATAGAAAAAATTTTAAAAAATTTTTTGTCGACAGATGATAAGAAAACAAAACCTATTTTTGTTGATAATTATAAATGGCTCAAAAGTTTAAATTACATTTCCTTTTTAAGAGATATTGGAAAACATTTTACAATAAATAAAATGCTTACATTTGATAGTGTTAAAACTCGTTTGGAAAGAGAGCAATCTTTAAGTTATATGGAATTTAATTATATGATTTTACAAGCATATGATTTCTTCGAACTTAATAAAAAAGAAAATTGTACTCTTCAAATTGGTGGATCTGATCAATGGGGCAATATAGTAAATGGGGTTGAATTGATTAAGAGACATGCAAATAAAGAGGCTTATGGTTTAACAACTCCTCTAATAACTTTAGCGAATGGAGCTAAAATGGGTAAAACTGCTGATGGTGCAATTTGGTTAGATAAAAAATTTTTATCTCCTTATGATTATTGGCAATTTTGGAGAAATACTGATGATAGAGATGTTGTTAAATTTTTAAGATTTTTTACAGATTTAAATGTTAATGAAATTGATAAAATAAAAAACCAAGACATTAATGATCTTAAGATTTTATTAGCAAACCAAACTACTTCAATGCTCCATGGTAAAAAAGCAGCTCAAAATTCTGAAAAAGCTGCTAAAGAAGCTTTTTCTGGAAATTTACTTGGTTCTTCTTTACCCTCGATAAAGATTGAGTTGAGTGTTCTTAATAAAAAAATTAGTATTTTAGATCTTGTAATATTATCTAAGCTAGAAAATTCTAAAAGTGAAATTAGAAGATTAGTTAAAGGAAATGCTATAAAATTAAATGATAAAATAATCTCAGACGAAAAATTTATTATTCAGAAAGAATTATTTGATAACAATTATCTTAAACTCTCAATTGGTAAAAAAAGACATATCAAAATTAATTTAAACTAATTTTTTTTTATTTTTTCTAATGTTCGGGTTATAAATCTTGGAGTCAAAGTTTTAATTGGATTTACACTTGGCTCTAAATCATCTGGAGGACCTTTTATTTTAAAGCTAACTCCAAATACTCCTTCACCAACTTTTTTTCCAACTAAAATATTTCCAATTAAAGGTATTGACGCAATTGTCCTGTTGATAGTAGTTGCTGGTACCAATGTTCCTCTTAAACTTATTAATTTATCAGACTCTATATATCCATCTAAAAGAATTGAAATCGCAGGACCTATTGCATACATCTCTTCGATAGTCATTAATCCTTTTGAGTTATTAAATTTCATTTCAAAATCAGTAAATCTTATTCCTTCACCAGTTAAAAGGTCAGCGATTCCTTGTAGTGAGGCAAGGGTTAAAATTTTTGCTAAAACTGGAACTTCTTTTAGTTTAAAATTATCAATTATTAATACTGAATTTGAAATATTATTTTTTTTAATTGAATAAAAATCTAAAACTCCTTCATCAAACCCTTTAATAAAATTGTATCTTTTAACCAAAGGTTTTGGATATTCAGAAAAAAAGGTTGTAATTTTTTCATCATTATTTGATTTTACTGTAAATGAAATTTTTTTGTTATTGGAAAAAGCTGAGTCTAGCTTTGCATTAATTACTTCGTTATTTTTAAAAACTAAATATCCTTTTAAGTCATTTATTACACTTTCCTTATCTACATATGCTTTTTCAATATTTACATTTAATCTTATATTATTTTGAAATAGGTCTTTTTGTCCTTTGTCAGCTTTTAAAGCTTCATCAATAATCTTATTTAAATTTAATATTTGACCATCTAAAAGGTAATCATTTTTTTTCTTAATTATTCTAAAATTATTTTTTAAGCTATCCTCATCCACATATTTAAAATTAATCTTTTCAAATTCTTTTATTTTATTTTCATTTGTTAAAAGTAATTTAGATATTGAAATATTATTTTCTTTTTCTTTGAGAGAAACCTTCTCTAAAAAAAAATCACCATTAAATATTTTGTTTCCACTTATATCTATTTCTAGATTCGTATCTGGTTTTTTTTTGAAATTTAGTAAATCCAACTTTGCAATATTGTCTTTAATATTAAATTTCGTTTGAAAATTAAAATCTTTTTCTGATTTTTTAATTTTATATTTGATCTCATCATTTTTGTTTTGTAGTAATATTTTTCCAAATCCTTCAACTTCAAAATTATCTTGATTATATTTAAATATTATTTCATGATTTTCTAATTTGATTGACTCATTTGAGTCAGGAAAAATTTCGGTCAAATTTAATTTATTTAGTAATACCATGTAATTTAGATCAATTATTGATTCTATTTTTAAATTTTTGAATTTAAATTTATTATCTATTTTAAATTGAAAAGAACTTTTGGATGCAAAATCAACTTTTTCAATTTTAAAGTTTAAAAAAATATCATTTAATAAATGAATTAAATTATTTTCATCTAAAATGAATTTTTTGTTATCGATTTTTCCAGAAATCAAAAAATTATTGTTTTCTTTTTTACTTTTTAAATTTGGAATTGAAATATCATTTCCGTTAAATGATAATTTTGTATTTTTGAGATTAAATTCATCATCCTTTAGATCAAAATTTAGATCAATTTTAGAAAAATCATATTTATTAAATAAATTAATTTTTCCATCTTTAATCAAACCTTTAATTTCATAATTATTCTTAATATTTCCATCTTCATCAAATTCTATATTGATATTTGCTATAAGATAACCTTTCTTAATTAATTTTTCCGCAATGAAAAACTTTGGGTCATTTTTAAAAAACCTTAAAAAAGAAATAAGATTTTTAAGTTCTACGGATTTTGTTGAGATCTTTAAATTTTTTAGTTGTAGATCGTTATTAATTATAGACTTTAACGATATAATGGATCTTATACTTTCAATTTGAATTATTTTTTTTCTATATTCTAAATTTGTTCCTACGGTTTTAGCATTAACATTAAATCTAATAGGATCGAGCAATATACTTACTTTTTTTAGTTCAATGTCTAAATCTTTGTCAATTTTTTTTATTTGGTTAGATATTTGATCATTAAATCTTTCAGTTTTAATTCCAATAGTACTTAAATAAATTATTGAAATTAGAGCTGTGGTTAATAATAAAATTATTAATCTTGAAATTATTTTTTTCATTTAATTTGATATAAAGATTTTTCTAAAAAATCATCAATTTCCCCATTAAGAACTTTGTCTGGACTAGTGTTTTCATGGCTAGTTCTGTTATCTTTTACTAATCTGTAAGGTTGAAGTACATAAGATCTTATTTGATGCCCCCAACCAATATCAGATTTAGCGGCTTCAGTATTTTGATTTATTTCCTCTTTTTTTTTAATTTCAAAATCATAAAGCCTAGCCTTAAGCATGTTCATACATGTTTCTTTATTTTTATGTTGTGATCTTTCATTTTGACACTGTACTACAATTTTTGAGGGTAAATGAGTAATTCTAACGGCACTATCTGTTGTATTAACATGCTGACCGCCTGCGCCACTAGATCTATAAGTGTCAATTCTCAAATCTTTATCTAATATTTCTATATTAATGTTTTCATCGACTACAGGATAAATCCAGACGCTAGCAAAACTAGTATGTCTTCTAGCACCTGAGTCAAAAGGAGAAATTCTCACAAGTCGATGTATGCCTGACTCTTTTTTTAACCATCCAAACACATAATCACCTTCGATTTTAATGGTAGATGACTTTATTCCAGCCTCATCACCTTTAGACTCGCTTACTAATTGAGATTTAAAATTTTTACTATCAGACCACTTAAGATACATTCTTCTTAACATATCAGCCCAGTCTTGACTTTCAGTTCCTCCAGCTCCTGCATGAATTTCAATATAACAATCAAAGGAGTCTGCCTCGTTAGACAAAAAGCATTTAATTTCATTTTTCTTAACCAATGTTCTTAAATCTTTAATATTTTGAATAATATCATTTTGTACGGAATTATTACCTTCTTCAGTAGCCAATTTATAAAAATCATTCAAATCATTTAGTTTTTCTATTGACTCTACATGGGAGTTTATTAAATCTTCAAATAATTTTTTTTCCTTAATAACAGCTTTAGATTTTATTTTATCCTGCCAAAAATTAGCTTCTAGCATTTTATTATTATGATGTTCTAGTCTTGCATTTATTTTATTCTTTTCAAAGATACTCCTTGATTCTTTGATTAATTTTTTCAATTTCTTTTTTAAGATTTAAAAATTTTTCGTCCATTAATAAAACTTTAGTATATTATTGATATCTAATCTATTATTTTCTAAATATAAAACTTTTCCATCTAATACATTTTTGCTTTTGTAAGACTCAATAATCATGTTTTTAGATGTAAATTTAGCTTTATCCCCTGTTAAAGGATCTACAACCATTAAGGTTATATCTTCAGGAACTTTAAATGGTCTTGCATTTGATTTAATTACAGCTTTTTTTATAAAACTCTCAAATATTGGTAGTGCAGCTTTAGAACCTGTCTCATATTTTCCTAAGGGTTCTGGATTATCCATACCCACATAAACTCCAATCACTAAATCGGAAGTAAACCCAACAAACCATGCATCAGTATTATCATTTGTAGTTCCAGTTTTACCTGCAATGTTAAGTTCTAATTTTTTAAGTTTTTTTCCAGTACCCCTCTTCACCACGCCTTCTAAAAATGATGTTATTTGATATGCTGTCTGAGGAGAAAGAACTTGTTTGTAGTTGTCTTCAATTTTTGGGAATTCTTTACCAGTAAATGAAATTTTATCACAATTAATACATTTCCTATTTTCATTATTAATTATTGTGTTGCCTTCACTATCTTGCACTCTATCAATTATTATTGGTTCTATTAATTTTCCACCATTTACAAATGTACAATAGGCAGATGTTAGATTTAATAATGTTGTTTCTGCTGAACCTAAAGAAATTGACAAAAGTTCCTCTGGATTATCGTAAATTTTCAGTACTTTTGAAAAATTTGCTACTTTGTTTATTCCTAAATCTTGAGCAATTCTTACTGTCATTAAATTTCTAGATTTTTCTAATCCAACTCTTAAAGTTGAAAGTCCATAAAATTTTTTACCATAGTTCTCTGGTTTCCATTTTTTAAGATCTGTGCCTTGATCTAACACCAATGGAGCATCTAAAACTAATGATGAGGGCGTATACCTGTTTTCTAGGGCTAAAGCATAAATAAATGGTTTAAAAGCAGATCCTGGTTGTCTCAACGCTTGAGTAGCTCTATTAAATTCACTATTTCTAAAACTAAAACCTCCACTTAAAGCTAAAACTCTCCCAGTATAAGGATCCATTACAATTATGCCTCCATTTATTTTTGGACGCTGTAATAATTTAAAAAAATTATTTTTGATTTTTTTTACATAGATTACATCCCCTTTTCTTAATAAATCTGGAAATTCTTTTTTAGTCCACGCTATATCTTTGAATTTGATTATACCTTTAAATTTATTCTCTGTTTCTATATTAGCTTCAAATTGATTTATTTTTTTGACAATTGCAATCTCCCAATTAATGGATTTTTCCAATTTATTTTTCTGATTTATGTTTTTAAACCATTCATTTGTATATTCTAAGTTGACGATTGGACCACGCCAACCTCTTCTTTGATCATATGCAACTAAACCATCTCTTAGTGTTTCAGTTGCAATTTTTTGTAACTCTAAATTTATTGGGGTATTAATATTATATCCTTGTTTATAAACTTTTTCATACGTCAATAATTCAATTATATTTTTTCTAACATCCTCGATGTAATATTGCGCATCTTCTAAATAAATTTTTTTATTTTTTCTTAATTTGATTGGTTGTTCTTTTAGTTCTTGATAATTCTCAATATCTAAAAAACCATTATCAACTAAATTTTTAAGAACTAAATCCCTTCTAAATTTTGCAATATCAATATTTCTATAAGGATTGTATCTACTTGGTGCTTTTGGTAAAGCTGCCAATAAAGCAGCTTCTGTATAATTTAGTTCTTTTATAGATTTATCAAAATATTCTAAACTTGCTGCAGCAACTCCATATGCTCCACTACCTAAATAGATTTGATTCAAATATAATTCTAATATTCTTTCTTTAGATAGCGCTCTTTCGATACGAAATGCAAGAATGGCCTCCTTAATTTTTCTATTTATGCTCACTTCATTATTCAACAAGAAATTTTTTGCTACTTGCTGGGTAATTGTAGATGCTCCCTCAAGTCTTTTGGAGGACATAATATTTTTGATATTATTCAATGTCGCTCTTAAAACGCCTTTAGCATCGACCCCTGGATGAGAAAAAAAGTTTTTGTCTTCTGCAGACAAAAAGGAGTTTATTACATTTTTTGGAATAGACCTGTAAGGAACAAAAATTCTCTTTTCTTTAGAAAAATCTGCAACTAAATCTCCATTTCCTGAATACATTTTGCTCGAAACTGAAGGTTTATAGTTTTTCAAAAACTTATAATCTGGGATATTATTAGAAAAATTCCATAAAACAGCAAAAATCCCGATTGATAGCAGTAATATTAAACTTATAAGTGTTATCAAAATATTTTTTAATATATTGCTCATTTTATTTCCATTATATATCGGAATTTGTTAAAGATAAGGCATAATTGCTAAAACAAAATTTTTAAAACTTTGAAGTAAAATGAAACAATCAAAACAACAAATATGGAAAAAAATTTATATATTGATGCTTCGCATCCAAATGAAACTAGAGTTGTACTTAAATCTGATAACAATATTGAGGATTACGAATACGAAGGCTTAAAAAATAGTCTTATAAAAAATAACATATATCTAGGTAAAGTAAGTAGAATTGAACCATCTCTTCAAGCAGCTTTTATTGACTTTGGGAGAGAAAGACATGGATTTCTATCATTTAACGATATTCAATCTGATTATTATCAAATTCCAAAAAGTGATTTAGAAATTATCAAAAAAGAAGAAGAGAAAGAGAGAGAAGAATTATCTAAAGAAGTTGAAGCTAAAGAGGAAAAAAATTTAGCTGAGGGAAAATTAGAAGTTGACGATCCAATAGAAGTTAAAAAAACAGAATTAACTTTTAGTGAACCAGAAAAAAATGGGGTTGAAGAGGTTGAGCCTCAAAATATTGAAGAAAAAGAAAAAAAAAAAGATAAACCCTTTAGACGCAAAAGGTATAAGATCCAAGAGGTAATAAAACCAAACCAAGTTATTCTTATACAGGTAATTAAAGATGAAAGAGGCCAGAAAGGTGCTGCATTAAGTACTTTTATATCAATAGCAGGAAAATATATTGTTTTAATGCCTAATACGCCTAAAGGAGGAGGTATTTCAAGAAAAATATTTAACCCTGCGGAAAGAAAAAAGATTAGAGCTATTTTAAATGAAATTGAAATTCCCAGTGAAATGGGATTGATCGTCAGAACTGCTGGAAGCAATAAAACAAAAAATGAAATTAGTCATGACTTAGAGACTTTAGTTAAAAATTGGAATCAGATTAAAGATAACGCACTTAACTCAATAGCTCCTTCATTAATTCATAGGGAGAGTGAAATTGTTAAAAGAACACTAAGAGATATGTACGATGAAAATACAAAAAATATAATTGTAGAGGGTAATGAAGGTTATAAAAAAGCGCAAAATTTTATGAAAATGATGATGCCTTCACATGTCAAAAAAATTAAAAAATATAGGGGTAAAGTTCCACTTTTTATAGAGGAAGGTATTGAGCAAAAATTAAATCAAATATTTGACTCTGAAATTAAATTAAACTCTGGAGGATATCTTGTAATTAACCCAACAGAGGCTCTTGTATCTATTGATATAAATTCTGGAAGTTCAATTAAACAAAAAAATGTAGAAAATACTGCCTTAAATACAAACTTAGAAGCTGCAGAAGAAATTGCTCGACAAATTAAAATTAGGGACCTTTCAGGTTTAATTATAATCGATTTTATAGATATGATTAGTTATGGAAATAGAAGAATGGTGGAAAAAAAATTAAAAGAAAAATGTCGATCAGATAGAGCGAGAATTCAGATTGGTAGGATTAGTAATTTTGGTTTACTTGAAATGTCCCGTCAAAGATTGAGAGAAAGTGCAGTTAAATGGAAAATAGAATTAACTGATGAGTCTTTTGCTCAGAAACTATTGAAGTTAGTTGAATTAAAAGCAGTGCTGAACAAAGCAAAATATGTTGAATTAAAAGTTTGCAAAAAAATATCAGATTTTTTAAAAGAAAATTTTGTTGAAGATCTTACCTATTTTGAAAAAAAAAATAAAATGAAGATCGATATAATAACTGATAATTCTTTAATAATACCAGAGTATATAATTGATATAAAAAATAAATCTAAGAAAACAATAGAGTTGCTGGAGTATTTTGAAAAACTTAAAAATTTAGATTTACAAAAAAAGGAATTTAAAACTGAAGAATTAAAAGTAAAAAAGAAATTTAAAAATAAAAAGAATTATAGAAAAAAAAAATTCTATAAAAAAGCTATATAATTCCTTTAATTGGTGAAGATGGATTTCCCATTAAATTTTTTTCAATTCTGCCAGAAAGATAAGACTTTCTTCCAGCAATAACAGCACTTTTAAAAGCTAAGGCCATTTCAAATGGTTTCTTAGCTTTTGCTATAGCAGTATTTACTAGAACACCATCACACCCTAGTTCCATTGCAATTACAGCATCTGATGCTTGACCT
>MDTG01368931.1_pt1 | contig 10880 bp, 9 predicted proteins | sample 811421 | NCBI WGS metagenome assembly MDTG01 (sample SAMN05326645, study PRJNA326480) | marine metagenome | isolation source: seawater | place: Pacific Ocean: South East | collected 2011 | reverse complement strand
TTAAATAGTGGACTAGACATATCTTGCTCATGAATTTTCATCCAGTTTATATTTCCTTTAACAGTATTTATCTCGCCATTGTGTGCCAAAGTTCTAAAAGGTTGCGCCAAGTCCCAACTAGGAAAAGTGTTGGTTGAATATCTTTGATGAAATATTGCAAATCTTGAAGTTAATTTTTTATCATTTAGATCTGTATAAAATTCAGATAACATTTCGGCTAGAAACATACCCTTATAAACAATAGATCTTGAGCTAAAGGAACAAATATAAAAATCTTTGATTTGTTTATCTCTTGCAATTTTTTCAATTTTTTTTCTCGTCTCAAATAAATCTCTTTCAAGATCGTTTGTTTGTAATGTCTCATTTTTTTTAAACATTACTTGAGCGATTTCTGGACGATTTTGATCTGCTATCTTGCCTAAAACGCTTGGGTTAATAGGAACTTGTCTCCAACCATATATGTAATAGTTTTCAGCTAGTAATGAGGACTCAATAATCTCTCTACATTTTTCTTGCTCAGAATAATCTGTCCTTGGTAGAAAAACCATTCCAACGCAAATTCTTTTATCTTCATCTAAAGTATGACCCGTTGATAAAATTTTTTCTTTAAAAAAATCTGGAGCTATTTCAATTTGAATTCCTGCTCCATCACCAGATTTTCCATCAGCATCTACTGCACCTCTGTGCCAGATTGCCTTAAGAGCTTCGATACCATACTCAACAATTTTTCTTGATTTTTTACCATTTGTTGAAGCAATTAATCCAACACCACAAGCATCGTGTTCCATTTCTGCTTTATAATTAAAACTTTTTTCTAAAATTTTTTTATTTTTTTTATAAATTTTCATCCAATTAAGCGGCTTCTTCAGATTTATTTTTATCAATTTTTGATTTTAAATATTTCTCAATTTGTACAGCCGCGTCTCGACCATCTCTTATCGCCCATACTACAAGAGATGCTCCTCTTACAATATCTCCTGCTGCAAAAATACCATTCAGATTTGTCTGCATCGATTTTAAATCAATTTTAATTGTTCCCCACTGAGAAATTATTAATTCTTCAGCATTAAATAATTTAGGTAAATTTTCTGGGTCAAATCCTAAAGATTTAATCACTAGGTCTGCAGGGATTTTATACTCTGATCCCTTCTCAATCTCAGGTCTTCTTCTCCCCGAAGAGTCAGGCTCCCCTAATTTCATTTTATTTACCTCCACAGCTTTAATAGAGGTTTCACCAATAAAACTTTTAGGACTTGTTAACCAAACAAACTCTACTCCTTCTTCAATGGCATTACCTACTTCTCTTGCAGATCCTGGCATGTTTTCTCGATCTCGTCTGTATAAACATTTTACTGATTTAGCTTTTTGTCGTACTGAAGTTCTTACACAGTCCATGGCCGTATCGCCTCCTCCAATCACAACAACATTTTTTCCTTCTGCATTTAAAGTACCATTATCAAATAATTTTACCTTATCACCCAGTCCCTTTCTATTGGACGCAGTTAAAAACTCCATTGCAGGAAAAATATTTTGAAGATTGTGGCCGGGTATTTCTATTTCTCTTGCTTTATAAACCCCTGTTGCAATTAGTATCGCATCATGTTTTTCTTTAAGTTCATACAAAGTTTTATCTTTTCCAACTTCAAAGTTTTGAATAAATTTTATACCAGTGTCTTTAAGAAGCTTTGTCCTTCTCTCAACAACAAATTTTTCTAATTTAAAGTTTGGGATGCCGTAAATTAATAAACCGCCTGGTCTATCATATCTATCATAAATAGTAACTTGATAGCCCAATTTTCTAAGTTCTTCAGCACAAGCCATTCCCGCAGGGCCAGCGCCTATTATTCCAACTGATTGATTTAATTCTCTTTTAATTTTAAAAGGTTTAACCCAACCTTTATCCCATGCAGTATCTGTTATATATTTTTCTATTGAGCCTATTGTTACTGTACCGTGGCCTGATTGCTCGATAACACAATTTCCCTCACATAGCCTATCTTGGGGGCAAATTCTTCCACATACCTCGGGCATATTATTCGTGCTTTGAGATACCTCATAGGCTTCTTTAAGACGACCCTCTGCAGTTAATTTTAACCAGTCTGGTATATTATTACTTAATGGACAATGAATTTGACAAAAGGGAACTCCACACTGAGAGCATCTGCTTGATTGTTCAGTTGCTTTTTTGTTTATGTATTCTTCATAGATCTCATTGAAATCACCTTTTCTTTTGGTAGTATTTCTTTTTTCAGGTGTTTCCTGGTTTAGATCAACAAATTGAAGCATTTTTTTTGTCATATCAATGTTAATTAAGTTAATAATAAAAGCATTGGAAGCATTTTTAGGTCAATATTAGTTACCTATATATCAAAAACCTTAAAAAAATAATGTCATTTTATGCATACCTGATATGCATTAGAAAATGCCAATAAAAAAACAACCTTTAATTATATTTTTTAAATGTGATTGAAATTTTTATCTTATCTTTAGTTCAAGGAGTAGCTGAATTTTTACCAGTAAGTTCTTCTTCACATTTAATTATCGTTTCTGAGTATCTAAATCTTGAAAAAAACCTATTAATTGATGTTAGTTTACACTTAGGATCTTTTCTAGCTGTTATAGTTTATTTTTATAAAGACATTCTTAATTTCTACAAAGATAAAATTATTTTTTTTAAAATTATTATATCTTCAATACCAGTAATGTTGGTCGGTGTTATTTTAATTGAAACAAATCTTATTGAAAAAATAAGAAATATTGAAACAATTGCTTGGACAACTTTAATCTTTGGCATCTTGTTATTTGTGAGTGACAAATTTACAATAGAAAAAACAATTGAAAAAAATTTTAGTTTTAAATCAGCAATTTTTATTGGATCCCTACAAATTCTAGCATTAATACCAGGGGTAAGTAGATCGGGTATAGCTATCACAGCTGCAAGATTTTTGGGATTTGAGAGAGTTGACTCCGCAAAAATATCTTTTTTAATATCTATTCCTATCTTGGGTGCTGTTTCCATTTTTGGATTAAACAATATTATTTTTTCTGAGAGTAAAGAATTCGCAAAATTAAATGTTTTTGCGATAACCACTGCTTTTTTTTTCTCATTATTAACTATTAAATATTTTTTAAAGTATCTAAATAAGTTCAGTTTAAATATTTTTGTTTATTATAGAGTTTTACTAGGGATTATTCTTCTAGCTTTGGCTTATTTATAGTATTATTGATAAACCTATTAAAAAAATCACTACCAATATAAAAAAAACTATTACTGATTTTTGCAGGGATAAATTTGTAAAAAATTTCATTTTTTAATATTTAATAAATTTTTTTCTATAAAACAATAAATTAATGTAAACAAATACTTTGCACCAAGCTCTTTTATCTTGAACTTAGACTTTCCTTTTTTTCGTCCCATCCAATTAATACTAATAACCTTATATCTATAATCTCTCGAAATAATTTTTAAAGGAATTTCTAAAAATATATTAAAGCTCTCAGAAATTAATGGCATAATTTCTATCAAAGCACTTTTTTTGTAAATTTTAAAAGCGTTTGTAAAATCATTATACTTATTAAAAAAAATTAAACTTACGAATAAATTAAATATCCTATTTAAAATTAATTTTTTAATAGGATACTCTTTTACTTTAGATTCTTTCATAAATCTTGAACCTAAAATCGCATCGTAATTATTTTGTGTTATTAACTCGTTATATTTAATCAAGTCATTTATATCATCTGATAAATCAGCCATCATAATAGAAATGTTATCACCTGATGCTTCTCTTATTCCAAGATTAACTGCTCCTCCCAATCCTTTTTTTTTATTATTTAAAATTTTAAAATTAGTATATTTGATAGCTAAACTTTTAGATTTCTCTAAAGTGTCATCATTGCTGAAGTCATTAATTATCAATACTTCGTAATTAATATTTTTAAGATTGCTGGAAAAATAGTCGAAAACCTCGTGTATTATATCTGTTTCGTTTCTTACTGGTACTATTATCGAAAGCATAAGTTAGTTTATTTTTATCCATTAGTAAGATATTTAATTTACAATGAAAATACTTATTACAGGCGGATGTGGTTTTGTTGGCTCAAATATAGCGATTTATTTAAAAAAAAAATTTAAAAACGCTCAAATATCCTGCTTGGACAATTTAATTCGTAAGGGTTCCAAATTAAATGAAAAAAGACTCAAAAATTATAAAATTAAGAATTTCAAATTTAATATTGAAAAATACAATAAGTTGAAAGCTTTACCGAAGTTTAATCTTATAATTGATTGTTGTGCTGAACCTGCGATTGAAGCCTCTAGAAAAGAACCAAACAGAGTATTTAATACCAATCTGATGGGGACTTTCAATATTCTTAAAAAATGTATTAAAGATAAATCTAATATAATTTTTCTATCTTCAAGCAGAGTCTATTCTATAGATAAATTAAAAAATTTGGTTAAATCAAACAAGTTATCAAAACCTCTAAAAATAAAAAAAAAAATTGATGAAACTTTTGAAACAGAATTTGCTAGTTCTCTCTATGGTTTTACAAAATATGCATCTGAAAAACTTATTAAAGAAATGTTTTTTAAGACAGATTTGAAATATATTATTAATAGATTCGGAGTAATTGCTGGTCCATGGCAATTTGGAAAACAAGATCAAGGATTTGTGCCTTTATGGGTTTCAAAACATTTATTTAAAAAAAATCTTTCATATATAGGTTTTGGTGGAAATGGTCATCAGGTACGAGACTTATTACATATTAATGATGTTTGTAAAATAATATATCTCCAAATAAAAAAACTTAAAAAAATTAATAATGAAACATTTAATATTGGTGGTGGACCAAAAAATTCTATCTCTCTAAGAAATTTGACTCAAAAATGTCAAATACTTACAAAAAATAAAATTATGATTAAAAAGATTTCTAGGACATCTGACTTTGATATACCATATTATGTAACTGATAATAAAAAAGTTAAAAAGTTTTATAATTGGTTGCCTGCTAAAAATATAAACAATATTATAAACGATATTTATTTTTGGTTAATCAGTGATCAAAAAATTAGGAATTATTTTAAATGAAAATAGTTATTGTAACTGGTTCATGCGGGTTAGTCGGATCCGAGTCTGTGTCATTTTTTTTGAAAAAGGGTTTTCGTGTAATTGGTATTGATAATAATTTTAGAAAATCATTTTTTGGTAAAGATGGTGATATCACTTGGATAAAAAATAAACTTATTAGAGAGAAAAATTATACTCATTATTTTACGGATATTAAAAAATACAATTCTCTGGAAAAGATTTTTTCAAAATATAAAAAAAATATCAAATTAATAATTCATTGTGCTGCTCAACCCTCTCATGACTGGGCTAAAGATAAACCATTTATAGATTTTAGAATTAACGCTGAAGGGACATTAAATCTTCTTGAACTAACAAGAAGATTCTGCAATCAAGCTCCATTTATTTTTATGTCTACCAACAAAGTTTATGGAGACAGTCCAAACTTTTTACCTCTTAAGGAAAAAAAGACTCGATGGGAAATAAGTAAAAAACACAAATATTTTTCTGGGATAGATGAAACCATGTCTATAGATAATTGCATTCATAGTTTTTTTGGAGTTTCCAAATCTTATGCTGATTTAATTGTGCAAGAGTATGGAAAAAATGCAGGTCTTAAAACTGTTTGCTTCAGAGCAGGCTGCATTACAGGACCAAATCACTCTGGTGCAAAATTGCATGGTTTTCTCGCCTATCTAGTAAAGGTTTCTGTTTTGAAAAAAAAATACAATTTAATTGGGTACAAAGGTAAACAAGTAAGAGACAACATTCATAGTTATGATTTAGTAAGGTGCTTTTGGGAGTTTTATAAAAAGCCAAAAAAAGGCCAAGTGTATAACATTGGAGGCACAAGGTTTTCAAACTGCTCTATAATTGAAGCTTTAAATTATTTAGAGAAGAAAACGAAAATTAAAATTAAAAGAATATTAAAAAAAGAAAATAGAGTCGGTGATCATATTTGGTATGTGACAAGTATGAAAAAATTTAAGAAACATTATCCTAATTGGAAACAAAAATACAATACTAAAAAAATTATTGATGAGCTAATCGATAAAACTAATTTTTAATTTTTTTATAAATACAATCTTTAAAAAACATAAAAGGAAAATTAAAGCTTTTGATTAATACAAAATTATTATTTTTTAAAAAATTTTCAATATCATTTCTTGAATAGTCTATGTACATATCGTTTTTTTGTATCTCTAACATTATATATTTAACGTTTTTTATAATATCCTTTGCACCTAATAATACCTTATGTTCATAACCTTCAACATCAATTTTTAAAAAGTCAATATTTTTTATTTGTTTTTTTTTACAAAAATCATCTAGGGATATGACTTTTACTTTTTTATATTCCTTTAACTTATTTGATTTACCTATAATTAAATTTTTGATTTTTAGATAAAAAGAATTCTCATTAATTTGGGAAAGTGTATTAGTTAAATCAATTTTATTAATAAGTATTTTTGTTTCCTCAGTTTTGTCTCCAATTGCATAATTATAAACATTAATATTTTTACCAATGTCTTTTATATTTTTATGAAGTTGCTCATTTGGCTCAAAACAGTATACCAAGGCATTATTATATAAATCATTCATTAAGCCGGCTAATTTACCTTTGTGCGACCCTACATCAAAAATTATTGGATCATGTAAGGAAATATTTTTGGATAAAAAAGACTTCACTCTTTTAAGGTGAATATAATTTTCAAATATATTATAAAAAAATAAAAAAATTTTATTCATTAATTAATCTTTTTGTAATTTCTTAAGTAAGTATTCAAAGAGAAAAAGAGAAAATAGAATTTGAAAACTTATTATAGAAATTTTATATCTTGGTAAAATAAAAAATATTGATATAAATCCGATTAATAGACAAGTCATTAGAAATAAATATAAAATTTTAGGATTTTTATCTTTTTTTAGAGCAATAATAGCCCCTGGAATACTGCAGATAGAGAATAAAAGTATAGGAACTATATGTGCAGGATTATAATAATTTTTTATACTAGAATTTATATCAATAAAAAAATAACTAATAATTTTTTTTAGATATAACAAAAAATAGTTTTTTTTGTCTAAAAGAATATTATTTATCGCCTCTTGTTTGAATATTTGATCACGATTTATTTCATATTTTTTATCTTTTTTAATTCTATCTAACTTTTCATATAAGTTTTTAAATTCTGAAATTTGTGGCCAAGTATTTCGATTGTTGGGGTGAAGTGAATTGTGAAAGCCTTCAACTTTTGCTAATTGGTTATTTCCTTTCCATAGTGCATATCCAGTTACATTTACAATATGAACTTTGCCTGTATTTACATAATTTCTTATTAAATATGGAGAAATTAATATCGATGTAGATATAAAAATTAGAATTGCATAAATAAAATTTTTTTTTTTTAGAAAGGAAAAGAAAACTAGTGAAAATATAAAAATAATTAAAAACTCACCTCTTAAAATCAATATAAGTGCACAGGTAAAAGTTAATAAAAAAAAAAAATTTATAACTAAATTTTTTTGTTAATATTCCAAGATACAAGTTAAAAAATAATAGATAGAAGAAAAGTTGCAAACACGCCGATGAAACTAGCCCATTGCTAAAAATCATCAGTGGAAAAATAGAAAAAATTAAAGAACCTAATAAAGAAATTTTTTCACTGAAAAAATTTTTACACAGGTAAAAAAATAAATAAACTGTCAAGGAGGATATTAAAACTTGATTAAAATAGATTAAATATAAAAAATTAATTTTATCAAAACTTATTAATTTATTAAAATAGATAAATAAAAAATATAGAGGAGGCATATAAGAACTGGGTAATTCTTTACCATCAAAAATATAATAGCTATAGGATTTAAAATTTTCAAAATTTTTCATCAAAATAAGCCACTCATCACTTAAACTTTTTTCATGAAAAAAAGAAACGAATACCAGTTTTATAATAAATGATAGAAAAACAATTTTGTTTATTTTTTTATTTAATATTATCATCTTTTGGTGCGCCTGCTAGGATTTGAACCCAGAACCTCCTGGTCCGTAGCCAAGCGCTCTATCCAGTTGAGCTACAGGCGCCTAAAAAGTGTTTTAAATCTATTAATTTTTACAAAAAACATTATATTTATATCTATCATAAAATTCTTAAAATATGCCAAGATTTTCTAAAATAAATTTAAACCGAGAAAATTTTTTAAGTGTTCTGGTAGCTTTAATTCCTGTCAGTTTTATTGCCGGAAATATGGTAATCAATATTAATTTAATTTTTTTGATTATTGCTTCACTTATTTTTTTTAGAGAAAATTTATTTAGTTTAAAAAAATTTTTTTTAGATAAAATTATTATATCATTTTTTCTTTTAATACTAATTACGGGCGTAATTAATGATTATTATTTTTATAAGGAAAATTTACACTGGAAAGGTTATTTTGGCACAATTATAAAATCTCTTTTTTTTCTTAAATACTTGTTTCTTTATTTTGTTATAAGGTTTTTAGTTGAAAAAAACTTTTTAAATTTAAAACTCTTTTTTATATTTTCTTCGTTTTCAGCTTTGTTTGTTTCGATTGATATTTTCTTTCAGTTTATAAATGGAAAAGATGTATTTGGCTTTGTAGGTCAATATCGTAAATTATCCGGGCCATTTGGGGATGAACTAATTGCTGGAGGATTTATTCAACGGTTTTCCCTTTTTGCCTTTTTTTTATTTCCAATATTTTTTACAAAAAAAAATAATTTCAAAATTAATAAATATTTAATTCCAATTTTATTTATTATTTTTTTTATAGCATTAATCTTATCTGGGAACAGAATGCCTGCTATTATGTTTTTATTTTCTATTTTGTTGGTGTTAATTTTTCAAAAACAATCAAGAAAGTACTTAATACCTTTTGTGATTGTTTTTTCTGTACTTTTTTCTGTACTTTTGAAATCTAATGAAAATATAAAAATGAATTTTAAAAATTTTTATTTCCAAGTATCAACGATGGCAGTATTAACTATGAATAAAGATTTTTCATCTAATAACGCTCCTTCATATTTAAAAGAATTTTCATCATTTTATAATACTTGGTTATTAAATAAATATATTGGTGGAGGTATCAAAAATTTTCGATACTACTGTCATGTAAAACCTATAGTATATTCTAATAATAAGTTCTCGTGCAATATGCATCCTCATAATTATTATTTAGAAATTTTAACAGAGACGGGTATTATTGGTTTTATTATTATATCTATTATATTTTTGAATGTACTATTTTTATCACTTGTAAAAAAATATTTTTTAATTTCTACGCTTAAAGATAATAATATTATAATACCATTTATTTTTTTATTCATAACTGAAATTTTTCCTTTTAAAAGCACAGGTAGTTTCTTTACCACTGGCAATGCAACTTACATATTTCTGATTTTAGGCTTAATAATTGGATTGGTTAGAAGAGATAATTCAATTGAAAAAAATATTTAAAAATATAAATTTAATATTATGAAAAATGTTGTAATTACTTCTGCTGTAAGAACAGCTGTTGGTTCATTAGGTAAAACCCTTAAAAACATTAGAGCGGAAGATCTTGGTTCTGCAACAATATCCAATGTGATAAATAACTCAAAAATATCAAATTTTGATGTAGATGAAATTATTATTGGCCAGGTTCTGACTGGCGGGTCAGGACAAAATCCAGCTAGACAGGCTGCAATTAAATCTGGTATTCCAAAGGAGAAGCCTGCATATATTGTAAATCAAGTTTGTGGGTCCGGTATAAGATCAATTGCTTCTGCTTATCAAAGTATTAAATCTGGAGACTCAAAAATAATTATAGCAGGTGGACAAGAAAATATGTCTTTAGCTCCCCACGTCATTCATTTAAGAGATGGGAAAAAGTTAGGAGATGCAGAATTAATTGATACGATGATTAAGGATGGATTATGGGATGCTTTCCACGGATATCACATGGGTGTTACAGCAGAGAACGTTGCTGAAAAATTTCAAATAACTAGGGATCAGCAAGATAAATTTGCCTTAAAATCTCAGGAAAAAGCTCTAAAAGCACAAAAAGAAAATAAATTTAAAGATGAGATAGTTTGTTACAAAATTAAATCGAAAAAGTCTGAAATAAATTTTTGTACTGATGAACACCCTAGAGATGGCATAAACTTGGATGCTTTATCAAGACTTAAGCCTGTTTTCAAAAAAGACGGTACAGTGACTGCTGGCAATGCCTCTGGAATTAATGACGGCGCTGCTGCTGTATTATTAATGATGGAGGAAGAAGCAGAAAAAAGAAATGTTAAAAAACTAGTTTCAATTAAGTCTTGGGCTAGCTGTGGTGTTGATCCAGCTTTAATGGGTACGGGACCAATTCCATCTTCAAAAAAAGCTTTAGAATTAGCCGGCTGGAATATAAAAGATGTAGATTTATTTGAGATAAACGAAGCATTTGCAGCTCAAAGCCTCGCAGTTTTAAAAACACTATCAATACCAGAAGAAAAAGTTAACGTTAATGGTGGGGCTATTGCTTTAGGGCATCCTATTGGGGCATCGGGAACTCGAATATTAGTTACTCTCATACATGAGATGATTAAGCGTGATGTTAAAAAAGGTTTAGCAACTCTTTGTATCGGTGGTGGTATGGGTATTTCAATGTGTGTTGAAAGGTAAAGTGCTTTTTAATGGAATTACCTGTCGTTAATCATCCTGATTACGTAGCAAAAATAAACGACGATAACAAATTTCCTATTCAGAAGTTTGGTGCTTTGGCAGAATATTTATTAAACTTTGACGTAGTTAAAAAATTTTATATTCCTCA
>MDTG01240101.1_pt1 | contig 10880 bp, 8 predicted proteins | sample 811421 | NCBI WGS metagenome assembly MDTG01 (sample SAMN05326645, study PRJNA326480) | marine metagenome | isolation source: seawater | place: Pacific Ocean: South East | collected 2011 | reverse complement strand
TGTCGAGAGAATCTTGCGCCGAACCATCGGCGATGTCATCCAAAAATGCTGGCCTATTTAACAGTGCACTTAAGTCTTCGGCGGGCATTAATTCTGTCCAATCTATGTCTTCATAGCTTTGCGCATCTGCACTAACAGCGGGCGCACTTGACACTATCAATATACCGCTAGCAATAAATACATAAGCTGCCACTTTCATGGAGGCGATTACGCGCAAACATTTTGCGGTTGTTTTTCCAATTACGTACATATAAGGTTTTACTCAAATCCGTCAGTTAAGCGTTAGACGCGATAACATGCATTCGCCTTACCGCCACAGCATGTTATAACATAACATAAACTACAACGAGTCGTTGAGAAATTTTGACCGCTAAAATACCCCCTTCATCGCCAACGCAAGTCATCTGTGTTGAGCACTTAGAATACGCCTACAATAAGCAGGCGCCGTCTTTTGTTTTGCCCAAATGGCAATTAGAAAAAGGGCAGCGAATCTTTCTTCATGGCCCCTCTGGCGCGGGGAAAACAACCTTGCTTAATTTGTTAGCAGGAATTTTAGTCCCCCAGCAAGGCACCATTCATTTACTCGATAAGCCCTTTTCAACCTGTCGCGACAGCCAACGAGATAAACTTCGGGCCCAACACATAGGCGTTGTTTTTCAGCAGTTTAATTTAATTGCTCATTTGAGCGTTTTAGACAATATTAGGCTTGCCGCCTATTTCGCCAAGCAAGGTAAACAGGTAGATGAGCACGCCTTCGACTTACTGCATAAATTGCAGCTACCCGATAACATTGCCAGCCAATCTGCCAGCAGCTTAAGTATTGGCCAGCAACAGCGCGTTGCCATAGCACGCGCGTTAATTAACGCCCCTGAATTATTATTGGTGGACGAGCCAACCTCGACACTCGATGCCAACGCGCGAGATGCCTTTATGTCGTTGTTATTGAATTTATGTGAGGCACATAACACTACCGTCATTTTTGTCAGCCACGACCCGCAATTAGCAAGCTACTTTTCTCAAAAGGTGGCGTTGCAAGAATTAGTGACGATAAAGGAGCCAAACCATGTTGTTTAGGTTTGCATTAAGTAGCTTAAAAAGTAGAAGAAAGTCGGTACTGCTTACCTTTTTGTCGCTGCTGATCAGTATTAGCGTACTACTTAGTGTTGAGCATATTCGCAGTCAAGCGGAACAAAGCTTTTCCCGCACAGTATCAGGCGTAGATTTAATTGTAGGCGCGCCAAGCGGGCAGTTGAATTTACTGCTATACAGTGTGTTCAGAATGGGAAGCCCTACCAACAGCATTTCGTATAGCAGTTATGACATGCTTCAAAATCACGCTCAAGTTGCGTGGGCCGTGCCCATTGCGCTAGGTGATGCCCATCGTGGCTACCGCGTTTTAGGGACAAGCCCCGATTATTTCACGCATTTTCATTATGGCAATAAACAGCCATTAGTGTTTTCATCGGGGGGCGCTTTTGCCCAGCCTTTAGAGGCGGTGATGGGTGCCGATGTAGCCAAAAAGCTAGGCTACCAAGTAGGTGACGATATTGTTATTTCTCATGGTGTCGGCGCGGTTAGCTTTAAAAATCATGACGATGCCCCCTTTACTATCACAGGCATTCTTGCGCCAACAGGGACACCTGTGGATAAAACAGTTCACGTAAGCTTGCAAGGTATTGAAGCTATGCATATGCCTGCTAAAGCATTGCGGCAATATTTAAGCGCCTCTAGCGAAACGCAACTAAACCTAAAGCCAAAACAGATAAGCGCGGTATTGGTGGGGCTTAACAATAAATTTGCCACCTTCACCTTGCAGCGACAACTTAATAACTACAAAGGCGACAGACTCATGGCCATATTGCCTGGGGTAGCATTAGCCCAGCTGTGGCAGATGATGGCAAGCGTAGAAAACATTCTTATGGCCATCAGCGGCTTGGGGATGCTCTCTTCATTATTTGGGTTATCCACCATGTTGTTAGCCTCTATGCAACAACGAGAGCAAGAAATAGCCGTACTTCGAATACTAGGGGCAAGCAGCTTAACATTGCTTATGCTGATTGTGGTGGAAGCCTTAATCATCACTCTCAGTGCTTGCTTGGCTTCCCTATTACTGACATTTGGCTTGTTTACTTTATTTAGTGACACACTTGCTAACCATTATGGGCTATTTATTTCAGCCAACGTGCTCTCCCCCACCAGCGCTGTATTGCTAGCAGGTGTGGTAGTCGCCAGCTTACTGACGTCCCTCATTCCAGCTATAGATGCCTATCGAAATGGCCTTCATGCCCGGCTATAACCGGGCATGCAAGATTAGGCGAGTTCGCGTTCACTTTTAAGCCCCAACGCCTTTTTAAAAAATAACGTGGCTGGGCAAAAACCGGTAAAACTTTGCTGAAATAAATTGGCACCAACAAACACCGTTAACCAAACAAAGTTTGGATGAACCCAATAAGTTAGCGCCACTGACAACAGCACCATAAAGCCAGCAAATGCCGTAAGCGCTTTTTCTTGAGACATACTATTTCCTCTTTAAGTTTACGCGTTAATAGAAATAACGTAACGCCATATAACCGTTACTGCCATTTTCAAATTGCCCCCAGAAGGTGTCATCATCGCGGCCGCGAAAACCATTAATGCCGACGCGAAATTGCCAATTGTCTGTGGGCGTATAACGTAATTCGGCTTTCAGATAACCATCGTTATCTGTGGGTGAATAGAACAAAAAACCGTTAATCGTGAGGGTTTGACGCAACGCCAACCATGTAAGGCGTGCGGTCAACCAATGTCGCACCTGAGCTTGTTCATGCTCTGGGTAATAAGCGACGTCCATCAACTGTGAGTAGTGCTGGGTAACTTCACTATACCATTGAGCTCCACCGTTAAGATTTGGTGCTAGCTCTTGGTTATAGCCAAGCAGAAAACGCTGTTGCGAATTAGGAATTCGAGGGTTGCGTCCACGGCTGTCGTCTACACTGTGATAATAAGCATACTCAGCATTGAATATGCCCTTATATAAGGGCATAACCACACTTGCTCCCACCACATTTAATCGGCTGTAAAGGAGCTCACCCTGCTCTGTCGTCGACAGCGGTTGCTTGTAGTAACCTCGGTATCCGTAAAGCGCCCACTGCGTGCTATTGAAGTTGCGATGCAACCTCACGGCTAATTCTGGCGAATTTGGCGTATGCTCTTTTGAAACGGAAAATCCGGGGGCGATATTTTGACCTGCTTGCGCACTAAAAAATGAGAAGACGTCACCGTTAATGGCAATATCCGGCTCAAACTCCGGCGTAACCACTACGTCAATATTCAATGCTGAAAAATACCCCGAAAGCTTAATAGAAGCACTCGGCGCTTTTAAATATTCGTCACTTCGACCAGCAAAAAAAGAGGGGTAGTCTTTGGGAAAAGGGTCATTTAAAAATACATAGTCTCCCGTGCCCCATGTCAGGACTTGTTGGCCGATTTTTACGTCGAAGGCATTACCCCATTCCCCTAACCCTGATAAATTCCCCTGCCATGCTAATTCACGTACTTGTGCTTGCCATTTATCTTGTACGCCATCAAACCAAAGGTCACTTTTAAACGATAGCGCGGAGGTAGAAAGTAGATAATCTAGGTTAATGCGTGCTCTAACGTCACTTAAGGTTTGGCGTGTGGATACTGCGTCATCAGACTGCCATCGGTAACCTTGAGTCGCTTCTAGAAAGCCGGAAATAGTGAGCGCAGAGGAAGTGTCAGTTGCAACATCCCACTCATCGTCAAAAACCTCATCCCACTCACTACTGTCGCTAGATGTATTGGCTTCTTGCTGCACGGCTCGATTTTGCATGGCCGTTTCTGATGAAGACGTTTGCGCTTGCACCGCTAATGGCAGTAACCCCACTACCGCCATATACAATGGCATAAGCCCCAATGCCCAACATGATCTTTTCATCATGTTAACCTTAGTTTAAGTACGCGTGGGGAGGTGTACGTAAGCTTCGCTCACTAAAAATAGAATCAGGTAATCCTATATTGTAAGCGACTCCCCGAAACTCCATTAGGGTATAACCACCAGAAGTAAGGTCAGACACTTTGCTTCTTACTACTGTTGGCTTGCCTTCTATTGAGTCAATTTTTACCGCTTCCACTCTACGATAATTTTGCTCTCCCTTATAAAAGTTAATTAACGTGGGCAGGTAGGTTGCTTTGTCTATCTCTACAATATAGTGAGAAAATTCGACGCTGTCTGGGTTGATGGGAGTCGCCCTCAAAACGAAATGGGAGTCGGTTTCAGGAAGCAATGTGAAGTTATCCTCTTTCGTTGCTCTGCCCGACACATCTTCATAAAAAAAGTGAGAGCCAACAAAGGACGTTCGCTTATCACCAGCGGCAATACGCTTGACTAAATCAACCGCGGGAAGATAAAGCCACCTATCGTCGTCTTCAGACAAGGCAGCATGCTTCTCCACACGAAACACCGTGCCTTTAACTTCGGTAGGACGTTGGAAAAAAACCAACATACGTTGATCGCCGGTTTCAACACCCGATTCATCAAGTACGTCTTTACGTAACAAGGTAAATTGGCGCATTTGTTTTCGGCCTTGGCTATCGACAATGATCATTCGCGCCATTGATCGGCCATCATCACCAGCATAGTAAGCCGCCTTTTCAGACATTGCGACAAGGCTTTTTACATCGGGGTCCGCGTCGGCTTTAGCCACACCAACCAATGTAACCGCCAATGCCAAAGACACACAAAGTAGTTTAATCATTTTCATCTTATTACTCCTTTGGGAACACCCAAGGTTTAAGTAAAAACATAGCAGCAGGCAAAACAAGCAAAGTGACTAGGGCAGAAATCGCCATGATGCTCGCGAGAAACACTCCCACAGTGATATAAGGCACAAGCGGCGCTAGTAGCAGGGGCGTAAAACCCAGAGCGATAACAAGGGCGTTACGGCTAATGGCGCTCGCGGGCTCGTCAAACATAGCGTTTAGCGTGAAATTCACATCACCAGTTTGTCGATAGATTTCACGGGCCCGAGCCAGGAAATGAATGGCGAAGTCTACAGACAACCCCAACGTAAGCGCCGACAGCACGGCGATTGGCATGTCATAATCTTTACCCACCAAGCCAATAGCGCCGTATATAAACGTGATAGTGATGGTCAGTGGCAACATGGCGAGAATACCAAAAACGAAAGAACGGAATAGCAGCACCATCATCACAAATACAATCAAAAAAGCACTCAACAAACTATCGAGCATGCCTGCAACCATATTGTCTTGCCAGACTACATTCAGGTATGCCTTACCTGCCCACTGGTGGGTAAGGCCCTCTGGCAGTGGATTGTCCTCAAAGTAACCATTGACGGCGTTGATTACCTGCGTCATATCTTGGTTGTCACCACTGGTAAGCTGCAGCCAAATAAGTGTTTGCTGATAATCTGGGGTTACAAAATGCCATAAATCTTGCGGGCGATGAGACGATTGGTACTGCAGAATGTGCTGTGCTACCGCTTGCTGAGAATGCGGCAAGCGATAATCTAGTGGGTCGCCAGATAATAGCTCTCGGTTAACCACTTTTACGATATCAGCAAGTGACTGGCTTTTCCCTACCAGAGGGTGTTCAGTCAGAAACGCCTGCAATTGAGACACCACCGCCAAGTATTCAGGCTGCTGAAATACGTTGCCCTGGACCCTTGCGGCATCCACTTTTTCGGCTAAATCTTCAAGCACCGCTATGGCTGCATCGGAATACCCCTCAAACAAGGCGTCATCAATCGCCATAGCCAACACAGTCAACTTATTATCACTGTGGGCAACGGCCAGTTCAGACAACGCGCCTTTTGACCACGCCGCCAACTCATCAGGAAGAGGGGATTGATTGAGCAGGGCTTTTGCATCTATCGCATTTGCGCTATTTTTCAGCACAATATACGCATTGTACGTGCCCGCGAATTCCTTATTCAAGGCAGTATCAGCAACCCGTATTTCATGATCAGCCTTAAACCATCTCACGGGATTATCATTAATTTGTATCTGGGAAATGCCCCACACCGACACGCCACACACCAACGCAAACGCTACCAACAACCCACCTTTGTAGCGTAAGGCGATAACCCGTAAAGCCTCTGTCATTTTTTGGAGTAATGTACGGTTTTGACTATGTGGCGTATGCATTGCTTGTTGCAATTTTGCCAGGGCTTTCGGCGACATACGGGATATATAAGCGGGAATAAAGGTTAGGGTAACAATAAACGCTAACAATATTCCCATACCAATATAGGCACCAAAAATCTGCACCGGGGGAATGGGTGTCAGCATTAATGAGAAAAAGCCTGCCGAGGAGGTTAGCGACGTAAATAACATTGGCTTATACAAATGCCCGACAACAGTTTGAATCACTGATGCTGCACTTTCACCCGGTTTATATCTATCAGAAAATTCAGACAAAATGTGAACGGCATCTACCACCGCAATCGGCATGAGGAAAATGGCGATCATGGAAGACATAATATGCACGGTAAACCCCATGCCAATTAAACTTCCCATGGTGATGATAACCGTTGCCATTGCCACGACCATAGGCGCCACAATCAATGGAATATTGCGGAAAAATACAAACAGCAATAGAAATATCATTAAGCCTGCGGCGGGGGCGGCAATACCCATTTGCACAAACATTTCTTTACCAAACTGATCTTCAGCTATAGGTAAACCTGTGATGTGCCAATCCCCGTTGACCGACTGAGTTTCGGGCAGCTTGGCAATAAACTGGCGTATTGCTTGGCCGATAGCGTAGCTTTGATTTTTGTCCACTATTGGCACATAAATCGCCGCCGCTTTTCCCGTTTCGGAAACCAGCGTGTTGTATAACATGGGCAAACGCTCTACAGCGTGTTTCACTTCAAGCGCTTGCACAGTGTCCTTTGGCGCAGTAGGCATAAGCCACGAAAAATTAAGGGCCCCATCGCTGCCTTGACGAATATTATCCACCGTAGACAGTGCCATCACGTCTTGCGTCACAACCCCGTCTAATTGAAGAATATATTCGGTTAACGCGTGAATGTTCTTTAGGAGTTCGGGGGAATAGATAACACCATTCTCTCTTCCGGCATTTTCTCGTCCTGCATTATCGTGGGACTGGGTAGCCACCACCCCCACAACAATAGCGTCGTACATCGAAAAGGTTTGCTTAACCTCGTTGTGGATTACACGTTGTGGATGTTCTTCAGGCAGCATATTTTCTGGGTCGGTGTCTATTTGAATCAGCCTGATTTGCCATGCCGCAATAAGCGTTAAGACAGCCAAAATACCGTATACCCACTTACCATGAGTCGAGCTTACTTTGATAAAAAAAGAGGCCATTAACACCATCCCAAACAAATATTAGGAAATCATTATATAATAATCTTCTAATATTTCAACTCCACAGAGTTGCACTAATAAAATAGGGGCCATCTATGAATGGGGGAGTTGACCAAAGAAGGGGGCGTTTAATGCTTTATTTAAACACCAATGACTGTTAGCTTAAGGGCCACTAGGCGATAAAAATGAAACAAATTGCGCCGTGCTGACTAGCACATTAGTTATCAAGGAGAGATACGTGCCTGTTTGGGCTTATATATACTGCGTCTTCGTTATAGGCGGTACTTGCTATGCCATTTTCGACAAAGATAAGCTTCCTCGAGCCTATACCGTCGCCGGAGACATTCTAGACGGCTTGTGTTGTATCAATGTGTTTCTAATCGCCTTCAATCAAGTTGCCTTTGCGCACCCCAACATTGTCTCCACACTCTGTTTCATCTATACCTTAGCCTGGTCCTATCATGCCCACCGGCATTATTTTAGTTACCAAAAGTTTCGTGCTGACATTCATCATTCAGCGAAAGAGCTAGATAAGATAAGTGCGAAAAAGCATCGCGATGAAGGGCTAAACTTCACGCCTCAGTACCAATATGAACAAACAGAACGAGAAGCAAAAGCATGGTATAAGGGGGTTATTATCTTCTCAATACTCGCCTTACTGCCCTATGTATACGTTTATCTCATTTCCCTAAATTAAATTGGCGTATAGCCAAATCATGAGCCAAATTTATTATGCACACATTAGAACTCGCCCTCCTTTTTCTAATCGTTTTGTTTCCCATTGCTGACCTCTTTTTAGAGAAACACAAGTTCAATAGCAAAAGTGCGGAGTATGTGAAAAGTGCAGCCATGCTGTGGGCGGTAACAGGTTTTTTACTGTATTGTTTTTTCGAAGGAAGCTTAAGCGTGGCATCTCCTCAAGTACTTCCTACTGTAAGCTGGAAGGGATGGAGCGCAATTGCGCTATTTGTTGTTTTTATTGCCTACTTAGTGTTTGTCATCATCTCAATGAGAAAAAACCCCGAAGTAAGGAAGCAGGTCTTAGACGCCTTTAATAAAGGGGGAGATTCACTCAATGACATTTTGCCTTCCTCATGGAAAGAATACATGCTTTTTACTGCCCTGGTGTCTGTGTCGGCGGGCCTATGCGAAGAGCTCATTTTCAGGTGGTATGTGTTTAACTTTATAGACGTTCACGCACATTGGGCGGTTGCATTAGTGGTCAGTAGCCTACTTTTCGGCATATGGCATTTGTATTTAGGCTGGCAGCATGTGATTAAATCAGCGGTGGTGGGCGCACTATTGTGTGGGCTCTATATATACACTGAAAGTATTCTCATTGTGATCGTTGCACACATTCTTATGGATATCTATTCGGGAACCGTCGCCATTTTCGCTCGCCAAAAACACACCTAAAAGGGATATTTCTGGCCAGGCATCGATGAATTTTTGTGCCTGTCTGTAAGAAGGTACAGACGGTGAGTAAATAATTCTCGCCTACACTGGCCTGAAATACCTCGATGTATTTTCACCTCAAAACTCACCACGGAAAATCATTTAAAAACATGAGGTTAAATAATTTTAACCTAAAAATAATTACTTGGCATGGTTAAAGCATATATTAGACTAACGGATAACAGTGAAGCGTTATCGTGAAGCTAGGATGGCTTTTGATTACAAGAGTAATCACAGGTAACGGGTTAGGCATTGAGATCGGCTGATAACATTGGATGTTATGGATTACGTCAGCCAAGGAAGCAGGGATGACTGGCTCATGGCAACCACTTTATTGTTAGTTAATCAGCTTTTGCGCGAACACCAATATGGATGTTCAAAAGGAAAGTTAGGAAAACATACTTGGCTAACATCGGATGTTAGAACGTACTCGCCAGGAAAGGCCAGTGCTTAGATGGAAAGGTTTTCGCAATGGTGATTAGCCGTTTTACCGCTAGATGAAGACAGGTTATTTCACGAGTGAGATAACAAATGTCTGCGAGGAAGCGTTGATGAATACGGTGATGGAGCCACTGTTTAGTCTGACTACCTGTATCACTAGCGTTGACATGATGTCCATGTGCAGCAAAGGACTGTGACCTATTTTGGTAGCGTTGAGTAGACCTATTGAGCTACTTAGCGAAACCAACCTGAGGACACACAAACTATCTTCGATACTTTGTGTGCGTTGTCACCCGACAACAAGCCTCTCCCCTCAAAGGCCCATCCCGGCCTTTACATACCTCTGATTTTGGCCCGCCTCTGGCGGGCATTTTTTTATATTCCAATATGTTACTATGCCTAGCATTATTAAGGTTCAGCCACTACGTCTTTTCTTTCATGACAGCCCAGACCTCTACAAGCGCCTCGCTTAATATTCTATTTTGCGCCCTACTGGCCACCGCGATAGGTCAAAGCGTTATGCTCACCACCTTACCCTCCCTCGGTAGGGAAGCGGGGTTAGGTGAATTTCATATTGCCACTATTATGTCTAGCTCTGCGCTTATTTTTGCCTTCGGTACAAGCTTTTGGAGCCGAGTTGCAAAAAAGCGAGGTTACAGACGCATACTGATGGTGGGCTTGGCAGGCTACAGCGCCGGTACCTTAGCGTTCGCAGGCATGTGGTCTTTGGGGTTTTCTGGTGTACTATCAGGGTCGGTTTTGTTTATAGCCTTATTGGTGAGCCGCAGCTTACAATCTACTATTATGTCTGCTTCGCCACCTTCTGCTGTGGGCTATGCCATTGCAATCAGTGCCAACGCAAAACGGGTAGGTGCTATTAGCCGCGTAACCTCAGCCAATAACGTAGGTCAATTGGTAGGGCCTGTTTTTGCAGGCGTGCTGGTATCTTTTAGCTTGGTATTCCCGCTTTATTGCGTGGTCATTTTCACCTTAATCGCACTGTTTTTAGTGTGGTGGAAGCTGCCGAATATTAACCATCCTAGCGTAACAACGGCTAACAAGGGTAATGCATCCGCTGCCGCTAAAACCAATAAAGGGATAACACTGGTATTAGTGCTTACTTGCGCCAGCTTATTTTGTGCTATGGCGATGATGCAACAAACCCTTGGGTTCTTTTTTATCGATCACTATCACCTTACCCCAGTGCAATCCGCGCAGCAGGTAGGCATTGCTATGATGTTAAGTGCCTCCACCGCCTTAGCGATTCAACTCCTTATCGTGCAAAAACCCCGAATATCCGCCGATGGAATGATACCACTCGCCCTTCTATGTTTGACCCTTGCCTATTTTGTTATGTATGTTCATCAGCATATGGTGTTACTTTACGCAGCCATGCTCTTGATGGGTGCTGGCATGGGACTAGGCTATCCGTCTCTTGCAGCGGCGGCCACCCAATACTGCAAACCGGGTAATCAAGCCCAAGTGACAGGATATATTACGGCGACACCCGCTATGGGTTACATTATGGGCCCGCCCGTCGCGGCCATGCTTTACCAAAAAAACATTCACTACCCCTTCTTAGCGGCCAGTGTACTGCTCGCTGGCTTTTTAATACTGGTCAGTTACTT
>MDTG01136606.1_pt1 | contig 10880 bp, 12 predicted proteins | sample 811421 | NCBI WGS metagenome assembly MDTG01 (sample SAMN05326645, study PRJNA326480) | marine metagenome | isolation source: seawater | place: Pacific Ocean: South East | collected 2011 | reverse complement strand
ATGGTCGGAGTGGCAGGATTTGAACCTGCGACCCTCTGGTCCCAAACCAGATGCGCTACCAGGCTGCGCTACACTCCGAATGATTTACTAATACAGCACTTATTAATTATTTCAAAGTATAAAGATAGTGAAAATAAAGGTAATTTCATCAGAATCTGATATAAAAATATTATGATTATAGAATGCATTAATTGTAACAAAAAATTTAATGTAAATTCTGAACTAATTCCAGCAAATGGAAGGACCATACAATGTGGTTCATGTAATCATGTATGGTTTTTCAAATTTGAAGAAAAAGTACCTCCTCCTAAAAAAGATATTATAAATCAAAATATTGACGCTTCTCGAAAAATTATTCAAGAAAACATTGAAGTTAAATCTAATATAAAAAAAGCATCAAAGAAAAAATCTGAAATAGTTAAGTATGAACCTAAAATAAACTTCACCTTTAGCAAATTTTTATCTTATTTATTGGTGGTTATTATAACTTTTATAAGCTTACTGATTTTAATTGACACATTTAAGATAATTTTATTTGATTTTTTTCCTGGTTTAGAATTTATTATGTTTAATTTTTATGAAACATTGAAAGATATAAATTTGTTCATTAAAGATCTAATTAAATATGATTAATTACATTTCAAAACCTTTTAAATGGTTTTTTAAACTTGAAGCAGCAAGTGGATTAATATTATTATTTTCTGCAATTATAGCTTTAATAGTTAGTAACTCTGAGCTTTCAAATCTATATTTTTCAACTTTAAATGAATATTTATTCATTGGAGTAAATCAATTTGGGATCAAGCTCACTGTTATTCATTGGATCAATGATGCTTTAATGGCTGTATTTTTTTTCTTTGTAACATTGGAAATTAAAAGAGAATTTATACAAGGTGAACTTTCAAATATTAAACAAGCACTTCTACCAATAATTGGTGCTGTTGGCGGCATGCTTGTCCCGGCTTTAATATATATTTTTATAAATTTAGATAATGCTGAAACTTTAAATGGATGGGCAATTCCTTCAGCAACTGACATTGCTTTTTCACTTGGTGTGTTATCTCTTCTTGGAAAAAGAGTACCATTATCTTTAAAAGTTTTTTTAACTGCTCTCGCAATTATTGATGATTTGGGTGCAATCGTTATTATAGCCTTATTCTACTCTGGTGATTTAAGTATTAAATATTTATCTCTAATGTTAGCAGCATTTATTATTTTATTAGTTATAAATAAATTGAATATTAGAAAGTTTTTACCCTATCTACTTGTGGGTTTATTACTTTGGGATTTTACACACAACTCTGGAATTCATGCCACAATCGCCGGTGTTTTACTAGCAATTACTATTCCTCACAGAAAGAAAGAAAAAGATTTTTCACTTTTGATTAAAATCGAACATGCGATAAGTCCATATGTAGCTTTTGGAATAATGCCACTGTTTGCCTTTGCTAATGCCGGTGTTTCTTTAGATGGATTATCTCTTAATTCATTATTAGATAAAGTGCCACTAGGTATTGTTCTTGGATTATTTGTTGGTAAACAATTAGGTGTTTTTATTTTTTCATTTATTTCAATAAAACTTAAAATTGCTCAAATGCCCAGTAATTCAAATTGGTTTAATTTTTATGGTGTTGGTGTTTTAACTGGTATTGGATTTACAATGAGTTTATTTGTTGGAAATTTAGCATTTGTAGAAAATCTTGAATATATGGATGGTGTTAAAATAGGTGTTTTAACTGGGTCATTATTATCCACACTATTTGGTTACTTCTTGATATTATTAACTCCAAATAAATAATTTAAAATGAAAAAAATTATTTTAATTACAATAGGTTTTTTTATGCTTTTTTCTAAAAACTCATTCTCAGCAAATTACGAAAAGTTATTTTATGATTTTAATATTGAAAGTATATCTGGAGAGATTATTGATTTTAAAGGTTTTCAAGATAAGGCAATTTTACTTGTAAATACTGCAAGCTTCTGTGGTTTTACAAAACAATATCAAGATTTACAGATATTATGGGATAAATATAGTGCAAAAGGACTAGTTGTATTAGGGGTACCTTCTAATTCTTTCAATCAAGAAAGTTCTGATAACAATGAAATAAAAAAGTTTTGTGAAGTTAATTTTAATATCAATTTTCCATTATCAACTATAACAGAGGTCAAAGGAGACAAGGCTCACGAAATTTTTAAGTGGGCAAAAAAAAACTATGGAAATTCTGCAGTTCCGAAATGGAATTTTCATAAAATACTTATTAATAGAAATGGAAAAATAGAAAATACATATAGCTCTTTTACAAAACCATTGTCCAAAAAAATTACGTCTGAGATAGAAAAAATATTAGAAATTAAGAGTTAGTCCATCGTAAGCTGGTATGATATTTTTAGGAAGTTTTTTTTTTAAATCATTATAATCAAGTTCAGAGTGTAGATTTGTTAAAATAGCTTTTTTTGGTTTAAATATTTCTATTAGTTTTAAAGATTTATCAAAATTTAAGTGAGATGGATGCTCTTTATACCAAAGACAATCAATAATTAAATATTTCAGATTTTTGAAACGATAAAAATCTTTTTTATGAATTTCACTAACATCACTTATATAAGCAACTTTTTGGTTAAGAATATAACAAATAGAATTTACCTTTCCATGTTTTACAATAACAGTATCAATTACTAGCTTTTTTTTATCTTCTAATAGAAGGAATCTTTTTTTTAATTTATTAAGATTTAGTATCGGAGGATATTCTTTAGATTTATTTTTAAAACAATAAGAAAATGTTTTAAGAAGATATTTTGATGTAACAGAATCTGCAAACACTGGAATAGTTTTTTTATTTTTTAAGAAAAAAACTCTTAAATCATTAATACCATGAGTTTGATCGGCGTGCATATGCGAGTAAAAGACTTTATTGATATTTTTAATTTTATTATTTAATAATTGAAATCTTAAATCTGGAGAAGTGTCTATTAATATATTTTGATTTTTGATTTTAATTAAAGCAGAACATCTAGTTCTGTAATTCTTTATTTCATTTGGATCACACTTACCAAAATTACCATCAGATCTTGGTACACCCATAGAGCTGCCACATCCTAAAATTTTAAACTGCATAATTAACTTAAAAAGAGGTTATTAAAATTTTGAGTTGTAACTTGAATTAAATCTTTTGAAGGTATATTTTTAAGATCAGCTAATTTTTCTGCTGTATATTTAATAAAAGATGGTTCATTTTTCTTTCCACGATTTGGGACTGGTGCAAGAAAGGGACTATCAGTTTCAATAAGTAATTTTTCTACAGGCAAAAATTTAAAAGTATTTTGAAGTTCAATAGAATTTTTAAAAGTAATTATACCGCTAGCTGAAAAATATGAATTAAGATTTAATAGTTTTTCTGCAAATTTTTGAGATCCAGTAAAGCAGTGCATAAGAATTTTTAGCTTCTTATTATCAAAATTTTTTAAAAGATCATATGTTTCATTCTCAGCATGCCTAGAATGAACTATTAAAGGTATATCCATTTCAATTGATGCTTTAATATGTTCTTCAAAACTTTTAATTTGACTTTTTTTATCACTATTATTGTAATAAAAATCTAGTCCAGTCTCCCCTATCCCAATAATCTTCGGGTACTTTTGAATATTTAACTTTATTTGATCTTTTGTAACAACATTATCTTTAGTCTCATGTGGGTGGATTCCAAAAGTTCCATAAATAATTTTGTCTCTTTTTACTATTTGGATAATATTTTCAAAACTTTTAAAAGTTGTGCATATTGTTAAAAGTTTTTTTATACCTACATCTTTCGATCTTTTTAATATTTCATCTAAATTGGTTAATAATGGCTCATGATCTAGGTGGCAGTGAGAGTCAATCATATTTATTTTTCAATTTTTTTAAACAATATGTCTATTAAATTAATTTTTTTTCCTGGTTCTAAATAATCATGTTTGGTGATCGAAGAAAAGGTAATTTCATTTTCATTTATGTTAAAAATTTTTAAAGCTTTTAAAGATGTTGAGGGAATTATCGGGTATAACATAAAGCTAATTTTTCTAATTAATTCCAATGTTGTATATACTATCGTATTTAACCTTGTTTGATCATTTTTTTTCTTCCATGGTTCTTGATCATTAAAATATTTATTTGCTGAAAACATTGAATTTACAATAAAATCTATATAATAATTTATATTTAGAGCATCTATTTTTGATCTGATATTATCAATATTTAAACTGAATTCATTTAAAATTTTAATGTCATCTTCATTAAAACTTATGTTGTCTGGAATTTTTTTTTCACAATTCTTTTCAGCAAAAGAAATTGTTCTTTGACAAAGATTCCCAAAATTATTTGCCAAATCGCTATTAATACAATCCTCAAGTCTCTCTTGAGATATGTTTCCATCATTACCAAAAGAAACTTCTTTTATAAGATAATATCTTAATGGATCTAGACCATATTTCTTAATAATTTCTATTGGATCCAAAATATTACCTTTAGATTTTGACATTTTTTCGTCACCAGACAAAATCCAACCATGTCCATAAACTTTATAAGGTAATCTAATATTTGCTGCTAATAAAAAAGCAGGCCAATAAATTGCATGAAACCTAAGTATATCTTTACCAATTAGATGTACAGAGGCTGGCCAGAATTTTTTAAATAAAGTATCGTTTGTGTTTGGATAATTCAATGCACTTATATAATTAGTTAGAGCATCTAACCAAACATAAATTACGTGGTCATCATTATCGGGAACTTTTATTCCCCATGAAAAACTTTTTCTACTAACCGATAAATCTTTTAAACCATTTTTAACAAAACTTATTACTTCATTTTTTCTTGATTCTGGTTGAATAAAATCAGGATTTTCATCATAAAATTTTAATAAAGGTTTTTCCCATTTTGATAATCTAAAAAAAAAGGATTCTTCATCCATCCATTCAACGGGCGATTTAGAAATTTTAGCAATTTTAGAACCATTTTCATCATCTATTTCATCTTCATTGTAGAAAGCTTCATCAGATACAGAGTACCAACCAGAATATTTTGATAGATAGATATCATCATTTTTTTTTAATTCATTCCATAAATGTTGAACTGATTTTTTATGTCTTGTCTCAGTTGTTCTTATAAAATCTGTATTAGATAAATTGAGAGTTTCTGATAAATCACGAAATGTTTTACTTATTTTATCACAAAATTGTAGAGTTTCAGTATTATCTACTTCTGCTGCTCTTTGTATCTTCAAACCATGTTCGTCTGTTCCAGTGAGAAAATGAACATTAAAACCGTCAATTTTTTTAAATCTAGCAAGAAAATCAGCGATAATACTTGAATATGCATGGCCCATATGAGGTTTTGCGGATGGGTAATAAATCGGTGTTGTTATATAAAAATTTTTATCCATTAAGTAATTTTGATTTTATTTCTATAAATAAGGACTCTTCATCTAAATTAAATTTTTTTGTGTTTTTTATACGATTTATAAAGTAATCAAACAAATCAGCATACATGACTGAAACTTTATTTACTAAATAAAGTTCTATAAAATCATAAATCATAGATTTCATTGAAACGTCTTTTTTATAATACGAATTATCAATAAGTAGTTTTAAAAAATCTTTAAGGTTTAGATTTTTTAAATCAATTTTATTATCTTTGGAAAAATTGATTAAATCATACATTTTTCCAGGAGTAAAATAATAATCAAGTAAATCATCATTGATAAGGTCCAAAGTATTTGTTTCTAATAATAAGTTACTTACTTTGATAATTTCTTCGTGTGTTAATGATAATTTGAAGTTCAAACATCTTGATGAAAGTGTTGATAATATCTTTTTGTTATTATGTATTAATATAAAATATGTATTTTCGTTAGGTTCTTCAAGAATCTTTAATAATGCATTAATCGAGTTCAAATTCAAATATTCTATATTATCGATTAAAACAATTCTGGGTTTTGAGTTGAAAGAAGATTTATTAAAATTAAGAATCAAATTTCTTATTTGTTGAATATCTATTCTTTTTTTTTCCGGGTCGATATCAATTAGAGTAAAATTTGGATTAGTTTTATTTAAAACCAACTTAAAAGATTTATTTTCTTCATTAATTTCAAAATTTTTAAAATTATAACTGAAGGATTCATTTTTTGATAAAATAAAATTTATTAAATGATATGCTAATGTACATTTTCCAATTCCTTTTTGTCCAGATAATAAAATCTTATTAGGCAATTTGTCTTTATTGTTCAGATTCATTAGTTCTTCAAAACTTTTTTTATGATAGTAAAGTTTTGTTTGATTAGATGAATTTAATTTCATTTTATTAATTTTTCTATTTTATCTAAAACTAATTTTTTATTAATTTTGATTGGTAAATTTGAATCGATAATCATATATGAATTGCCCTTTTTTTTTGCTAATTTAAGAAAACCCTTTTGAACCTTTTGATAAAAATTTTCATTGAACTTATCATATCTATTTAAACTTTTTCTTCTATTTAGTCTTTCTTTCATATTTTTTTTATTTACAACATTTAAAAAAGTGAAATCAACATTAAATGAATTAAGTAAAAATTTATTTATTTTCTTAATTATTGATAATTCTACGCCCATTCCAAAATGTTGGTAAGCAATAGTTGAATCTGTAAATCTATCTATTAATATAATTTTCTTTTTAAAAGATTGTGTTAAAAAAGATATGTTTTCGCTTCTTGCGGCTAAATATAATAATAAATCTGTGTTTTTTGTAAAATTAGATTTATTATTGAGTATTAATTTTCTGATTTTCTCAGAATTGATACTCCCTCCAGGTTCACGCATTTTTATATGTGAAATATTTCTTTTTTTTAAATAATTTGAAACTATTTTACTATAAAAGGTTTTTCCACTACCTTCTATTCCCTCAAAAACAATTACAGGTTTTTTATACATCGCCCCAGATTAAATAATTTAGGGATTTCATTAATCTAGTGAAAATATTTACTTTTTTAATGTCTTTTGATGCATATAAATCATATTCTCCAATAAGTTCTTGATCGTAAATTATATTTAATTTAGCTAGAATTTGATCTTTTTTAATTGGCGCTTCAATAGGTCCCTCATAAACCATTTTTATCTTTAAACGTTTTTTTTGACCTTTTTTTATTGTCTTATAAATATTTTCTTTTGTATAAACTTTTACTGTGTTTTCTTTACCCTGCCATACCTCAACACTTTCAATGGGTTCCCCAGTTTTTGAAATCTGTACTAAATCAAAATTTGTTAAACCGTAAGTTAAGAGTTTTGAACTTTCTTTTGATCTAAGGGTTTTTGTTTCGAATCCACTTCCAACAGCAATTAATCTTCTTCCTTTTCTTTCCAAAGATGATGCTAAAGAATATCTTTCTACAGCTAGATAGCCTGTTTTAATTCCATCGACACCCATACTTTTATACAAAAGAGGATTTCTATTTCCTTGTGTGATCGGGTCTCCACCTGTTCTATCCCATGTAAATTCTTTTTCTTTGAACCACTCATAATATTCAGGATGACTGCTTATTAAATAATTAGACATTATCAAAATATCTCTTACAGTTGAGTAGTTATCAGGGTCATTTATTCCAGATGAGTTTGCAAAGTTAGTATTAATCATACCTATTTCTTTTGCTTTGGAGGTCATCATGATAGCAAATTCTTCCTCAGTGCCAGCGATGCCTTCTGCCAGAGCAATGCAAGCGTCATTACCAGAAGCAACAATTATTCCTTTCAACAAATTTTCTACTGAAACTTCATCACCAACCATTACAAACATAGAAGAATAACCTGATGTTGATAATCTCCATGCCTTTTCAGAGATAATAAATTTTTCTTCTAAATTAAGATCACCAGATTTTATTAAATCAAAAGCAATTATACTTGTCATAATTTTAGTCATTGATGCAGGATAAATTGATCTATCAGGTTCTTTTTCATATAAAATTTCACCAGATAAAAAATCTTGCAAAATTGCAGTTCTTGCTTTGATTTCAATATTCGCAAAAACATTATTAATAAAAAAAAAATTTAATAATATTATTAAAAAAAAATTTCTAAACATTTCTTAATACCTCAAGGTTTTCAAAATTAAATTTATTCATTATTTCAAAAGAATTTTTTAAACTTTTTATATCATCAAAAGGACCTATTAATAACCTAAATTTTGTTGGGGACAATTTAATAATTTTCAGTTTATTAACCGAAATTTCTTTTTTTATTTTATCAAACATAATTGTAGCGGTATCTTCGTAATAAAAATCTGCTACTTTAATTGAGTAGTTGAAAAAATCACTTTTGGAAATTTTTTTAGGTTTTTTTTTCTCATTAAGGTCATTTATTTGAATCCCATCAACTGGTACTTTTTCAGCTACATTTTTCTCTTCATCAAAAGTTTTTGTTTTTTTTGAAATAAATGTTGATTCTTTTGAAACTAATGAAATTTCCACATAAGGTTCGGATAAATCTAAGTCAAGAGTTTTTGCGATTCTAGGACTTAAAATTGAATTATAAAAATTAGAAAAATCTATTTTATTTGATTTGACTTCAGCTATTAAAGATATTCCATTCTTTGGATTGCTGATTTTGACTAAAGATTTTTTTCTTAATGATTTGTGATAAATAAATAAAGATCTCTCTTCTAATTTTTTGATGTTAAGTAAATCATCATTATAGACAAGCGCAAATCCTGAATTCTTATATTTATTCTCAAATTTAAAATTTTTCTTAATGCTTTTATTACTTAATGGTTGTTCACAGTTATTTAACAAAAATATTAAGCAAAAAAATAATACTATCTTATAATTCATTTTCAATTTTATCTTTCAAAGTACATACCGCTAACGCAAATCTAAGTGATCGATTCCATTTTAATATTATTTCGTAATTTTCGAAAACAATAAAGGCTGGACTGTGTTTTTTAGAGTCTGCCACAATGTCTTTATCAGGGGTTATTATAGCTGAAATCAAGTTATCATCTAAATCTATTATATTGTTAGGATCAATAATAAATTTCTTAAAAAATTTTAATTTTTTTTTATTTTTGATTTTTTTTGCAGAAACATTCAAATATTTATCAGGAATATTACTATCTAAATTAATTCTATAAAAACATGGAGAATTTTTTTTCCAACCCATATTATTTAAATAATTTGCAGCAGATGCATAAGAATCATTGGGATGTTTTAAGTCAATAACATTATTATTATCAAAATCTATTGCATGGTTTTTAATTGTTGAAGGCATAAATTGAAAAAAACCAAAAGCACCTGCCCATGATCCATAAAGTTTTTTATAATCAACTTGATTTTTATCAATGAGCTTCAATAGTATTAAAAGTTCATTCGTAAAAAATTTTGATCTTCTTTTATCAAAACTCAATGTGGCTAATGAAGATAAAATATCCATTTTGCCTACATAAGTGCCATAATTTGTTTCTATACCCATGAGAGCTAATAATAACTCCTTTTCAATATTAAATTTATTTTCAACTGTATTAATCAATTTTTTTTTATCGTTGTAAAAAAAAAGACCTTTTTTGACTTTTTTGTTTGAAGTTCTTTTGGATATATATGTTTTAGTATCCTCATAAAATTCAGGTTGGAACCTGTCATACTCTATTACTTTCGGTAGAAACTTCACATTAGACATAACTAAATTAAAAGTTTTTTCAGAAATATTATTTTCTAAAGCAATTGTCTTGAACTTTTTTTTCCAATTTTCAAAATCTTGGATATTATCGCCTAAAACTTTTGTATTAAAAAATAATATTATCAAAAAAATTAAACTAATTTGTTTCATATAAATCTTTCAAATATATAACTACAGCAATCCAAATAATAATAAAACTTACAAATTTTACTAATGAGAATTCTTCGTTATAATAAAAATAGCCTAATATAAACTGTAATGTAGGGGTTATATAGAAGATCATGCCTGTTGGTCCTAATCCGATTAATTCAACACCCCTCACGTATAGAAATAAAGGAATCACTGTCATCGGTCCTGCTAAGAGTAAAAATAAACTTAAACTCACATTGGATAAATTAAAATCATTCATACCCTTAGAAATTATTAAATAGAAAACAACTGCTGCAAATGGAAAAATGAAAAGGCTTTCTATTAACAAACCTACATCAGTATCAATATTTATTTTTTTTCTTACTAAGTTGTAAAACGCCCAGCTTAATGCAACTATTAATCCTACCCATGGAAGACCTTTGTAATTAAATATAATTAAAATTATTATTGAAAATAAAACAAGTATAATTGAAAAAATTCTTTTTTTATTCAAATTTTCTTTGAAGAAAATATATCCAAGCAAAACACTTATTATTGGCATGATGAAATACCCAAAGCTAGCATCTATTATTCTTTCTGTTGCAACTGCGAATATCCAAACTGCCCAATTTATAAAAATTAAAAAACCCGATAAAAATAAAGCAATTAAATTTTTTTTTTTTGAGACTATTTGAAAAAAAATATGCCATTTATTTAAAAATGTTGTTGTGATTAGAAGCATGACAGCTGTCCATAAACATCTATGAACTACAAGCTCAATATGACCTATAAATGAAACATACTCAAAATATAATACACCTATAAAGCCCCACCAAAATGATCCTAGTGATGTTAACAATAAACCTTTATTAAAATTATTTTTCATTAATTATCTTATGAATTAGACTGTTCATTGCATTAATTAAACTATTTTATTGTTGAATTAAATATTTTAAATTATAAAAGTTCTTTTCAAGGAGAGATGGCTGAGCGGTTGAAAGCACCGGTCTTGAAAACCGGCAAAGGGGCAACTCTTTCCTGGGTTCGAATCCCAGTCTCTCCGCCACATTTAATTTCCTTTAT
>MDTG01072392.1_pt1 | contig 10880 bp, 5 predicted proteins | sample 811421 | NCBI WGS metagenome assembly MDTG01 (sample SAMN05326645, study PRJNA326480) | marine metagenome | isolation source: seawater | place: Pacific Ocean: South East | collected 2011 | reverse complement strand
TTTAAAACCAGCTTTTTCATAATCACTATTTTGAGACCATCCAATTGACCAAAAATGTGGGAACTGCCAAAAAAATTGCATTAAAAATAAGGTTAAAGCTTCAATTCCAATATCATTTGTAGCGGCCACCCAACCTATCATGAATGGGAAAGCACCAGGAATTGCTCCAATAAAAACTGAAAGCGGGCTTATCAATTTCATTGGGGTATAGACAGCTGTGTAAAGAAATATTGAAACAGCTGCTAGAATTGCTACTTTAAGGTTAATTAAATACATAAAAATTAATCCCATTAAAGCTGAAAGGATTGCTAAAAATAAAGCTAATTTTGGGGTAATTTCTTTTTTTGGTAATGGACGATTTTGAGTCCTTTTCATAAGCTTATCTAAATCTCTTTCTATTATTTGATTGAAAATATTTGATGAACTTACGATAAGAATACCTCCTGCGACTAAATAAAAAAGTTGAATAGGGTTTACTTCTGTTACACCTAGGAAATAACTTATAAATGATGAAAACACAACACTCAGAGTTAGCCTAAATTTTGTAAGCTCTTTAATTATAGATAGTGAAATATTTGTAGACAAAATTTCTTTTAAATTAACTGCAAATATAAGGGATATTATACCTTAATTTATTTAAAATCATTAAAAAGATATTAATCCTGAACTTGGAAAATTATTGGAAGAGAATAAGGCACAATTACTGCTTTACCTCTTTGCTTGCCAGGCTGCATTTTTGGCAATAAGTTAATAACCCTTTGGGCTTCCTTTTCTAATCGTGGGTGTGGAGCTCTTGCTCTGACACCTGTAACATTTCCAATCTTGTCAATTTTAAATATAACATTAATTCTTTGTCTTCCTGTTAATCCCAAGTCTCCAGCTAAATCAGTGTTAAATTTTCTCTGAACAAATTTTGAAATTTTTTCAGACATACATTTTCTTTTCTTTTCATTATTACCTCTTTCACATCCAGGAAAAACAGGAACATTTTCAATTACCGCAAATGGAACCTCTACATCTTCTTCAACTTCTTCTATTTCAATATCTTCTATTTCTAACTCTTCATCAGATTCTGTTGATTCTATAATCGTTTCCTCTACTTCTTCCTCATCCTCAACAATTTCAATAACCTCAGGTGCTGGTGGTGGAGGTGGTGGAGGTGGTGGAGGTTTTACTTGTTCCGTTATTGGCACTTCCTCCTCATCTAAAGCATCCATACTTACTTTATCCAAGCCTAGCGCATCTTTGTCGTAAACTTTGTAATTAATAGTTCCGTAGGATAAAAACATCATCAATGCTAAACCAACAGCAAAGTAAAGTGAGCTGTTTCTTCCTATATCTGCTTTTGAACTTTTTTTATTCTGCATAAAACATATTAACTAGGCTAAAGTAACTAATAATTTGTAAAAAAAATAATTTTTATTTTTAATATTTAACTACAAATCACAGAGTATTTAATAAGGTATTTTATTCTCCTATTAGTTCTTTATATTGAGTAGAATCAAGTAGTTGACTAAATTCATCAGGATTAGAAACCTTCATCTTAATCATCCAACCCTTTGAATATGGCTCGGCATTTACATCCTCAGGTTTATCCTCTAAATCTTCATTAAATTCGATAATTTCACCAGAAACCGGCAAAAATAAATCTGACACAGTTTTTACTGCTTCGACAGTTCCAAAAACTTCATCTGCATCTAAGGTCTCACCTACTGTTTCAACCTCAACATAAACTATATCTCCTAATTCTCTTTGAGCGAAATCAGTAATACCAACGGTAGCTATATCTCCGTTAATTGATATCCACTCATGATCTTTTGTGTATTTTAATTCTTCAGGTATATTCATTTTATAAATTATTAATTTCCAAAATTGTATCTCATAGTAAATCCAGCTCTTATGGTCGTTTGAGGAAATGCGGTCGAAATTGCATACTCAGAAAAGGAGTAATCAAAATATAAAAGTCCTGTTAATTTTTGACTAAATGCATAATCAGCGGAATATTTAAAACCTATTATACTTTGACCGGATGTAACTTGATTATTATCTAAATCTAAATATCTCACAATAGTTTTATTGTTTCTAATTGAAATATCAGCCTTCATATTTAGATCACTTTTAATTAATTGCCTAGAGCCTCCAAGTCTTGACCTTATTTGTAAATCTTTAAACCTGTAGCCCAAACCGAACACATATTCATACCCCTGTATTTCTGTCAGCAGATTATTATCAAAACTAAGCGATAATAAACGATCTTTTCTAATTTCTGTTAGAATTTTTAGAGAATTTTTCATCTCTAAATCAATTTTTATTAATGGGCTAAATTGTTCCATCAAATTAATGTTACTAAAAAGAACTTTATTTTTATAATTATTTGATTGATCAAAAACATTAGAGTTTTGAAGATCATATGAAAGCCCAAAATCTGGCTCATCAAAATCTAAATTTGATCTGAACTGATTTACCGTATACATCGAATTATAGCCATGAGAAAGGGAAAATCGTTTGAAATTTTTACTAAACCACTTTAATTTCATAAAACCTGAATATTTTATCGACCAATTTGGAATTGGGATATCTCTAAAAGCGCCCAAATTAGCTTTACTAGCTTCGATACCAGAGTATGCTGATAAAAAAGAAGGTAATAATACTGATTGACTATTTTTACCAAATCCTAATGGAAAACCTTCTAAATTTCCATTTTCAAAGTTATTTGGATTTGAAAAGTCAATACCAGCTTGAGCAGCTAACCTTCTAGAAATTATTAATCTATTAGATTTAAATGTTTCAAATACGTCTGAGCCATATTCATCACTTTTTGAAAAAGCTGTTTTTATCAGAAGAGTTGAAATACTAAAATTTCCTATTGAATTCTGAATAAACGGATTATAAATATCACTTAGACCGTCATTATTACTGTCTATTGTATTAAATGATTCAGATAAATTATCAGCATATGTTCTACCTCCGTTTAAATCAATTTTTAGATCATTTATTGGCTCCAAATTAGCTGAAAAGGTCAAATTTGTATTTTTAGTACTTGAAAATTGCTGATTAAAATCAGGAAAAACAGTAAGCCAACCTTTTCTGGCTGCTAAATATCTGACATCTTTCTGACTTCCAAAAACATATCCAATAGATGGAGTAAAGGACCCAAAAAATCCAGGAGTGTCAAGGAATCCTGGTAAAAAAGAGCCATTGTTCTCTGAATAATTGAATTGTACTTTCTTAACCATTGTAACCAGGTTAATAAATGATTTAAACACGGAGTTCTTGTTATTGGTTTTAGTTGTTTCTCTTAACGATCTACTATTAAACTTTTTTAAACCTAAATATCTGTAAAATTTAGGCATATCAAGCATAGTATTTAAGTTATGAGTGCTAGAGTTAGAGATAGAATTTCCTAAATCATAAGTAACGCCGTCTAATGTTAAATTTCCAAATAGGTCAGATCCTTTCTGCCATTGATAATCACCAGTAAATGAATATGTTGCTCGAATAAAATCAAATGTTGGAATTTTTCTTAACGGAATATCATAATTAAGAGAAATTTGCTGAATTTGCCTGTTAGGATCTCCAAAATCAAAAAGACCAGACCATATATCAAGATCTGGATCTTGAATTCCATTAATATCATCATCCAAAAAATAATTTCTAACAATATTATTATTTGTTATTCCGTAGTTTAAAGAAAGACTTTCAGAAATCGGATAATTTAAGGCAAACTGAAAATCAAACAAATAATTTCTTCTAAATAATTCCTGAATCCCTATATTACCTTGAGTTAGCTCAACTTCTCTGAATTTTTGTTTATTGTATTGCCTAATAAAATCTGTATTAACACTTATGCTGGCTGGTAATAAATTAATATTAAAGTCCTTTAAAATTTTTAAATACTTACCGTTAAATATTGAGTCATTATTTTTAAGAGGTTCTAACTTTAAAGAATTAAAATTAAAATTATAATTTATCCCGGTCCTTAAATTTTGGTCTGTCATATTTTCAATTTCATAATCTCTGTGATTTATTTCATTGTATGAATAATTAAAAGTTAAATTTTCCAAGTCATAAAATCTTGGAGTATTTTGATTATCATTTCTTTGCTTAGAAACACCAATGAAATTTATACTCTTTCTTTTTGTATAATCTTCGGACTGCCTTAAGATAGCGTCTTTTTCGGATTGGTTAACCGCCTGTTCAATCCTAGATGAAAGTTTTATGTCTCTAAATTGTTGATCATACTCCGGAGTAATAAGTTCCTCCCCAAGACCGTAATTAAAAGGAATATTTAATCCCCACTTTTTCGGAAATAATTGACCTATATTAATGTTTGTAACAATATCATATTGTTTTGAGTCAACTTTATCTCTTTCACTTGGCCCTTGTTCAATGTTACCAAATCCACTTGTACTTTTTCGAGCAGAGGCAGATAAACTCATAAAATCGGCAATATTTGAGTCTAGTGCAATTGTGGCTGCCCAACCTCCATCATTATTCATTTCGGAAAGTCTCAGTTCGTTAAACCATACTTCACCACAGGTATTGATATTGTCCTGCCTAGGGTTTTTTACACCAATCATTAAAGTTCTAATGTCTCCAAAATTTGGATTTCCTTTAATAGCAATTCGCTGACTACCAATTTCAAGGGGGGAAAACTCTGGAACAGGTGATGGAACTACTTCATCACCAACGAGATTATAGAAAATAGGATTTTCGGATGATAAAGTTCCATTTAAAATTGATAAAGATTTTATAGTCTCTAAAGCTCTTACAGGTAAATCAATTTGATTAGATGTAGGCCATACAATCTCAGGATCTAAAGACATATTCGGGGATTCTTGTAGTGGAATTTCAATCTGGTAATAATTTTCTGTTAAATCATTCCCTAATCTAATAAACCCAACAATATCTCCGTCAGAATAGCTAATTTCATCTTTTTGTTCTGCATGCATAAACATTTTGAGTCTTTTAAATTGTCTCATGTCAACATTAATATTTTTAAATACAGCTCTTGAATCTTCTGTTTCAAGATCACAAATATTTAAAACTAAAGATTGTTCATTTTGTCTAACTATTGTATTGTTGTTGTTAAATTGCTCTCTTTCAACTCCTGGAGGTGAAACATATCTTCCTTCATTTTCTTGAATTCCGATAACACCAACTGAAAATTCTGTTATATCACTTGAATTGTCAACTTCTTGATCAAGACTTAATTTATATTTTCTCCAATCACTCCTGACAAGTTCTAATGTCCCTAACCTTAAAATAGTATTGACATCAAAATTGCTTAAATATAACCTCATAAATCTTATGGATCTAAAATCTGTTAATCCTCCAATTACATTTGAAGGTTCATTAATAGGAATTCTAAATTGATACCATTTGACAAGCTCAGTTGATCCATTTGGCAGATTAACCAGTTTTTCTTTTCTGTCTACAATAAAACTATTATTCACATCCAAAAGAGAGTTTGGGGAAATATCAACCTCATATTCAAAATAACTATCAATTGTATTCATTGTATTATCTCTATTTACATCTTCAACATCAGGGAGCGTATTATAACCACGATCTGTATTAGAAATTCCCTCAGGTGAATTTCCCTGAGTACCATTATAATTCAAGTACCTTTCAAATATATTTCCAGATTTATTTAGGAAGTAATTATAATTATCATTCATTGGATCCTCTAATTCTGAAAATAAAGGAAACTTTAATGCTTCTTCAGAGTCATCATATCCGTCTAAACCAACATCCTGATTTGTTCTGGTTTGACCTTCTGATGAAAAAGCATATACCAAAGATTGATTCTGAGGAACAACTGTTCCCCAAAGAGTTGTGGGTAAAAAACCAATATCCCCATCTTCAGGTAAACCATTTTCATACTGCTTCCTGCCATCCTTGATTACATCTTCAGAAATATTTCCAAGATTTATAGTAAGTTTTCCTCCTGGGTTTTGTTGATTATTTAAAAAAGGATCCATCAGCCAAAACTCAACATATTCAACATTAGATTGTTCAAAGTCTGTGGTATTAATAAGTCTTGTTATACCTGCCCATGAGTTATTAGGATTGTCTATGATACCATCAGAAACAGTCGGATGCATATTATATGGTCCTCTTAAGTCAGGGTAAAAATTCAAATCTAATGAGTTGATAACTGAGGATTGGCCCTGAACTAAATCTCTTTCAGGAAATATTTCATTTATAAAAATTCTTCTTGAGTATAAATTTGAAGTATCATCATCTGAAATATCTGATGGTCTTTGTCCGCTATAAAAAATAGGATCAATTGAATACCAGTTCAAAAGAGCTCGATCGTATCCATTCTGAACCCCAATATCATCTTCATTTCCATCATTATAAAATCTACCAAGTTCTTTAGGTCGACTAGAAATAGACCATGACTGAGGGCTAAGTAGGTCAATAATATTTTGAGTTCCTTCAAAATCATCAACGTATGATGTCGCTTCACCTTGAAAATCATTTCCTTTTGGAGTTCCAGGCAATAAATATGCAAATTCACCACGCATTGATACTTCAGAAGGGACTTCTGTTTCTACATTTGGTAATTTATTTACCAATCTAGTTAAAAAAGGAACTTCCTTCGAAAAATTAGCATCAAATCCAAAAATTGTATTATTTATAGGTTCAGTTCCAAAATTTGCTTTTTGCGTTAACGGTCTTTCGTTTAAATTAAGAAGGGTACCTGACATAATGAAATTATCACTAAAAGTATGCTCAATATTAAATCCGGAAAATCTTTTCGTTTGTTGTCCAAACATTGCATTATTTTCAACACTAACATTTATAGGAATATTTGAGGCTTGTAAACCACCATCCAATATTTGAACGGTTCCCATTTGGTAGTTTACGGTATAGTCAACTCCCTCAACTAATACTCGACCACCTGCAGTGACCGTTACTGAACCTCTAGGTACATTAAAAGCACCTATTGGAATCCCACCACCTGACGACGATTTATATCTACCCTTAATAATGAACTTATTTTTTTCTGATTCCTGCTCTGCAGCTGTTTTAGTTGAATTATAAAGAGTTTGGTAAACATATTTTTTTTGATTTAAATTATAATCTGACTCAATATTTTGATCTCCTTCATAATTTTCATTTTGATTTAGTCTTAATGCCTCAAATAAAAATTCTCCAAAGGGCTCAGCTTTTGTAAATATAATTTTACCGTTTTGTTGAACTACCGTTACATCAGAAACAAAATCAAAAAAGCCGTCTCCATTAATCTGAGGATCATTATTGTAGTTTAGTCTATCAAAATTAAAAAACCTTAGAAGTGGTTGTTCATTTATAGAAATATCCCCAGGAGATGGGTCAGGGAATGGTGTTCCATCAATAGGTGAGATAAAATTTAACTCAGAGGACTCATCATAAAAAATATTAAGTTTAAAGCCATCACGTTCTAATTGGTATGCACCAGTGTTATAAATATTCTTCATCATTAAACCCCATATCGGCTGACTCACATCGGTTACTGTACTCTTCAATAATTTTAAAACTAAATTGTTCGAATTGACGATTTGTATTTCCTCATTTTCAAAAACTTCAGTTGCCTGGATACCGTCATTAGCAAATTCTCCAACTTGGAAAACCTGATCTCCAATTGTATATTGAAATGCAACAGCTAAAATTTCGTCATTTTCTAATCTTTGGTTCAATGATATATATCCTAACTGAGGATGTAATTTATAATCAATATTTTCCCTTAATTTTTTTGCATTCTCTAATTTCACATAATCAATACCTTCGTTAACCTGCGGAACTAAAATTCCCGATGAAACAGTAGCTATATCTCTAACAACTGAAGTCAATTGATATCCAGGGTTGTCCATTGACTCAGGATCTAAACCGTTGTTGGAATTATCAGGATAGGAGTTAGGAGGAGCTAAAATATTTACGGATGAAGAAACATCATTTGATTCACCTAAATCTTGAAAAGCAACAATATTTCGAACATTTTCAACTTGATTATTTCTATTTGTTACCCATACTTCAGATCTTGTTATTAAAATATTAGAATTTATATAAGGATAATTTAATAATGATTCATCATATTTATTTTTAAAAAAATGGCTTAGAAAAAAATGTCTATTTTCATCATAATCCAGAGCCCTGAACTCAAACTCCTGTATTGTCCCACCACCTTCTGAAACTACTGATCTTGATTCAGATTTTTGTTCAGAAAAAATTGCTTTGATACGCGTGTTCCCAAATTTTAACTCAGTTTTAACACCAAAAAGACTTTGAGCGCCAGAAATTAAAGAGCTATTTAATGGCATACTAACGTTACCAACTTCAATTTTTTGAATGATATCATCCTCAGTTGGTTCATATTCAAGCTTTAAAAGATTTTGAAAATCGAATGATGATTGGGTGTCAAAATTTGCGTTCAATTCAACTCTTGTGCCTATTTTCCCAGTCAAACTTAGTCCAATTCTTTGATCAAAATCAAATGTTAAGTTACTTCTGTTTCTTGGTGAAAATGAAGGGTTATCTTGTTTGGTATATAAAACTCCTAGGTCAACTTCCAGAGACCCCTGAGGAACAACTTGAATCGTATTTCCTCCAAAAATTGATTCGAATATTTCTGAGTTTACATATATTTCAGGTATTAAATTTTTTTGATCGTTTTCAGCACCTTCCTTTTTACCCTCAACAGCGTCAATTTTCGATTTATAATAATTTTTTAGATCTTCTTTTAAAATTAGTTCTTGATATTCATCAGGGGTCAAAACTATAGGATAATTTATATTAAATTCTCCAGCATCATAATTGTAGTAATATAAATTTCTGCTTGAATCATACTCATAATTGTCTAAGTAATTAGATATTTTTGGTATATCCATTTGACCCATATCATAATCAATGTCTTGAGACATGACACTAAATGCTGTCAGAACAAAAAACAGCAAAGAATTATAGAATTTTAGTTTAAATAATCGAAACATCTAACAATTTAAATCCTTTTTAAAGTCTCTTTAATTATTTCCTCTACAGAAATATCTGGGTTATCTTTAATTATTTTATCTACTGAAACCTCAGCATTTCTCTTATTAATTCCAAGTACCTCCAAAGCAGATAACGCTTCTTCTCTTACAGTATTGTTTGAATTAACAAAAGCTTCATCAATATCATATATTTTTAATACTTTATCTCTCAACTCTATAATTAATCTCTGAGCAGTTTTACTACCTATTCCTTTTACGGATTGGACAATTGAAACATTGTTGGAGGAAATCGCTTCAATAACTTGTTCAGGGTTTAATGAGGAAAGCATTGTTCTTGCAGTACTTGTACCAACTCCACTTACAGATATTAAAAGTCTAAAAATCTCCCTCTCCTTCTTAGTATAAAATCCATAAAGAGAATGAGAATCTTCTTTTATTTGAAGATGTGTGTATAACTTAATACTTTCTTGATCAGGAATTTGAGAAAATGTAGTTAAAGAAATATTTACCCAATAGCCAATTCCATTAGTCTCAATTACAACATTAATCGGAGATTTTTCTGATAATCTTCCTTTTATATAAGTGATCATTTTAAAAAATTTTAATTAACAATTTAATTTAAAAAATCTGAAAAATTTAGTTTTATTTTCTTTTTATAAATTCAATATTTCTTTTAATCCCATCAAACCCCGTCCTTTTTAGAGCAGAGTTCTTAAATACTTTGTTAAAAGTCTCTTTTGTCATTTCTATCCAATCATTTTTTCTTATCGATAAAAACTCATCTTTAGGATTAAAAAGTGGTTCATTGTGAGCCTTTGAAAATCTATTCCATGGGCATACATCCTGACAAATATCACATCCAAAAATCCAATCTCCATATGAGCCTTTTGCGTGATCTGGAATATTGTCTTTTAATTCTATTGTGTAGTAGGAAATACATTTACTTCCATCCACGACATATGGTTCAACTATCGCATGTGTTGGACATGCATCTATGCATGCAGTGCAAGACCCACAGTGATCAGTTTCAATATCATCATAATTTAGTTTTAGATCTAAAATAATTTCACACAAGAAAAAAAATGAACCGTTTTGCTTTGAAATTAGATTTGTATTTTTTCCGACCCAACCCAATCCACTTTTCTTTGCCCAAGCTCTTTCCAGAATCGGAGCTGAATCAACAAAAACTCTTCCGTTTATATCACCTGCTTTTTCTTTAATATACTCAAACAGATTCCTTAATTTTTCTTTTATTACAAAGTGATAGTCTTTCCCATATGCGTATTTTGATACCTTAAATCCTGATTCATCCATCATGTGTTTTGGAAAATAATTATATGTAAGAGAAATTACACTTTTGGCGTCATCAACAATTTTTCTTGGATCAAGTCTCATTTCGAAGTTACGCTCCATATAAGACATTTTACCGTTCATATTATTATTTAGCCAGTCTTCGAGTTTGGGGGCATCTTCCTCTAAAAATCCAGCTTCGCTAATCCCACAGGACATGAAGCCAAGCTTCTTGGCCTGAGATTTAATATCAAGCGTCAAGCTCTCAATACTATAATATTTATACATATAAAAAGTATTTAAAAAAGCCCTTTTTGTTGAGATGACTTAAATTCTTTGTTTAGGTGTTTAAATGCAAGCTCTGTAGCTTCTCGGCCTCTTGGAGTTCTCATAATAAAACCTTGTTGGATTAAAAAAGGTTCATAAACCTCTTCAATTGTCTCCGGGTTCTCACTTACAGCCGTTGCTAAAGTTGTTAATCCAACTGGGCCACCCGCAAACTTATTAATGATTGTACTTAATATTTTATTATCCATCTCATCAAGTCCACTTACGTCAACATTAAGTGCTTTAAGACTTGACTTTGTTATATTAATATCAATATTACCATCA
>MDTG01153589.1_pt1 | contig 10881 bp, 9 predicted proteins | sample 811421 | NCBI WGS metagenome assembly MDTG01 (sample SAMN05326645, study PRJNA326480) | marine metagenome | isolation source: seawater | place: Pacific Ocean: South East | collected 2011 | reverse complement strand
TGAATTCCCTTTATTTTTGCGGTATCCGGGATGGATTAAAGAAGGCGAGATGAAAATCAAGATCAATTCAGAAGAAATTGAACTAATCGGTAAGCCTTCTTCTTATGTTAAAATAGATCGAAACTGGCAAAAGGGAGATATTGTAGATGTTAGTCTTCCTATGCATAATCACATGGAAAGGCTGCCGAATGTACCCCAATATGTTGCATTTTTTCATGGTCCGATATTATTGGGAGCTCCATCGGGATCCGAAGATCTAAAAGGGCTTATTGCAGATGATAGTCGTTTTGGACAATACCCTTCCGGAAGACGCTTGCCCATTAATGAAGCACCTATTCTACTTGCAGATCATACGAAAGAACTTCCTGAAAGTCTGGAATCCGTAGAAAATGAGCCCCTTCATTTCAAGATTAATTCTGAAATGAAAAATCCCATCGATGCTGATTTACAGCCTTTTTACACTATCCACGATTCCAGGTATATGATGTACTGGCTGTCGCTGACTCCCGAAGAATACGAAAGTTATACCGATTCTCTTGCAAATATTGAAGCTAAGAAATTGGCCCTGGAAAAACGTACCATAGATTATGTAGCTACTGGTGAACAACAGCCGGAGAGTGATCACTTTATGGAAAAGAAGAACTCAGGAACCGGTAATAACAGGGATGAATTTTGGAGAAGCGCTCATGGAGATGGTTATTTTAGCTATCAAATGAAAACCAATAAGGAAACCGGTCTTAGCCTGATGCTTAGATATTTCGGGTTTGAATGGGGGGATAAGCGTTTTGATATTTATATTGATGATGAGAGACTTACTTCGGTAAATACTAAAGAACATACCAGAATAAGTCAGTTTCAGGAAATGAGTTATGAAATTCCTGATTCAATGCTTGATGGTAAAAAGAGTATAAGAGTAAAGTTTCAACCCAGAGAAGGAAGTGCAACTAGTGAAATCTATTTTTTACGGTTGATCAGAAATCAATAGGGATACAGAGAGATTTAGGGTTTAGAGATATTCTAATATTGCCCCTGTGATAGAACTATAGCAGATTTTAGAAAAATCTTCTGACTAAAACTTTTGTTTAAAAAGATTAAAAATACGACCAATGATGATAGTAAGAAAATTTAGTGTTATAATTAGCTGTTTGCTTTTTTTCCTCCAGGGCTTTACACAGCAAAAGGCGATTAACCCGATAATTCATGCTGATGTGCCAGACGTTTCCATGATACGGGTGGGGGATAGTTATTATATGAGTAGTACCACTATGCATATGAGTCCCGGAGTACCCATCATGAAATCTAACGATCTCACGAACTGGGAAATTGTAAACTATGCTTATGATATTCTAGATGATACCGATGCGTTGAATATGGAAAACGGTAAAAACGCCTATGGTAAGGGTTCTTGGGCCAGTAGCTTAAGATATCATGATGGTACCTACTACGTTTCAACCTTTTCTAGTACTACCGGAAAAACCTATATCTATACGACTAAGGATATTGAGAGTGGAGCATGGGAAAAACATTCCTTTAAACCAAGTTTTCATGACAATACGTTGTTTTTTGATGATGATGGTAAAATTTATATGATCTATGCCGCGGGTGAACTTAGAATTGTTCAATTAAAAAATGACCTTTCTGGTCCTGTTCCTGGTAGCGAAAAGATTTTGATTGAGAATGCGAGTGCACCTGCGGGAGAAAACATCATGTTAAAGGCAGAAGGCTCTCAGCTATTCAAGATAAATGGTAAATATTATTTATTTAATATAACCTGGCCACAGGGAAGCATGCGAACTGTTGTTATTCATCGTGCAGACAATATCATGGGACCTTACGAAGGAGAACTGGCTTTAAAGGATAAAGGTGTAGCACAAGGAGGTTTAATAGATACTCCTGCAGGTGACTGGTATGCGTATTTATTCCGAGATAATGGAGCGGTAGGACGAATTCCTTATCTTGTGCCGGTTAAATGGGAAAATGGATGGCCTATCTTGGGTGAAGATGGCAAAGTCCCTATGGAGCTTGACCTTCCTGCTAACAAAAGTCTTATTCCAGATATTGTAAATTCCGATGATTTCAGCAGAACCAATAACGATAAAAAATTACCGTTGGTTTGGCAATGGAATCATAATCCGCAAAATGATTTATGGAGTCTTGATGAGCGCAAAGGCTATCTAAGGCTTACCACAGGGAGGATCGATACTTCTTTCGTAACCACCAGGAATACATTGACCCAACGGACTATTGGTCCTAAGAGTACAGGGGAAACTTCATTAGATCTTTCAGGATTAAAAGACGGTGATATTGCTGGTTTTGGGGTGCTTCAGGATAAGTATGCTTATGTGGCGGTTAAGTTAGAAAATGGGAAAAAAACCATTCAAATGGTTAAGGGGCGTGAAGGCAAAGTGATAGAAGAAATTCCGTATAGCGGTGACGAAATTTTCTTTAAAATTACCTGTGACTTTAAAGATAGAAAGGACCTCGCACACTTTTACTATTCTGAGAATGGGAAACACTGGAAAGAAATTGGAGAACCTTTAAAGATGGAATATACCCTTGGCCAATTTATGGGGTATCGATATGCACTGTTTAACTATGCAACCAAAACTTCCGGAGGTTATGTTGATTTCGATTATTTCCGGATTACAGATGGAATAAAATAATATGCATTCAGGTTTTGCGTGTATAAATTCAAATTTGATATAGTCTTTGGATTTAAATTCATTCCATAAGTTAATCGTTTTTTCTTATAGCTCACTCTTTTCGGCAAAAGTGAGTTAAGATACTGTTGTTATAATGTTTTAATTTATAACAATAAACTCCATAATCGAGATTAAATGCTTTAATCCCAATAGGTGGGTTGAGATATCTCGAAATAAAAAAGGATTTTATAGTAAATGCCTCATGGGTTTGCCGTGAGGTAGTTTACGTAAAAAACTTAATTTCAAAAACTAAGATTTTAAAAATAAATCGAAGCGATTAACTTTCCTTTTTCTTATATAACACTAGTGTTAGTAAGCAGTCTGTCGAATAAATTTACATTTTTACCTGTTAAATATGATAGTCGTCTTATACCTGAAAAATTAGTTGAGTGAGTTTATTATGATTAAAATTCATATATTTTTTGGAAAATATTGGTTATAGTTTATATATATTTAAAAAAATAACTTAATAAGTGATTTTTTTTAATTTAATAAATTCCTTTTACTATTGAATTGATCATTTAACTTAACATATATTTCTAACTTTTATCTTTAAAAATATTACCTTAACGTATTGAGAATAAATCTTTAAGCCCTAATGAAGTTTCTGCCTACAATACTTATTTTTTTGATGCTTACATCTTCCCTGTATGCCCAAAATAGTGAGAAAGCGATTACAATTTCTCCTGATTCTACAAAGGAGGAAATAACGGCCTATATAAAAAGTAATCTGGAAAAGTCTGCCACTGAAATGGAGAAGGGTAACTATCCGGTCGCCATCCTTTACAGTCATAGGAACTTAGAATTAGCCGAGAAAAGTGGTGATTCTATACTGCTTGCTGTATCAAGAAGTTATATAGCCAATAATTACTTAAAATTAGAAAATGTAGAAGAAGCCCGTAATTATATCAATAAAAATATAAATATGGCTGAGACAATGAAAGATACCCTAATGATTAATGCGGCAAAAATTGATCTTGCTAATGTTTATATAAAAGAAAGAAGATATGAAGACTTTATACAATTAAACAAAGAGGTAATAGCCTTAGCTAAAAAGGCTAAAGATAGCTATCGTTTAATCACCAGTAGTCTTAATATTGCAGAGGCATATTTGATGGAATTCAATAAGCCAGATTCGGCCATAACATATATAGATTCAGCAAAAATTTATAATATTCGGTTTTCAGAGAACAAACCTTATTTGCCGGAAGATATTTTTTATTATTTGGATGCAGAATACGCTTTCCAAAAGGGTGATTTTAAAGAGGCCAAGATAAATTTTGAACTTGCCATAGAGAAATTTAAAAGCAATGAGGGATCCGAGGAACTTTTATATTCCTATTCTGGATATCTGCGAAGCCAGGCTGAATTAGGAGAGTACAGGGAAGCTTATGAGAGTTTTAAAGTGCTAGATACTTTATTTAAAAATAAACTGAAAAGTGTGCTAGAAGAATCTAATAAAACTATACAGGATCGCATAGAAATTGAAAATATAGAACAGGAGATTAAAAATAAAGAACTTCAAAACAAAATAATTTCTGCAAAGGCCGAAAAAAACAGAATATTACTCATTGCCTCCGTAGCCTTATTAGTATTATTACTTTTAGTATTGTTGTTTTTTGTTTGTGAAAGGAAAAAAAGGACGGTCCTCATGCAACAGCTTAAAAGAAAAAATGAGGAATATCTTGACGCCAAAGATAAATCTGAGGAAATGGCGAGGGTTAAAACTAAATTCCTCTCTACCATTAGTCACGAACTTAGAACGCCTTTATACGGAATTATAGGTTTATCCAATGATTTATTCTTGGCTTCAGAACTATCTTCGCATAAAAAAGAAATTCAGTCTTTAAAATTTTCTGCGAACTACCTGCTTAACCTGGTTAATGATGTACTTACATTAAATAAAATAGAATCAGGTACTTCTATTAAACTTGAGAATAAACCATTTAATCTTCAGGAACTTGTAGAGGATATTAATGTGTCATTGAAATTTATGAGGCAAAAGAACAACAATCAATTAAAGATTAAAATCGACAAAGACGTTCCCAAAATTTTGGTAGGGGATAAAATAAAGTTATCTCAAATACTAATTAACCTTACCGGAAATGCTTTAAAGTTTACCAATGAAGGCGAAATAAAGATATTTGTAGATCTTATTCAAAAAGAAGAAAAGCGTGTAAAGCTCAAATTTCAAGTAAAAGATAATGGTATTGGCATCTCTGCTGAAGAACAAAAAGAAATTTTTAAAGAATTTGGAAACTCCACAAAAACGAGCAAATTTGCAGGTACCGGACTTGGTTTAAACATCGTTACCAAGTTGCTGAAAGAAATGAATTCTGAAATTCAATTAATAAGTAAAACTGGTAAGGGGTCTAATTTTTACTTTGAAGTAGAGCTTGAAACCACAGATCAAAAAGAAGTAGTTTCCCAACCCAATGCTTTGAACAACAGTGAAGCTGAGTTCACCGGAAAAAAAATACTGATTATTGATGATAATCATATCAATCAACTGGTGACCAAAAAGTATATTGAAAGGTATGGGATTAAAGCAAAGTCTGCCGATGATGCTGTAGAGGGTATAGAAATGCTGAAAAACGAATCTTTTGATCTCGTATTTATGGATCTTAATATGCCTAAAATTAACGGTCTGGAAGCAACTTCGATGATTAGAGCGTTTAATAAGGAGGTTAAGATTATTATCTTATCTGCGACAGAGGTAGGGGAATTAAGGGATAAAATAAAAGGCTATGCTATTAATGATTTTCTCTCTAAACCCTATAAGACTAAAGATTTGTATAACTTATTATTAAAATACCTAAAATCATAAAAAAGAGTTTTACAGTATTTGATATTTCTGCTATTTCAGCTTAGAACATTAGGGTGTAAAATACTGGCAATTTATAATATCGGTATTTTTAAAATTCTTTATTTTTTTCAATATTTTCAACTAACTACCGGGCAGTTAATTTTTTATGATTTAGGTGTTCTCCGCATGCTGAATGCAATTGGCTTCTCATATTTTACGTGCATATTTCTGCCCGCTAGAAAAGCTGCCATAAAGTTCTTCTATATCAGGCGTATCGATAAGCAGGTATTGGGTTTTATAATCGTTTTAATTATAGAACATCTAGTTTTAAGAAGCGCCTTACTCCTAATCTGCATAATGAATTCTCCGTGGGTTGATTCCTATTTTTTATATTCAAATCAATCAGTTGTCGTTGAAATTAAATAGCAACTTGCGATGAATTCTGAATTAAGAATTCATCGCAAGTATTTCTAACTTTTTAATACTGGATAAAATGGCCGATCATTTTTCTCAAAATCATATCTATTGGTGCATTTTTTTCATCTTGGGCTTATTAAGTATTTTTCCCTTTGCGTTTGTATAAACGTGCATTTTTTCATCGCCTTTGGTTAATTCCATTCTGTAACGTTGACGTGCTTTGCCATTTTCATAACTACTCATATTATACACATCCTTTTTTATAGTCCATCCTGGATAGGCTTTGGCAATGGCAGATCTAACAGCAGCTGGAGGAGCAATATTTTTAAGGTGTTCATTAGTACTGATTAAATTTCCAGACCTATCATAGGTTGCTGTAAACTCTTTTCCCTTTCCTTCTAAGGTAATTTCGAAAGTGTCATAATCATCGATAGATTTGATATCCCTGTTTACGTATACGTCGCTTTCAACATATTCAACTGGTATAGCAGCCATTTCCTCTATGGTGAAATCTGGATAATCTTGCTCTACCGATTCAATAATAGCTGCAGGAACATCTTCCTTTTTAATTTTTTCGGAATAGATAACGTCTTGCGCGAAAGCCTGGGCACTTAAGCCTAAAAGAACCAAACTGAATACTACTACTTTTCTCATGGTTTTTCATTTTAAGTTATTATTTTACTCTTTATTTTTTAGAAATTAATCTTAAACAAATTTACGTTCGGTATACCACCAAGTATGCTACTTTTGTAGCAGAACCTGCTTATTTAAAGTTTGTTTTTTTGAAACTTTTAATTCTTAAAATCATGCTATTTATTTGGTTATTTGTGTATCATGTTGAATCTGAAGGCTGATAGTTTTACAAAATAGTAATTGATTTAGATACTAGTTTTATTGATTTATGTCATGTTAGTTTTTGAAGGGTATAGGCAAGAATTAAACAAAAAAACCGTTCACTCCATTTATAGGTTGCGAACGGTTTTACTTTTTAAAAAGATACGGCTATCTTCCGTGTAATTTATGTTGCAATAACTCTAATTCCTCAGCTGTTTCCTTCATTTCTTTGTGTGCCTTGAGCATTTCCTCTTCTTCATTAGCGTTTAAATGATCATAGACCATTAAAGAAAGTCTTTTGTGACGGTCGTGTAAGCGAGCCAGTTGATCTCGATGATCAATATCATGTTCTATCATAATTGTATAATTTTAATTATTATCTATGTAAACTACTTTCCGTGTGTATTAAACATTTTGATTCCTAATGTTAACCTAAATAGCCCCATAAAGAAAAAGGCAAAACTGATGGTATATACCAAAGTTAACTGTCCCAGTAATGGCTTTGCCAGAACCGCCAGCGCAAAGAGTAAAGTCAAAATTGCGGCGAGCAAGAACCACCCTGAATTTTTTGTAGAACTACTTTTAAGTTTAGCATAGGTTATAAGAAATATCAATGACCGGATAACAAACCAGATACCTAAAAGAACAGGAAGTATTTCCATGGTCAGGTTTTCATTTGTGATTAATAAATACCCCAATACCAAATCTATAATACCTCCGATAAGAAATATGCCCCATTGTTTTGATGTTTTTATGAAGCTTATAGCATTTATAATCTCAAAAATTCCGCTAATAAACATTACATAGCTAAAAAATACTGCTAAAGAGATATAAGTCTCTATAGGTGTGGCATAGAACCAAAAAGATAATGCGATAAATCCTATTCCTAATAAGATTTCTACCCACCAGTAGCGGGTGTTTAGACCTGGATGTTTGTTCGTTGAGGATATTGGTGATGTCATTTCAAAATGTTTATTTATTACTCTTCAGTATTTCTAAGCGCTAAATTAAGGTAGCGAGTAAAAAACTTTTGCTACTAAAGTAGCAGTTGAGGCCTATTAATTTTTCACAGTAGTCAAACTCTAACGATAACCAAGGAATTAGGACTAATCTTAAAAGAAAGAGCTTTAATAATTAGATAGAATTTAAACTCTTACAAATAGGGAAGTAGTAGTTTAAATTGTTTTTGAATCTATTTGAAAATGAGAGACTTTTTGTAAATAAGAAGACAAAATATATATATTTGGTTTTTAGAAGGCCTATTTATGGATAGACATCATTCTAGTATTTAGTTATATTTATTAGTAATCGATTCTTTTTATCCTAATTTTTAGGAAATGAGATTTTTTAATTTAGAAATTAGGTTGTCAATCTGATTTTATTGGGGATGGACATAACATATAACTTTATCAGTTTTATAGAGTCTTTGGGAGTTATACAAGGATTGCTATTAGGTTTGATGCTGATACTTGTGAGAACCAGAAGAAAAAGAGCTACACACTATTTAGGGCTTTTTATCGTGTTGTTTTCGTTGGAACCAGTGACTAATATTTTGGGAGACCTTAATATTCTAAAATCCTATCCTCAATTAGAACTACTTCCGTTTGGATTTCATTTTTTAGCCTATCCCTTATTCTATATCTATATTCAAAAGGTTTCCATTTTGGAACATAGAAAGACCAGTTACTGGACATTGATACCTGGAATATTGGAGGTGTTAATAGGACTGATAGTTTTCTTTATGCCGGTAAAAACAAAAATGATACTGGTTAATTCAATTTGGGAAAAGATTTACTTTTCAGCAGGCTTAGCCTACACGTTTTTTATATGTATGTTGACATTGAATTGGGTAAGAATGCATCGTAGGGAACTTGAAAATCAATATAGTTTATTGATTCATAAAAACTTGGATTGGGTGCTTTGGTTTGTTTGTGGCAGCATATTTTTTCATTTGTTTTTGTTGGAATATTATTTTTTTGGCAATGAGATTTTATATCTCTTTACCGCTATAGCCAATGTGGTTCTTATATATTGGATATCCTACCAAGGTTTGATGCAACAGAATATCAATAGTTTACAGGAAGAAATGAATGGTTTGATGGTCGAGTCAAGAAAAGATGAGGTTATAGAGAACCAAGGGATGATCGTTGAAACCGGAATTCAGGAGGATTTTAAGAAAAAGCAGGATTTGGTTTCAGAAGAAGAAGTGGGAAATATGCTAAGCGTTATTCATGAGTATATCGAGGCATCTAAATGTTTTACAAAGCAGGATCTCACAATTATTGATTTGGCAGATGCTGTTAATATACACCCAAAGAGAATTTCTTATGCCATCAATAAGGCTTTGGATATTAATTTTAATAATTATATCAATAATTTTAGAGTAGAATATGCCAAAGAACTCTTCCAAAGTGATAAGGCCAAGAATTTATCTGTTGAAGGTATTGGAATGGAGGCCGGCTTTCACTCGAAATCTACTTTCTATACTTCCTTTAATAAATTGGAAGGTACTACTCCGGCAAAGTATAGAAGCTTTGGCTCCTAGTATCAAGTTTGAATTTCCGATATCAATACTTTTTTTTCGACTTTTCTAGATTATTTTGGGACTGTCCTTTCGAAATTTGTAGCATATTAAAACAGTAGATGCTGTATTATTTGCTGTGAAATACAATATCGATGTTAGGACTTCATGATTTAGAATATATTGTAATATTAAAAGTAGCCTCTATAAAAAGATCAAAAGAGTTTTATGCTAAAAAATTGGGGCTCAAGGTTATTTTAAGTGATGATAAGAATCATCGTATGTTTAAAAATAGACCTCAAATTTGTTTAGACCAGTTAGGTTCACCATCAAAATATACACCACGTCACCTATGCTCAGGAAGCGCTGAAATTCACTTTTTTTTCCAAAAAAACTATACAAGAACTTGAGTATATTTTAGGGGTACAACAAATTCCCATTATTGCAAACGATAAATACCAAACAGAAGAAGGAGGTGAACAAGAATGTATTTATCTATATGATCCCGATGGTAATTTATTGCGAATAACTGGAGGAGCCAATCCAGGCATTTAATTTCGTTGACTTTTATTTTCTGTATTCTTTAGAATGAATACTCAACCGCTAAAGTTTTCAATAGGGAGGAGGACCTCCATCGTCTTTATTTGTATATGTTAAAAAGTCTGATGCATTCATTTTTGGCTTAAAGTGTCCAAATTATGTATTGACGGGTTTGATTTTCCGAATTCCGAACTTTTCGTACTTCATTTTTCTAGTTATTTTCTTTTGATCCTTAAATCTTTGTAGAGAACATTTTAACAGGTTCATCACTAAACCATAAATCTGCAATACATATAACTATGCAAACTAATAATATTCAATACTTAAGAAGTTTAGAGACGTTGAAAGACTCCAAGTTTTTTAAAGATATTCGAAAAGACGCACTAGCTGAATTGATGGAAAAATTAGTGTATAGAAAATGGAGTAAGGGAACCTATTTAAGTGGTGCCTACGAACCGCTGCCTTTTTTTTATATTTTAGTTATGGGAAAAATAAAGGAATACCAGGTAGATGAGATTAGTGAAAAGGAACGTATCAATTTTATTTTGTCTGATGGAGACGTTTTTGATGTGCTCAACTTGTTGGATGACAGGCCCCATAAAATTTACTGGGAAACCCTTGAAGAAACGGAAGTATTAAGGATAACCAAGGAAGATATGCTTCGCTGGATGGATAAATATCCACAAGCACAAAAACACTTATATCAATACATGGCTTCCCATGTGAGAATGTTAGAAGAGATGACCGCCGATCTTTCCATGTGTCCTACACTAGTGCGCTTGTCTAAGTTATTGATTCAGAGTTTTGATATAGATAAGGGGTGTCTAAGTAGGATTGATAACCTACCTAACAGCGAACTGGCAAAATTAATAGGAACCACAAGGGCGGTTTTGAATAGACATATTCAGGAGTTAAAGGGATGCGGAGCCATATCTGTTGAGCGTAAAAAAATAAATATTGAAAATACAGAAAGACTATTGATGATAGTACAAAATAGTCATGTACCTATTGCGGCCCGTTGTTAAAGAGCAATTTTAAAGAATTATTTAGTAATATTTCGA
>MDTG01197080.1_pt1 | contig 10882 bp, 10 predicted proteins | sample 811421 | NCBI WGS metagenome assembly MDTG01 (sample SAMN05326645, study PRJNA326480) | marine metagenome | isolation source: seawater | place: Pacific Ocean: South East | collected 2011 | reverse complement strand
CCTAAGAATTGTTGGGCAGAAGCGCAAGCAACTGAGCGAGGCCGAGGCCAAGGCTTTCTATGCGGTTCATGCCGAGCGTCCATTTTATAATGCCCTCATTGCATTCATGACCTCTGGCCCGGTTGTGCTGCAGGTTCTAGAAGGTGAGGGTGCTATTGCAAAGAACCGCGAGACAATGGGAGCGACAAATCCGGCTGATGCGGCTGACGGTACCATCCGGAAAGACTTTGCCGAGTCGATTGAGGCCAATTCCGTTCACGGCTCTGACAGTGCTGAGAACGCAGCAATCGAAATTGCCTACTTCTTTGCCGGATGTGAAATAACAGCCTAGCTAATAGCTAAGACGAGAAAAATTTTCGAAAACGACAGGCAAAGCCAACCCGTTTTTTTCTCCGATGATTGATACTGTTTACCCTCACCTAGAGCAGGGTGATCGCCATAATGACTAGGGTTAGAATGACCAGCCCTGTGACAATCTTAGATGCCGTCATAAAATTGTTGTAGAAGGCCAGATGTTCCTTTGCCTGCTTTTCCAGGTTGCTTGTGTCCATTTCTGATTTCTCTCCTAGGCGAAACTATAGCATCTGTATTGCGCATTGCCCGAACGAAATCAAGTCATGCTTAACATATCAACTAACGCTCGCGGCCTGCCGTATCGGAGCCGCTAAGAGATTATTCAGGCCAGATTGCGTGATTTTCAAGAAAATCGAGTGTCACTGCATCAACGGCGGTAAAAATCTCGGTGCGATTCGCCCAGTTTGGGACAGAATTATAGAGTGTCAAATACCCCGTGGCGAGGCTTGCTAGCACAAACGGAAGAAGGCGATGCTCTAACCAGAGAACCCGATTAGCCAATGTTTTGGCCGTATCGTCTTTACTGATTGTTAGGCCAGCCTGGAGAATGACTGGTCCACCATCCAAGTCAGCCGTGACAATATGTACGGAAGCACCATGCTGTGGCACTCCGGCATCAAGCGCTCGTTGATGAGTGTCTAATCCCTTAAATGCAGGCAAGAGAGAGGGGTGAATATTGAGTATTTGGCCGGTAAATTGCTCAACAAAATCAGCGCTTAAAATGGTCATGTAGCCAGTAAGGAAAATCCAATCGGCTGCCGCTGCTTTGATGGTTTTGGCAAGGGTGCTTTCTTGTGCCTGTTGGCTGTTATGGGTTTGCCGATCAATCAGTGCTACTGGCAGGCCGCGGGCTGCAGCAAAATCAATTCCGACACAAGATTTGTTGCTGGCTATCAGAACAATATCGACAGAGGTCAATTGCCGTTCACAGATCTCCACAAGGCGCTGCATGTTGCTGCCTCTACCCGAAACAAGAATGGCAATGCGGGTCTTGCTCAAGAGGTCCAGCTCTTAATGTTTTGCAAAATGACTGCTGGTTGGGACTTACGCTCTATCAATCTGCCGACAATCCAAGCGTCCGGTTCTGGACCCCCCGCCAAAGCATCCAAAAGGGCATTGGCACTGTCGGGCGCAGCGAAAATTAGCATGCCGATACCACAGTTGAAGGTTCTGGCAAGCTCATACGTTTTAATATTGCCGGCTGCCTGCAACCAGGAGAAAATTGGCGGCAGTGATTTCTTAGCAAGGTCCAGCACGAGACTGACATCATTGTTGTAAACACGTGGTGGGTTTTCAATCAGACCACCGCCAGTGATATGCACGATCCCATTAACGCCGCCCGTTGCTAATGCGCGGCTTACGGCTTTTTTATACAAGCGCGTTGGTTCAAGCAAAGTCTCGCCGAGGGTTTTGCCAGTCTTGCCCGGTGCTTGTGCAGCAAGGTCCGCGCCGGTGACTTCAATGATTTTGCGAACAAGCGAATAGCCGTTCGAATGGATGCCAGAAGAAGGCAACGCAATGGCAATATCACCTGCCTTCGCCATTCCCGGTTTCAGCAAATTACCGCGTTCTGCCGCGCCGACACAAAATCCGGCCAAATCATATGATCCGCTGGGATAAATGCCTGGCATTTCAGCTGTTTCGCCGCCAATTAATGCGCATTCCACTTCCAGACAGCCATCGGCAATGCCCCTAACAACTTCTACTGCTACCGCTGGCTCCAGTTTGCCCGTCGCAAAATAGTCTAAAAAAAATAGTGGTAAAGCGCCTTGGACAAGAATATCGTTCGCGCACATCGCTACTAGATCAATTCCAATGCTCCGATGTAGCCCTAATTGCTTCGCCAGCTCCAGCTTTGTTCCGACGCCATCGGTCGCGGCCACCAAAATAGGATCGATAAAGCCAGCTGCTCTTAGGTCGAATAATCCGCCGAATCCGCCGAGTGAGGCATCAGCTCCGCTTCTTTTAGTGCGCGTTGCATGGGGTACAATGTCCGCAACAAGCTTTGCCCCAACGTCGATATCGACGCCGGCATCCCTATAGCTTAAAGGTTTACTGTTTGGATTTTTGTCTGACATGCTGGCTTCATCTGTTGGTAATGTTATAAAAGATGAGACAATTCGCATCATAGGGCTTTGCAGTGGTATATAAAGTATTAAATTTTGTTCGAGCCTGTGTTTTCCAAAGGAGTTTGCGAACAGTCACTAACAGTGCCTTTTGCGTTTTTCTGCTGCTAGTACTTGCCACCCATCTAGCCCTTGCTGAAGAGTGCAACACCCCCCAATTCGGCGTCAAGAATGTAAGCATTGACCAAATCGCTGACACCGCGGGTGAGGCGCGACAGCTCGGCACGCGCGCTGCTGCCGAGACGGCATTTAACGTTGTGCTCGAGCGCCTGTTGAACGATGCTGAGAAAATTAGTCAATTCTTGAATCGCCATGATCTCGATCAATTTTCTGATTTCATCCATATCACTGAGGAGAACAGTCTTGAGGGGCGCTATATTGCACTGCTCGATTTCTGTTTTGATGCCAACCGTCTGCGAGCAGCCTTCCGTTCGGACGGCTTAAAATGGACCGAGCTCCGTAGCCCCCCTATCCTTGTCATACCAGTTTGGCAGGGTCCGGATGGCGCGCGCGCTTGGCAAACCAACAATAGCTGGCTGTCGGGCTGGCGTGAGGCTGTTGAGACCACCAACGGCTTGGTAAATTTTGTGCTTTTGGAGCCGACAATCATTAATGAGCGGAGCCTACGGGCCGAGGACCTTGCGCTGGCCAATCCTGTTACGCTAAGCCTTGCTGCAACGCTGGCTGCAGCCGAACAGACTATGCTGGTCATTGCACGGCTTGATTACGATGGCTCGACCCCAGTGTTGACCGTTGATGGCCAGTTATTTTCCAGGGATGGCGAATTGATTACAACACTAGCAAAGATGGTCGACCTCCCAATTTCGAATGATCTTATCGGTAAATTGGCTGTTGCTCGCTCACAGATTTTGCTTGAGATGCAGGCTAGCTGGTATGCAGCCAATGCAATTTCGAGTGATAATAGTCAGAAAATGACTGTGATCCTGCCCATTAGGTCACTTCAAGAATGGTCTGCGCGGCTAGCGGTTTTTGACCAGATTGCAGTTTTTAATGGCTACCGTATACGAAAGCTCGACGTGACCTCAGGTGTGGTTACGGTCAATGTAGAAGGAACCATGGCCGCTGTAAAAAATGCACTTCTGGCGCATAATTTATCACTGATTACGACAGAAGATGGCAATCAGTCAGTTGTTTCGCTGACAGACAATTAGACAGCAAGCCGATGCAGCAGCTCCCCCTTAATTTGCCGATCCGCAGCTCTGAACAATACGGTGATTTTATCATCAGCGATTGTAACAGTATTGCCGCCCAATGGATTGATAGATGGCCGGATTGGGTTGGACAGGTCTGTGCGCTTAACATCGCCGGTCCGGAGGCAAGCGGAAAATCGCACTTAGCAGCTGTCTGGCAAGCAAAAAGCGGCGCGGTAATGCTAGGTAATCTTGATAATGATCTTAACGGCCTTGGTGACGCGCTGCATTTCGTCATTGACCTCAGTAAAGTTTCGGTGAGAGAGACAGGATTGTTTCATCTCTTCAACCATACTCGCGACATTGGTGGATCACTGTTGATCATTAGCACCTGTCCTGTAGCCAGAATGACTTGGCAGATCCCTGACCTTGCTTCGCGGATGCGGGCCGTCAATTTGACGATGATTGACGAGCCTGATGACAGGCTCTTGTATGCCTTATTGCATAAGAATTTCATTGCACGGCAACTATATGCACCTGAGAACGTGCTCAAGTATCTAATTGCCCGGATGGAACGTTCCTTTGCTGCTGCTCGTGATGTTGTTGTCAGAATGGACCGTCTTTCGTTGGCAAACCGAAGGCAAATCACATTGTCTCTGGCAAAATCTGTGATGGAACCAGGTCAGGATGATCTTTGGCAATAGAAACTACCGCATTAGTTGCTTTGAGGTTGGTCTACAAATCAATAATCTGGATTTTTTTGTTCTTAATGGCGATGGCAGTTTTGCCATTTTTCAGTTTCAGGGCTTGTGTTCCAAAAATATCCCTGCGCCATCCATCAAGTGCACGAATTGGGGCATTGTCATCAAGCGCTAAAGCCTCCAGTTCCTCGGCTGAGGCAATCAGGCGAGGTGCGATGCCATGATCGTCAGTAACATGTTTTAGGAGAACGCGAAGCAACTCCATGATCGCAACTGGAGGCCGTTTTGGTTTTTTACCATTGTCTTGCAATGGGACATCATCCAGTGATGCTGTTGATGTCTTCGCGAGAACCTGGAGAACTGGATCAATAAGCTTCCCATCAGTACCACCAGGAAAGTTCCTGATCTTGGAAAATGCTCCGCGGTTCTCAGGGTTGCTTCCTGCGAGATCAATCAATGTTTCATCACGCACAATACGGTTACGTGGTAGATTACGTGCTTGAGCCTCACGCTCGCGCCATGCTGCAAGATGCATCAGGCGAAGCAGCGCTGGAGGCTTCATGTGGCGTATTTTGATTCGTTTCCATGCGTCTTCAGGTGTTGTTCGATAGGTATCTGGGCTGGCAAGCCGGTCAAATTCATCCGCTAGCCAAGCAACCCGTCCCTGTTTGTCCAACCAGTCGGTGATGATCGGGTATAATTGTGCTAGAAAAATCACGTCATCTAGCGCATAAGCAATCTGCCGGTCGGTGAGGGGCCGCTTTGACCAGTCTGTAAATCGCGATGTTTTGTCGATATCTTGGGCAAGAACGGCTTTGACCAGCTTATCGTAGCCAACTTGATCACCCTGACCCATCACCATTGCCGCGATCTGCGTGTCGTAAACAGGTCGAGGCAGGTCACCCATCAAATTTAGAAAAATCTCCAGATCTTGATGCGCCGCATGAAATACTTTGAAAATGTTCTCATTGCGCATCAAATCCCACAGCGCATCCAGTTTGAGACCCTGTGCCAGCGGATCGATACAGACTGCCTCCTTGCCATCGCTGATCTGAACTAAGCAGAGCTTAGGGTAATAGGTTTTTTCCCGCATGAATTCAGTATCCACTGCCAGGAAAGATGCTGACTGGTAGCGTTCCACGACGTCGGCAAGCGCCTGTGTGGTGGTGATTGGCTTACTTTTTTTCAATGTGTTGCTGTTTGGGGCTTTTTGGGTGCGTGACATACTTACCACTGTTTTGGGGTCTGCGTTCGCTCTTAGATGTCGGAGGTATAGAGGAAAAATTGTAGTAGGTGAAGGCAAACCTATTGAAAATGACAATTTCCAGGCATATTTCGACAGAACATAAGGAGGGCTCATGTAATGAAGCTGAGATATCAACATTGTAGTCTGAGTGTAGCCCTTGTTGGCCTAGTGATAACGGCATCGGCGGCCCACGCCGGTAGTATTTCGGCGCACAAAGCGTTTTATGACATGCGCCTTGGTGATCGCGTCCAAAGTTCAAAGATTGTCAATATTGTGGGCAAGTCGGCCCTTATTGTTGAACGCGATTGTGATGGATGGGTTTCTGTTGAGGATTATATGATTGAATTCATCAATGAAACTGGTGGCAGCGATCGAATTCTATCACATTTTGAATCTTGGGAGGCCGACACCGGCGATAAATTCAGTTTTGATGTCATTGAGGACAGTACTTTTCGAGGGCGTAAGGATTTTGGGGGTTTTGCCGACTTGTCTGTCAAAGGCAGCGGCAACGCATTTTTCTCTCTCGATCCGGTGACTGAGTTAGAACTGCCGCAGGGTACCTATTTCCCTGTTCGTCATCTGGAGAGCATAATTGATGCCGCTGACAGTGGTAAAACAATGATGGCTGCGACGATTTTTACCGGGGGCGAGCCAGGTGACGCGCTGATGACCACCAGCACCGTGGTTGGTGGTTGGCAAACAGTTGAGGATGCAATAGATCTAGGTGGGCTGGGTGGCGATGGATTTTGGCCTATTCAGGTTGCTTATTTCAAGCCGATGGCAAAAAAGGCTGAGCCTGAATATGAGATAAAATTTTCAATGCAGCCCAATGGTGTTGTCCGCAATTATGTTATTGATTATGGTGAATTCAGTATTGCAGCTGAACTAACCAGAATTGAAGATATTGAGGCACCCGTCTGCCGTTAACACGGGCGGTTACCCCTTTTTCTTTGCCAACAATGCAGCTCCGGCGGCGGCTGCCTTGAGGCCGCCTTGCGCAGGCACCAGTTTTGTCACTGGATTGCGCATTATGACATAGCCAGGCCATTTGCGAGGCACTGTCTGGTAAATTCGTTCTATCGCTCCTACTATACCACCGACCACGATCACTTCCGGGTCCACCATTGTGATCAAGGTGGATGTGGCACGTCCAAGCCGATCCTCTAGAACTTGCAGCGTGCTCTCAGCAACGATATCGCTGTTGGCAGCAGCACTGGCGATGGCGGCGGCGGTGGCCCGCCTTTCGGTGATTTTGAAGTAATCCTGCTCGACACCCTCAGCCGAGACAAAGGTTTCCATACAACCCGTGCGCCCGCACCAGCAATCATGCCCGTCCAATTCATAGGGGACCGGGGCCGGAAGTGGCAGATGTGCCCAGTTTCCGGCAATGCCATTGGCGCCAGCAAGTGAGCGTCCGCCAGCAACAAATCCGCCAGTGCAATTTGCATCAATATGCATGCCGAAAACGGTTTCCGCGTCTCGGCCGGCACCGTACAATGCCTCATATAGGGTGAAACAGGCGCCATAGCTGCCAATCATGACCTCGCGTCCAAGACTGGCTTGCAAATCCTGCTTGATGGCTTTGCCATTTAACCAGCCAAGTGGCGCGTGTTGCATCAAGTTGTCAAGAACGACACCGGGAAGCGCTATACCGGTGGGGCCGTGCGACGGCTCTTTCGTTTCCAGCGCATTTACGGCATTGCATAGTGCCAGCAGGCACTCGCGATAGCTGTCAGCAGGGGTGGGGGTTTGATATTCGTAAGCAACGCCACCACTATCTGATAGTATGGCAGCGCTGATTACATTCTTGTCAACAGACAGCCCCAGCATCTAGTCGCAAGCAGACGGCTTACTTAATTTTTGCTTCACGAAAAAGCACGTGCTTGCGCACGCGCGGATCATATTTCATCACTTCAAGTTTTTCCGGCTTTGTACGCGGGTTCTTCTTAGTGACATAAAAATAGCCTGTGTCGGCTGTACTGACGAGCCGGATTTGCAGAGTGGCTGGCTTTGCCATGGTTATTGCTCCTAAAATTAACCAGATATCACCAGTGGGTGCGATAATTTTCAGCAACCTACCAGTTCAGGCGCGTGGAAGGTGCGCGATTCCGTAGGTTTTGTCAAGTCAGGATCAGAGCCTTTATCGCATGCCTTTGCGCTTGGCACCCCTGCGGTCGCCACGCACGCTCACCTTGCCTCGTTTGCTCTGTCGGCTAGAGTAGCTTGTGCGTTTTTTTCGTTCCGCGATCGTACCACCTTCTATCCAGCGTAGAAGGATTCCACCGCTTATTGGTGTGACCTGCTCAATCTCTATCTTCAGATTAGTGCCAACGTCGAAAATCCAACCGTTATGCCGCCCGGTCAGACATCGCCCTGCCGCGTCGAGATCATAAAAATCATCGGGCAGACCAGCCAGCGGTAAAAAGCCATCGGCCACGCCATCCTCAAGCCGGACGAAAGCACCAAAACTGGCGATGCCTACAATCACTCCCTCGACAACATCGCCCAGCCTTTTTGTGAACAAAGCAGCGGCAAAGCGATCAATAGTGCGCCGTTCGGCAGCAGCAGCGCTTGCCTCGGTCTCGGAGAGATGAATGCAGATTTCAGCAATCTGTTCAGCTGGCAGACCAATCTGGCCATCACTCGGTAGCTTTTTCACACTTTCTGCGTCAATCAGAGCGCGATGGACGAGCAAATCCGAATACCGTCTGATCGGCGAGGTAAAATGCGCATAATTACGTAGAGATAACCCAAAATGTCCAATATTATCAATGCTATAAATAGCTTTTGCCTGACTACGCAGAACTGCCTCATTGACCATTATCTCGTCCGACGTTTCGGTTACCTTCGCAAGGAAAATGTTAAATTGACGCGGACGCAAAGCCTGTCCTTTGGCAAAGGGAGCCCCAATAGCGGTGGCCAGTTCAAAGAGGCTGTTTAGCTTTTTTGGATCAGGCGAATCATGCACACGGAAAACGCATGTCTGGCGCGTGCCAATTAGACTGTCGGCTGCCGCGACATTGGCAGTTATCATAAAATCCTCAATCAACCGCTGCGATTCGCTTTGGCTGCGCTGGCTGATGGCTATGGCTTCACCATCCTCATTCATCACGACTCGGCGTTCTTTCAGATTGAGTGCCAGCGGTTCGCGTTTTCGCCGCGCCTGATCAAGGGACCGCCACGCACCGAATAGGTTGTGCAAAATGCCATGCCCAACCCCGATATCAGCCTCATTGAGGCTTCCCTCAAAAACCGACTGCACCTGATCATAGGTCAGTCTGGCATGCGAGCGGATCAGCGCACGGTAGATGCTGAAATCTGTTCGTTTACCATCCTTATCAATTTTGATTTCGGCTACCATTGCGGCGCGGTTTTCATTAGGACGCAGCGAACATAAATCATTTGAAATGCCCTCGGGCAGCATTGGTACAACCAGATCTGGTAGATAGACTGAGTTGCCACGCCGACGAGCCTCTTTATCAAGTGAGGAACCTGGACGCACATAATAGGCAACGTCTGCAATAGCCACCAAAAGCCGCCAGCCACCATCATCTAATGGTTCGGCAAAGACAGCATCGTCGAAATCACGGGCATCGGCGCTGTCAATTGTGACCAGTGGAACGTCAAGCAAATCGCTGCGACCTTTTGAAGGCGGCACCTCTAGCCCACTGGACTCGACTAGAACCGATTCTGGAAAGTCATTTGGGATACCAAATTCGGCAAGGGCAAGTGCGCTGAATGCACCCTTCTGGTCGAATGGCCCGAAATTGCGGATGCCACGTGCTGTCTTGCCAAGATAGCCACGCGAGGACACGATTTCAGCTTCGACCAGATCACCGGCCTTGTAGGAAAGGTAAGGGGAAGACTGTAAATTCAACGGTCGCCGTTTGCCACGCTCGGCCGGCACCAGAATCAAACCTTTGGCGGCCGTTTCAACAACGCCAAACAGACGCAGTTGCCGGCGTTCGAGAACACGGATAATACGCGCCTCGTAATGCGCCGGCCCTGTACGATCAAGGCGGGCAAGAATTGTCTGGCCAATGGCGGGCGCACGCCCTTCCTTTCGGCTTGGCCTCACCCTTATCTCTGGCAAATCACCGTCATAACCCGCTGCTGGCCGGGCGAGGCCATCGCCATTGTCATCAAATGAGACAAGTTCGAGAACTGTGACCTCGGGCAGTTGGTCTGGGATAGCAACACGCCGGCCTTTGCGTCGGTCGATTTTACCGACCTCGGCCATCTGGTTTAAAATGCGCCGTAGGAGCACGCGCTGTTCAGCGGAAAGTTTGAAAGCCCGGGCGATGTCGCGCGGTGAGGGTGGTGCCGGACAGCTTTTTATGAATTCGATGATCGCCGCCTCATCGGGTATAGCGGGTTTCGTCTGGTTTTGCTCTGCCACTAGCTGGCCTTTGGTTCTGCTGTCTTTTTCGCGGTAGCTTTCTTAACTGCAGCTTTCTTTTTGGCCGCTTTCTTTGCAGAATTTTTCCTTGCAGTTTTCTTGGCAACTTTTTTTGTAGCCTTTTTTGCTACCGATGCTTTTTCTGCTTTTGATGCGAGCAATAGCAGTGCATCCTCCAACATTATTTCACTAATGTCGGTGCCCTTTGCCAGTGTGGCACGCAGCCTGTTATGCTCGACGTACGCGCCAAAACGCCCGGCCTTGACTGACACATCTCCGCCGTCGGGATGCTGGCCCAATACTCGACCCTTTTTCTTGGCGGCCTCGGCAAGCAAATCAACAGCACGATTCAGGCCAATGGTCAGCAGATCGTCCTCAGCTGGGAGGCTGGCAAAGCCGCCCTGATATTTCAGATAGGGGCCAAACCGGCCGAGACCAGCTTGAATGATGTGACCGGTTTCTGGATGCGGGCCGACTTCGCGCGGCAGAGCCAATAGACCGATTGCTCGCTCAAGATTGAGATCAGCTGCCGACAAGCCCTTTGGCAGCGAGGCACGTTTTGGCTTCTTCGTCTCCGGATCGCCAAGCTGGACATAGGGGCCATATGGTCCTCGTCGCAAATAGATCGGCAGGCCGGTCGCGGGGTCATCACCAATATTCTTATCACCAACGGGCGCATTATGTTCATCGGTGTCATCACCGCTGGAGAGTTGACGGGTGAATTTACACTCCGGATAGTTTGAACAGCCGACAAATGCGCCAAACTTGCCAAGTTTCAGGCCAAGACGGCCACCATCACAATTCGGGCAGGTACGAATCAGCGTGCCATCATCACCTTTTTTGAAGAAATGTGGCCCTAGCTCTTCATCCAGCACATCCAGCACATTGGTGATCGTCAGATCCTT
>MDTG01194908.1_pt1 | contig 10882 bp, 3 predicted proteins | sample 811421 | NCBI WGS metagenome assembly MDTG01 (sample SAMN05326645, study PRJNA326480) | marine metagenome | isolation source: seawater | place: Pacific Ocean: South East | collected 2011 | reverse complement strand
TGCGCCTGCACCAGCTCCTGTTGAGGAGAAAAAGGTTGAGGCCGCACCAATCGTCACGGATGATGCCGAGGCAAATGTTGCGACAGTCGTTATCGAAGGAAACGACATGATGAAGTTCAATACGAACGAAATCAAAGTCGTTGCTGGCCGAAAGGTCAAGTTAACGCTCAAGCACGTCGGCAAAATGCCGCTCAACGTCATGGGGCATAACTTCATCCTGCTGAAGCCAGGGACCGACGTCAAGGACTTCGCCTTGAAAGCGAACCGGGCGCCTGAAACCGGGTATATTCCACCCGACATGAAGGACAGCGTTATCGCTCACACGGCCACGATCGGTGGTGGGGAAGAGTCGGCGATCGAATTCGATGCGCCCGCAGCCGGCGAGTACGACTTCATCTGTAGTTTCCCAGGTCACTACGCGATGATGCAAGGCAAGTTCATCGTCGAGTAATGGCGTGTAGCGTCTGGCGGCTTGTTGATACAGGCCGCCCGCTCCGACATCACAACGACGTTGGAAAACCCGAGCGACTGCGCTCGGGTTTTTTTGGTCTGGGAACCACCGATGAATGCGGCGTTAATCAGCGTGGCTGGAGGGACGACATGGGTGGTAATGGGATGGCTAGTCGCTCAGGCCAAATCCGGGTGGCAACGCGCGCGTTGCGATTTCATGTTCCATCAGCGCCATTAACTCGTCGATGGCCATGGTTTGCTGTCGTTTGGATCCGAAGCGACGGACCGTAATTGTTCCATTGTCCGCTTCACGAGCGCCAATAACACCAATAAATGGGACCTTCATAAGGCTATGCTCGCGAACTTTGAGATTGACCTTCTCGTTACGAAGGTCGGAGCTCACGCGGAAGCCGCGTTCAAAAAAGCGTTTCTCGGCAGCGCGAACAGCGTCATCCTGGGCTTCACTGATCCCCGTGAGGACGAGTTGTTGGGGTGCCAGCCAAAGCGGAAAGCTACCGGCAAAATGCTCGATTAAAATGCCAATAAACCGTTCGAGGGAGCCGAGAAGTGCGCGGTGAATCATGACTGGAGCATGACGTTGCCCGTCTTCGCCGACGTAGGCGGCATCCAGCCGGCCTGCGAGATTGAAATCAAGCTGAACGGTTCCGCACTGCCAGTGACGCCCCAAGCAGTCCCGGAGAACAAACTCGAGTTTAGGTCCATAGAAGGCGCCCTCGCCGGGGTTAAGGGTCCACTCGAGGCCGCCTACTTCGCAGGCATTTCGGAGGGCTTCTTCGGCAGCGTCCCAGACGTCGTCGGCCCCGACTCGTTGCTCGGGTCGATCCGAAAACTTGACGGTTGGCGGGTCAAAACCGAGTTCGGCGTAAATCTCTTTGATTAACTCGCACAGAATAATGACCTCATTTTCGATCTGTTCGGGCGTGCAAAAGATATGTGCGTCGTCTTGGGTCATGCTCGAAACGCGCATGATGCCGTGGAGTGCCCCGCGCGGTTCGTGACGCATACACGTGCCGAATTCCGACATTCGCAAGGGTAGGTCACGGTAACTCTTGATGCCTTGGCGGAAAATTTGAACATGACACGGACAGTTCATGGGCTTGAGTGCGCATGGAGTATCGTACGCCTCGGTAATGAACATATTGCTGGTTCCAAACTTGTCCCAGTGACCTGACTTTTTGTACATGACGTTGCTGATGATCTGAGGTGTGTTGACCTCCTGATAGTCCTGAGCGCGAAGCTTTTCTCGAATGTACTCCTGGAGCTTTAAGAACAGGATCCAGCCGTTGTTGTGCCAGAACACTTGCCCAACGGCCTCCTCTTGGAGATGAAATAAGTCGAGTTGCATCGCGAGTTTACGGTGGTCGCGTTTCTCTGCTTCCTCGAGAGCTCGAAGGTGACGCTTGAGCGCCTTTTTATCGCTCCAGGCGGTTCCGTAGATGCGCGTTAGCATCTGATTATTGCTATCACCTCGCCAATACGCACCAGCAACCTTTGTGAGTTTAAACGCCCCTACTTGGCCGAGATTGGGGAGGTGCGGGCCGCGACAGAGGTCGACGAAGTCAGAGCCTTGTTGAAAATAGAGTTGAAACTGCTCTTGGTCAGGTGTGTTTTCAATAATTTCAACTTTATAGGGTTCTTGTCGATCTTTGAACAGTTGGATCGCTTCTGCACGTGGGAGTCGTCGGAGCTCGATGGTGTTCTTCTCGTCGACGATCTGCTTCATTCGGGCTTCGATCTTGGGCAGCTCATCGTCGGATAATGGTCGGTCAAACTCGACATCGTAGTAAAATCCATTCTCGATTGTCGGACCAATGGCCAATTTTGAGCCGGGATACAATTCACGTGTTGCGCGGGCTAATACTTGTGCCGCAATGGTATGACGCATCACGTCAAGTCCGGCTGCGGTTCGAACGGTCAGTATGCTGACGTTTGCATCGTCAGTGATCGGCTCTGAGAGGTCTTGTTCGCGGCCATTAACCTCGATAGCGACTGCGGCTTTCAGCAGGCCAGGCCCGATGCTTTCAGCGACATCAAAGCCGCTAATGGGGCCATCAAACGATTTAATTGAACCATCAGGAAGTGTGATTTGCATGTGGACTCTACGCTCCGTATCGTGCCAACCGGAATGAACGATTGGTCGGCCGACGTTCTGTGCGGTTCCGGAATAACACTGTGCAGGGGCCCTGGCTGCTCCAAGATGGTTAAGCCCCGCTCGGGGTGGCCCAATGCCGGTTTGGGTTCATCGGTTCGTGGTCACGCCACACGGGGTATCGGAGCGGGTTAGCCGAGTGCCTCGCGTTCTTTCGTGTAGTGGTATCGAAGCTGATTGGACGGGTAACTCGACTCACTGCCAACGGGGCATACTTGCCGAACGGCTGCCCACGCGCGCCAGTTCTCGGCGACACTGTGAATGGTGGGGTCGGTTCGCATCGAACGCGCGGCCTCGAACGCATGGGTACAGGGCGCCTCGCAGTGTGTACATGGGTTGGTTGGGACCGCGGCGCCGTCGAGCATTGAATCCTGGTCGAGGACAATCGCTGCGCGAAGCGCAAACCAGGGTCCGAAATTCGCATGCACAGCCAAGTGCGCAGGTCCAATATGTGCGAGCCCGCTGGTCCGAGCGAGCTCCATCATTGACACAAGGCGTTCTCCCGTATCGGATGCGAGGTGAACACTGGTCGCACAGTCGAGCGTCGCTGCGAGTTGGTGCACATGCCGGGATGTGTAATCATCGATGGGATCGGGGCTCATCTGAAGACTGGGGTCCGAACGATAGGCGGCAATGAAAATCGACCAGAAGTGTTTGCTGTTGCCGATTAACAGTCCCATCGGGTTGGGACGGCCGAAGGTTGGGAGAGGAGACAGCCTTGGATGATGCGCAATCGCGACGTTGTAGGCGGTTACCGGAAACAGTTCCATCAGGTCGAAGCCACGCGCATGCAGGCTGTCCGGGAGGTGGTCGATCCCACGGTTCGCGTGTTGCTGACCATGTTTCATGTCCGAAGTGTACTACGAATTGGAGTTGCCGGTAATCCGGGGTTATAAAGAACAGTGCGGTTGGTGCAGGGATGCGGTGTGCTATCCTTTGTTGCGCTCGACATGGCCGGGACGATGGAGGTCGAATCATGAAGGTGCACTGGACGCGGCGGGCGCTGCTCCGTGATGGCTCAATCGCTGCCATTGCTTTGGCTGTGGGATGCCAGTCAGACGACGGTGATACGATTGATTCGGTGATTGTCGACACAGGCACAGAGCCGTCGGTGCGATTGTCGAAAGAAGTATTTGTACAGATTACGGGTACCAATCGCGTACGTTTGCGGTTTGAAACGTGGGAGGACGTGCCGCTGCGCGTAACCGTCACGGATCCGAGTGGGGCCGAGGTTGAGGCAGTCGGGGCTCGTTCGGCAGCGATGCTTGAATACGAATGGAATTATTTTGAGGACAACCCCAATCTCGATGGTGAAGGCGATGTTGCCGGTTTGCATGTCTTGCACACGGTTGAGCTCACGGAGTTGATGCCGGGTGAGGTGTACCGCTGGCGAATTGACCTTGGCGCTGGTGTGCAGACAGAAGGGTCCTTTCGGGCGTCTCCGACGCCGGAGCAGTCGTTTCGAGTTGGATGGATCGCCGATACGATGGCGGCGGTTACCATCGCGCCGATTGAAACATTAGCGAGTAAATCGCCAGAAATCGTGCTGCATGGCGGGGATTTGACGTATCAATCTCACCTGTATGATACCTGGGTTGAGCTCTCTCGAGACCTGGTGCCGTTGACGTCACGGGCTGCGTTTATGCCGGTGGTTGGCAACCATGAGTTCGAGAGCCCAACGGAAGTTGAAGAGATGTTTGACCGTCTTTATGGCGCGGCAGGCGACTCAAGTGCACACCGTTATTTCGCATTTACGTACGGATGTATGCGCTATATTGGATATGACTCGGAGTCGGGACGCCAAGGGCTGGACGACGCAGTGCGCGACCAAGACGCGTGGCTTGAGGGTGAGTTGGCAGCCGCGCAGGCAGATCCGGACATTAAGCTCATTGTCGTTGGAATGCATCGACCGATGTTCACGCTCTCTCATTATTGGGTGTACGATGCGACACAGCGGGATATCCGACATGAGTTATTTATAAAGTATGGTGTAAACCTCGTTTTTTGCGGACATATGCATGGTTATGAACGGTTTGACGTCGATGGTGTCGTCTACGTGGTCGATGGCGGAGGAGGTGCCTTGCTATACGATCCCGTTGGGGCAGCCGATATGGTCGAATCGGCCCGCCCTGGGGAAGCCGCAAAACAACTCGCGTGGCATAAATCAAACGGCTGTACCATCATGGACGTAAACGGTGATGGCAGCTGGACATTGCAACGGTTTGAGGCGGATGGCGGGCTCGAAGTCGACACCGCACAGAGTTAGACGTGTCCGTGCCCCTGGCGACGCCGGTAAGCGGCGAGAACGACAAGTAGCCACGTCCAGCTAGCGCTGACGGACGCGGTCGTGCTGTGTCCGCAGAACCAGCCGGGTCGAACGTTCGTGGCGACCATGTCGGGAATACATTCGTCCTCGTCGTAGTCGACGAGGCTATTGCAATTGTTATCGACGCCATCGTTGCAGATTTCAACTTGGTCGGGGCCGATGCTCGCAGAGCTATCATCGCAATCCTCTCCGCCACAATCCGCGTTTAGCCAGCCGTCTTCATCATCGTCGGCACCGGGACCCAAGTCCTGGTCGCAGTTGTTATCCACGTCATCACAGATTTCCTCGGCGCCGTAGCGAACGGCGCTGTTGAGGTCATCGCAGTCGCCCGTACACGCGGTCATCCCGTCGCCGTCTTGGTCATAGCCATTGTCGATGCGGCCATCGCAGTCGTCGTCGACTCCGTTGCATCGCTCCGGGAATGAGGGCGCCCGAAACGGGTTGTTGTCATCGCAGTCGCCTTCGCAATCGGTCCAGCCGTCTTGGTCTCCGTCGACGCCGTTGTCAATCAGTCCATCGCAGTTGTTGTCACGGTCATCACCGCAAATTTCATAGGCCCCTGGTCGGGTATGGGCGGAGCGGTCATCACAGTCACAGATCGGGTAGATGGCGTTGCAGGCTTCGCAGTCAACAAATCCGTCGCTATCCAGGTCGAAGCCCTCGTCGACGAGTCCGTCGCAGTCGTCATCGATGCCATTGCAGCGCTCGGGTGCCATCGGATAAACCAGTGGGTCGGTGTCGTTACAGTCGCCGGTGCACGTGGTTACACCATCACCGTCTGCATCGGCATCCTCATCAATGATCTCGAAGAAGTCGCAATTGTTATCGATGCCGTCATTGCAGTTTTCGGCAAGGCCAGGTCTGCGGCGATTATCGGTGTCGTCGCAATCTGATCCGCCGATAACCGATGAATCACCAAGCCATTCCCCAGGGATATAGTCGCAGACGACAAATCCGTCATTGTCGTAATCCAGCTCATCAGGGGACAGGTATCCGTCGCAGTCGTCATCGAGGCCATTGCAGCGCTCAACGACGTTGATACCGATGTTTGGATCGTAGTTGTCGCAGTCACCGTCTGCTGGAGAGAAGGAGTCATTATCGAAGTCGAACGTTCCGAGATTGTCGGTTTCGCCGTTTTCATCGCAGTCATGATCGATGCCGTCATTGACTTCTGGAGCACCGGGGTAGATTGTTGGATCGGTGTCGTCACAATCCGGTGGGGTGTTGATGCTTGTGTCGTTGCACGAGCCACTAGTGGCTTCGCAGTACCCATCACCGTCATTATCGATGGTGTCTGAATCAAAATCGGTCCCGTCACAATCTTGGTCAACCGTGTCTCCCGCGATCTCGATAGCGCCAGGGTAGATGAGGTCGTTATCGTCGTTGCAGTCGGTGACGAGAAAGTTTCCACAGGAACTTTCGGTGACATAACCGTCGCCATCATTGTCGATGATGAGGCCTTCGTCGACGGAACCGTCACAATTTTGGTCGATGCCGTCACAGCGTTCTGGCGCACCCGGATAGACCGTATCGTTGAAGTCGTTGCAGTCATCGCGGCTGCCTTCGCACGATGTCAGCGACGAATAGCCATCGCCGTCTTCGTCGTCAGTGAGGTTTTCGTCGATGTAGCCATCGCAGTTGTCGTCAACGCTATTGCAGACTTCGATACCGTATGGACTGATCGTCGGGTCGCCATCATTGCAGTCTCCCGGTGTGGACCCATCGTTGCATGTGGCCGCATCACAAAAACCGTCGCCGTCACTGTCATCTCCGGTACATAGCAAGTCGACGCCATTGCAATCTTGGTCGATGCCATCGCCACAAATTTCGGCGGCGCCAAGATAAATCGTCGGGTCGCTATCCTCACAATCGAACGGATTACCCGTATAGCCATCGCTGACTGCGCACGATTCGATAACCGAGTTCGGATCACCGTATCCGTCACCATCGGTATCGGCGTACCAAACATTATAGCTGGCACTATCAATTGCAGGGTCCGCATCGTCAATCAATGCATCACAGTTGTTGTCGAGACCGTCGCAGATTTCGTTGGCCCCCGCGTACACGGTATCGTCGGAGTCGAGGCAATCATCGTGGTTCGTGACGTCGGTGAGGTTGAGGGGCTCACAGTTGTTGCCGCCGGAGGTGTCGTCGCCGAAGCCGTCCTGGTCGGCATCTGGGTACCACGTAACCTCGGGGTTGCGAGTAGCGTCGGTGTCATCACAGTCGCTGTTGTTCGGTGCGTCCGATGGGCTGGAAGCCAGACACGTGCTCCCGGCAGAGGCCGGGTCGCCATATCCGTCGCCATCAGCGTCGGGATACCACGATACCAATGGGTTGGACTGCGGGTCATCATCGTCGCAGTCTGTGTTGTCGAGGCTGGTCGTCGGGGTGTCGTAGCAGGCGAGAGTCCCGGTACTCGTGGGTTCGCCATACCCGTCGCCATCGGCGTCGACGAAGTAGGTATCTGTCGCGACACCGATCGCGCTGTTATTGTCGCTGCAATCGCCGGTTTGAGTCGCGTAGCCAGCGCCAGGATTGTCGCAGACTGGAAACGAAATGGTGAGTGCGACTTGACCAAGGGCTGGTGGGTACGGAAGAAAGGATTGGGCGCCAAAGTCGCCGTTGACCGGGTTTTCTCCCCAGCAAAAGATGCGCTGTGCCGTGTCGATCGCGCAGGCGTGCCAGCTGCCCACGTAGAGGTCAGTAAAAGTGCCAGACGACGGCGCATCATCCACGAGGAAGGTGTAGTTGTCTCCCCAACAGGTAATGTCGCCTGTCGTCGTCAACGCGCAGGTCGCAAGCGTGCTCGCGGCGATGGCTGTGAACGTATTTCCGGTGGGAGGGCTGGCCTGGTCGTACGTATCATCGCCCCAGCAGGTGATTGCGCCCGTAAGATCAAGCGCGCATGTGTGGTAATCCCCAGAGGTCAGGGCCACGATATTCGTGGCAGTGGTCGCGTCGGTGACCTGTCCGTTGGCGTCATGCCCCCAGCAGGTGACGCCGCCGCCCACGTCGATGGCACATGCGTGTTTTATACCGAGCGATAGGTCAGCGAATACACCGGTCGTTGGGACGCCGCTCACCTGGTTGTCGTCGTCATTACCCCAGCAGGTGATGCCGCCACTTGCATCGATGGCGCACACGAATTCGCTGGCTGGACCCGCGGCGATGGCCACGAAGGTTGCGGTGGTGGGGGCACCAGTGACGCGGTTATCGCCGCTGGGGCCATCCCAGCCCCAACATTCGACGGTGCGTGTTGCGTGAAGCGCGCAGAAATGCTCACCGGCGCCCGCAAGCTGCACGAACCCGTCGCCCGTTGGCATATCGGTGGTCTTATCATCGCGGTTGTCACCCCAGCACCTGATTGCGCCCGCTGGTGAGAGGCTGCACATCGTGCTGTAGAGGTCATTGGACGTATTCGCTGTGATCGAGGTGATGACGCCGCTGGTTGGCGTGTTTGCGACAACGCTCGAAGTGCTATTATCGCCCCAGCACACGACGAGGCCCTCGCTGTCGATCGCGCAGGTGGAGACAGCACCCAGGGTTGCGGATGTAAAACTGCGTCCAATGCCATCGCCATCGCTGTCTGGATACCAGACCGCGTCTGGGCGACTGGTGGCGTCCACGTCGTTGCAGTCGGTATTGTCGGCTGTAAACCCTACGGGCTGCTGACAAGCGGTAATCGCGCTGTCGGCGTCGCCAAAGCCGTCGGCATCCAGGTCCGCAAAATATAGCGCGGAGGTATCGCCGGTCGCGCTCGTCGAGTCATCGCAGTCGCCGACACTGTTGACATATCCGATGGGTAGTGCGCCACATAATCGGTCGATGGTCGGGGCGTCGGTGACCTGTCCATAATCCGCAAGTCCCCCATCGTCGGCTCCCCAACAATGGATGGTGGCATCGACGTCGATGGCGCATACATGCGCGTGGCCGAGGTCGTACGATGCGAGAAGCGCGGCGCCCGTTGGGCTGTTGGCGACCTGACCGTAGCTGTCATCTCCCCAGCACGTGATGCTTTGATCGCTCGAACGTGCACAAGCGAAGGCGTCATGGGCCTGGACGTCGACAAAAGTGCTACCTGTTGGGGTGTCCGTTTGGCCCACGTCGGATGCGCCCCAGCAAGCGAGTTCGCCGGTGGCATAGAGGGCGCAGCTATGACGTTCCCCAACGGCAATCGAGGCGACGTCAGCGGGATTGGCCGGCGGGGTGGATTCGCCCGAACTGTTGCGGCCCCAGCACTCGATGTCGCCGTCCGTGGTTCGCGCACACGCATGCTTTTGCCCCAAGGCGAGCTGGATATATTCACCGGAAGTCGGGACGTTAGAAACTTGATTGAGCCCGTCTTTTCCCCAACAATGAATCGCACCATCGTCATCGAGCGCACAGCTATACTCGGCGCCTGCTGCGATTGCGACAAAGGTGTTGCCAATCGGGGTGTCGGAGACACGGCCCGCACCATCATTTCCCCAACACGCGATGCTCTTATCGACGTTGAGTGCGCAAGCGTGGTACCAGCCTACAGCGATCTGGGTGAAGCCCGCTCTTAGCGGCGCAGAGGTAGAGACCCCGTCCGTGTCGCTTCCCCAGCAGCGGATATCTCCGGACGTGGTTAACGCGCACATAACGACATCTTCGGCGGTGGGCACCGAGCTAGCCGTGATGGCGTAGAAGGTGCGCTCGGTCGGAGTGGTGCTCACAATCGGGCTGTTTGCGTCATCGCCCCAGCAGGAGATGGCCCCGCTGCTGTCGATGCTGCAGGCGCTCGTGGCGCTGCTCGCGATGTGTCGAAAGCCGACACCCACGCCGTCGCCGTCGCTATCGGGGTAGGCGAAGCTACTGGCTTGTCCGGTGACACTATCGTCGCAATCATCGGCGTTGGTGACATCACTCGGGTCGTCGGGCTCGCAGAGATTGCCGGGGTCCGTGGCATCGCCAAAGCCGTCCCCATCACTATCGTTGTACCACAGCAGACCGTCGTAGTAGTTCGGATTCGTATCGTCACAATCCGCGTCGTTGGTGACATCCGTTGGGTCATTGCGCTCACAGGTCTGGCCGGTTGCTGGGGCACCACTGCCGTCGGCATCCATGTCGGCGTACCATGTCACAGCTGGATTTTCGGTGGCGTCGGCGTCGTCGCAATCCGAGCTATCGGTAACGTCGGAACCCTGATTGGGCTCGCAGGCGCCGCTGACCTTGGACCCACCGTAGCCATCACCGTCTTGATCGTCGTACCAGGTAACAGATGGATTATAATTGGCGTTACTGTCGTCACAATCGGTGTTATCGAACGCGACATCGCTTGGGTCATCGGGGGCACAGGAGACGCCTGCGTCGTCTGCGTCGCCATACGTGTCCGCATCGGCGTCATTGTACCAGGTCGTGGTGGGGTTATAGGCGGCATTCGTGTCGTCGCAGTCATTGCTGTTCATGACATCGTTGATGGCGTTTGGGTTGCAGTCTCTGGCCACGCTGGGATCGCCAAAGCCATCGCTATCTGCGTCAGCGTACCAGGTCACTCCAGGCTGGTATGCGGCGTTTGTATCGTCGCAGTCGGTGTTGTCTGTGGACCAACCCACGCCAGGATTCGTTCCGCAGTACAGTTCCCCGGCATGGGTTGCGTCGCCGTATCCGTCCCCGTCATCGTCGTGGTAGTACACGATCCCGAGTTGGACTGCGCTATCGGCATCATCGCAGTCGGTGTTGGTGATTGCATATCCCGAGCTAGGCGCGAAGCAGAAATTCACTGCCGCTTGGCCGGAGTCGCCGTCCCCGTCATCATCCGCATCGACGTAATACGGGGTGCTTGTTGTGATGTTAGGGTCACTTGTGTCGCAGTCGCCCGCGTTTGTGGTGTAGCCCGGTCCAGGGGTAGCGCAGGCGAGGATAGGGTCGATAGGGGGGCTGGAGTGGGCAAAGGGGTCACCCCAGCAGTG
>MDTG01150563.1_pt1 | contig 10882 bp, 6 predicted proteins | sample 811421 | NCBI WGS metagenome assembly MDTG01 (sample SAMN05326645, study PRJNA326480) | marine metagenome | isolation source: seawater | place: Pacific Ocean: South East | collected 2011 | reverse complement strand
TCGTGCTCGGGGTGGCTCGCGGCCGGGAGCCCTCGGGGTCCGGCCGTTCCGAGCTCCCGAGGGACGCGAGGGGCCGCCCCGCAGGACACCCGGGCACGCGTCCGCAGGACGCCCGGGCACGCGTCCGCAGGACACCCGGGCACGCGACCGCAGGACGCCCGGGCACGTGTCCGCAGGACGCCCGGGGAGAGGCGTCCGCGGGACCTCGTCTGGGGTCGTGCTCGGGGTGGCTCGCGGCCGGGAGCCCTCGGGGTCCGGCCGTTCCGAGCTCCCGAGGGACGCGAGGGGCCGCCCCGACTCCCCGCGAGTTGCGCGCTCACATCGCGCGCAGCACGTCGGCCCAGACGGCGTGAGCGTCGGCCGCGTAGAGCCAGACCTCCACGCGGCGGAGCTTCCCGGCGCCGAGTGCCGCGTGCGTACGCACGGTCTCGAGGAGCAGCTTCGCTCCGAGCGCGTGCGGCACCTGCCCGACGCCCGTGCCGAGCGCCGGGAAGGCCACGCTCGACGCGCCCCGCGCCCGCGCTCCCAGGAGCGCCCGGAGCGCTGCCCGCTGGATGCAGATCGCGCCGTCGATCGCCGCGACCGCGTGCGCCACGTGCCGCGCCGCGAGCGCGCCGGCACCGGTCCAGACCACGGCGCCCATGGGCTGGGGCGCCTGCGCGCGCGCCTCCTCCTCGACGCCCTCGCCTCCCACGCGGCGGAGCGACGCCGCCACGCCGAGGTCCATGGTGAGCGCCGGGTACGCGGCATTGACGAGCACGTCGGTCTGCGCCGTCGAGAGGTCACCGTGGCGGAGCACGACCTCCACCTCGCCGACCTTCGCCGCGCCCTCCGCCACCGGCGCGAAGCGGGGAAGGGGCTCGGCGATGCGCTCGAGCGCGCGGACGAGCGCCTCCGCGTGCGGGGGGCGATCCTCGGGCGCCTTCGCGAGCAGGCGCGCGACGACGGTGAAGAGATACGCGCGCGCCGGGTCGTCGGTCGGCGGCGGCACGTAGGGCTCGGTGGCGTGCGCGTAGAAGAGCTGCTGCGCCGTCTCGCCGACGAAGGGCGGCGCGCCCGTGGCGAGCCAGTGGGCGGTGACGCCGAGCGCGTAGAGGTCGGAGGCGGGCGTGGAGGGGGCGCCGGTCCAGCGCTCGGGCGCGAAGAAGATCGGCGTCCCGGCGACGGCGGCCGGGTCCGGGTCGTCGGCGCGGGGCCGGGCGTGCGGGTCCCGGGCGATGCCGAAGTCGCCGAGGAGCGCGCGCCCGTCGCCGCCGAGGAAGAGGTTGGCGGGCTTGATGTCGCCGTGGACGACGCCGGCGCGGTGGATGGCGGCGAGCCCGCGGGCGACGTCGGCCACGAGGCGCACGACGGCGGCCGTGGGGAGCGGCCCGAGCGGGCGGGTCGCCTCGAGGAGGGCCTGGAGGTCGAGGCCGTCCACGTAGTGCTGCACCACGAAGGGCGCGCCGGCCTCGATGCCGGCGTCGAGCACGCCGACGACGTGCGGCGAGGCGACGCGCGCGGCGAGGTGGGCCTCTCGGAAGAGCTCGGGGCCCTGGGGGCGGAAGAGCTTGAGCACGAGCGGGCGCCGGAGGACCTCGTGGCTGGCGAGGTAGGCGGTGCCCATGCCGCCGCGGCCGAGCACGCCGTGCACGCGGAGCCCGCGGAAGGGGCGACCCAGCGGGAGGTCGGGGGGCGCGTCGCTCATCGTCGTCTCTGTACGCGCCTCGGGCAGCGCTCGACAACCCTCGCGCCCTCCCGTGCCCGTGCCCGTCCGTGACCGTGCCCGTCCGTGCCCGCTGGTCCGAGGGGTCGTCGTGCGATGCGACCGGGCTCGGGGCCCTGCACGTTCGGCACGGGGTGAGGGGACGGGGCCCGTGCCTCGCCAGATCCCGTGTCGGGTGCGGGACGAGGTCGGCGTGCGCCTCCCGCGCCCGCTCTTCGGGCGGCGCGTCCAACCTCCGCCGGGTGGGGCGTCGCGTGGTCTCCGCGCCGCGCCTCGGCGCGCGCAGCAGGTCGGCGTGCGCCTCCCTCGCCCGCTCTTCGGGCTCCACGAGCGAGCGCGCGTCCCACGTCCGTCGGCCGCGGCTTTCCGCGCCACCTGCCCGCTGGCTCCCGTCATCGCGGGCTGCACGACGACGGACCGCTCCGCACGATTCCAGGTCGATCTCTCGAGAGCTCGACACCGCTCGACACCCCCCCGCCCGCAGGTCGGCGCGCCCGACGAGCGCGCCCCGTCGCGTTCAGCCCACCCGGCGGCTTGCCCCGCCCGACGACTCGCCCCGCCCGGCGGCTCACCCCGCGCTTCGTCAGTTCGTGCGCCCGGTCAGCTGGATCGGTCCGCGCCCCTTGAAGCGACGCACCGGCGGCGCCGCGCGCTCCTCGCGGAGGCCGCCCGCCGGCCCGCCCCCGAGGCGCAGCGTCGGGCGCCCACTCTCGAGCCAGGCGCGGTCCTGCCAGACGTCGTCCAGCCCGTCCCCATCCACGTCGCCGACGGCCATGCCCTGCAGCGGGTTCTCACGCAGCATCTCGACGCTCTCGTCGATCAGCTCGTCCCACTCGGCCTGGAGCAGATCCGGCCGCCGCCGCACCCGCGGCTCGGGGTCGGACTGGGTCGGCTGCCGGCCCCAGATCGAGAGGCTCACCTCGGTCCTCGCGTCGCCCGCCCAGGGCCCCGTCACCAGCATCGCCGCCGCGCCGACCGAGCTCGGCGCGAAGACGAACACGCCCAGCGCCCCCCCGCCGTTCGAGGTCGCCACCGGGAGCTCGAGCCCGCCGCAGTCCTCCGCGTCGCTCGTCGAGAGCACCTCCGGCTCGGCGGTCGCGTCGCCGTCCGGGTAGAGCAGCAGCGCGAGCGGGCAGGCCGTGCCCGTGTCCCAGGCGTGCACCGCCACGAGCTCCTCGCGCACCGGCCGACCGGGCGGCGCGGGCGGGTCCTCCGGGTCGGTCGCGAAGGGGAGCGCCCAGGTGCTCACGCGCTGCGGCCGCGTCGTCTCCGCGAGCGTGCCCGGGAGCACGTCCAGACCGAGGTCGGCCCCGGTCGGCGCCGCGCCGAGGGCGACGGTCGAGCCCTCCACGAGCGCGAGCGGCCCCTCCCCGGCGAGGGCCACGGCGACGGAGCCCGGGTCGATGCGCCCGAGCTGCAGCACGCCCTCCTCGTCGACCCAGCTCACCTCCTGGCCGTCGGGGCAGCCGTCGCCGCAGGGCCCGATCGCGCGGAGCCGCGTGCTCCCCGGATAGAACCACACGGAGGGGTCGCGCCGGCCCCGCTCGACCCGGTCGCCGCTGCGCCGCACGACCTGCCGGAACACCGCGCCGTCCTCGATCTGCCGGGTCTCGACGAGGAAGGTGGCCCGACCGAGCGGTGTGGGGAGGCCACGCAGGAGCTCGCCCGCCTCGAGCGGGAGCGCCGGCGCCGCGCCGGGTGCGTCGTCCGCTCGAGCGATCGACCACTGGAGCCGGCCGTTCGCGAGCACGTCCAGGCGCCCGCCCTCGGGGGCTCCGAGCGCGGCGACCGTCGCGCCCACCGTGCCCATGGGCGCCTCGGCGAGGACCCGCGGCGCCGCCGAGCGCGCCTCCTGTTCGACCCAGGTCCGCCGGCCGTCCGGCACCCCGTCGCCGTCCGCGTCGTCGGGACCCATCGGGTAGCGGCCGTCGGAGCCCTCCTGCGCCGTCGCGTCGACCGCGTTCCACTCCGCGTCCCCACCCCGCGCGGGCACTCGGAGCTCCGCCGCGAGCCCGATCTCGCCCACGCCCTCCACGCTCCCGCCGACGGGCACGCGGAGCGCCGCGAGGTCCGGGGTGGCGATCAGGTCGGCGTCCTCGTCGAAGCCGCCCGAGCGGCGCGCCGCCTCGCGCCGGCAGCTTCCGTCGCCGCAGCGCTCGAAGGCCGCCCGCAGCGGGAGCGCCGGGAGCGGGTGCGCGCGCGGCGCCCAGTCGTCACCCGTCAGCTCGAAGACGACGAGCCGCGCCTCCCGGCCGAAGCCGAGGAGCACGAGCAGGTCGACGTCGCCGTCCCCGTCCGGATCCCCGAGGGCGAGCTGCGCGCTCGGCTCCGGCACGAGCCAGCCCTCGTCCGGCGTCGGCGCGTCCGTGATCTCGAGGCGCGCGAGCAGCGTCGGCTCGCCCACGATCGGCAAGGTGAGGATCTGCAGCTGGTAGCGCCCGCTCGCCGGGTCGCCGACGAGCACGAGGGCGCCGAGGTCACCGACCGTCGGCTGGGCGACGCCGATGCCGCGGAGCCGGACGAGGGCGAAGCGCGCCCAGGGCGTGTCCGCGTTCCAGGCGCCGAGCGACGCGTAGCGGCGCGACTCGACGCCCACGCTCGAGACGTCGAGGAGCAGGCCGCCCCCCGGCAGGCCGGCGAGCGCGGCGACGCCCTGCACGTCCCCGGCTCGGAGCGGGAGCGCGTCGTAGACCTCGGTGATCGGCTCGCTCGTCGTCGGCAGGAGCTTCACGTCGCCGAAGCCGAGGGAGCCGGCCGGCAGGTCCCGGGCCGTGGCGGTGATCGCGCCCCCCTCGCCCGGGGCCACGTCGACGAGCTGCGCCTGCACGTCGCCCGTGCCGCCCGTGAGCACGACCTCGCCGCGCTCGCTGAGGGGCACGGCCGCCCCGAAGCCGAGCTCGAGGTCGAGGGCCTGCGCGATGCGCTCCCCCGCCGCCGTGCGCGCGACGCCGACCCGCGCCACGCCGCGCGCGTCGGCCCAGCCGAGCACCTCCGTGAGCGCCGCGCCGGCCTCGAAGCCCGCGAGCTGCCCGTCGAGCGCGCTCCCGTCGGCGCAGCTCGCGCAGTGCGTGTGCACCTGCCAGTGGAGCGGCGCGCCCGCAGGCGGCGTGAGCGTGAAGAGGCGCACGCCGGCCTCCTCCGTGGCCGGCGCCTCGAGCGCCAGGCGGAAGGCGCCCTCGCTGGCCTCGGGCGTCGCCGGCTCCCGGGCCTCGCCGTCGAGCGTCACCGCGAAGCTCGGCGCGTCGCCCTCGCAGGCCAGCGTCAGCGTGACGGACGCGCTCGCCCCGGTCGGCACCGTGCGCGGCGTGCCGTCGACGATCGCGCAGGTCGCGGGCGCACCGCCGTCCGCCCCTGCGTCCGGCTCTCCGCCCGCGTCGGGCTCGCCCGCGTCCGGTCCGGCGTCCTCGCCGCCCCCGCCGTCGCGCGCCGTCCCCGCGTCCGGCTCTCCGGGCGGGTCGTCGCTGGTGCAGGGGCCGAAGCCGAAGCTGAGCGTGATCGTGAGCGCGAGCAGCGAGCGCATGGACGGTTCCTCCTCCAAGCAGGGTGCCCCATCGCGGGCTCCCGCGAGAGTGGCAATTTGTACGACGTCCGCCCGCGGCGCCGCCTCGGGCATCCGCGCCTCGCCCGGGAGGGCGCGCGTTCCCGAGCCGGCGTGAAGCCGTCACGCCCCCGACGCGCGCCGCCATCGCCCCGACGCACGGGCCTGGCATCCAGGGGGCGGCCTCTTCGCGCGCCGCGCTCGCGCGTCGCCCGCGAGGTCGTCGAGCCCAGGGAGAAGCCGTGCCGAGAGCCCGCTTGCCGAGAGACATCGCGCCGAGCGCCCCCGCGCCGAGCACCCCGTCGCGCGTCCGCTTCGCTCGCCCCGGCCCGCTCCAGGCCACCCTCCGCCGCCGCGCCCACGCCGCCCTCGCGGCTCGCGGCCTCCCCCGCCACGGCGGCGCGCGCCTCCTCGCCAAGGCCCTCTTCATCCTCGCCCTCCTCGCGGCGGCCTATATCGCCCTCGTCTTCATCGCCGAGACCGCCTGGCAGGTCGCCCTCGCCGCCTTCCTCCTCTCCCAGGCCATCGTCCTCGTCGGCTTCGACGTCATGCACGACGGCGGCCACGGCGCCTTCTCCGACAAGCCCTGGCTCAACCGCCTGATGGCCCGCGGCCTCGACCTCATCGGCGGCAACCAGACGCTCTGGCGCCACAAGCACGGCGTCCTCCACCACGGCTTCACCAACCTCGACCGCCACGACGACGACCTCGAGGGCGGCGCGCTCCTCCGCATGCACCCGGACCAGCCCTGGCGCCCCTGGCACCGCTACCAGGCCCTCTACGCCCTCCCGCTCTACTCGCTCCTCGCCGTGCACTGGGTCGTCAGCGACTTCACCGAGTACTTCGGCCGCCGCGTCGGCGACCACGCTCTGCCTCCGCCCTCGAAGCGCGACGTCGCCGTCTTCCTCGCCTTCAAGGCGCTCTGGATGACGCTCGCCTTCCTGATCCCCATGACCCAGCACCCGCCCCTCGCCGTGCTCGGCATCTGGCTCGCCGTGATGCTCGTCGTCGGCTTCACGCTCGCCCTCGTCTTCCAGCTCGCGCACGTCGTCGACGGCGTCGCCTTCCCGACCCCCGACGAGCACGGCCGCGTCGGCGACGAGTGGGTCGTCCACCAGCTCCGCACCACCGCCGACTTCGCCCCCCACAACGCCTTCCTCCGCTGGTACGTCGGCGGGCTGAACTTCCAGGTCGAGCACCACCTCTTCTCGAAGATCTCGCACGTGCGCTACCGCCACCTGCAGCCGGTGGTCGAGGCCACCTGCGCCGAGCTGGGCGCGCCCTACCGCTGCTACCCGACCTTCCGCGCCGCCCTCGCCGCGCACCTCCGTCAGCTCCGCGCCCTCGGCCGCCGCCCGGAGGCGCGCGCCCTCCCCGCAGCCGAAGCAGCCTGAGCCATCGGACCCGGCTCCGAGACGAGGAAGGATTCGCGCCCGCGCCAGGTACGCTTTCGGCGTGCCCGTCGTCATCGAGATCCTCTCCCTCGTCTTCTTCCTGCTGATCGCCGGCATCGTCTGGCTGGTCGTCCACCTGAACAAGAAGCGGAGCGGCGGGGACTCCCAGGTCGTCTGGAGCCAGGTCGCCCAGCACTACGGCGGGCAGTTCACGCCCGGCGGCTCCGGCTTCCAGGGTCACCGCATCGTCGTGCAGCGCCCCTTCACGCAGCTGGTCCTCGAGGTCGCGCTGATGTCGAAGGTCCAGTGCATGGGCTCGCCCTACCACCGGGCCATGCATCAGAAGCACGGCGGCACCTTCACCCACGCCCGCGCCACCTTCCCGCGCGGCAACGGCCCGAGCTTCTCCGGAACCCGCGACGAGGCGGCGCAGACCCCGATGTTCCAGGGGCTCCCGCTCCAGCAGCTCCCGCAGGGCGCCATGGTCTACCTGACGCCGAACGAGGGGATCATCGTGATGAACGGGCACGTCGCCGATCCGAACGTGCTCTACGCCGCCGCGAACATCGTGGGCAGCCTCGCCGAGCGGGCCTCCGCCTGAACCGGCGGGTCCGATCCCCGGGCCCTCCCGTCCACGGACGACGAACGCGGGGTCGAAACCGTGTAGAAAGGGCCGTGCGTCTCGCGCTCGCCACCGCGCTCCTGCTCCTCGCCGTCGCGATGTCCACGGCCCCGCGCGCCGCCGCCCAGGACGCGGCCCAGGACGCGGCCCAGGACGCCGCCGGGCACGCCGCCGGAGACGCTCCGGTCCCCTTCGGCCTCGCCGAGGTGCGCGCCTTCGAAGGCTTCGAGCACCTGGACGGCTACTGGCACGACGGCGCCGATCTCCTGGTGACGACCCGCGGGCGGCACGCGACCTTGCGCGTCCGGAGCGGCGCCACCCGCCGGCTGCCCGGCGTCGGGGGGGCCGTGGACGGCGTCGGCGTGGGCGAGGCCGCCGAGCTCGTCGCCGTCGCCCGGGGGCGCGTCGGCCGGCTCCGCGCCGGCGCCTGGCGCGTCCGCGAGGTGCGCGGGATCGACGCCGCGCCCGACGGCGTGGTCCTCGCGCCCGACGGAAGCGCCCTCGCCTGGAACGGCTTCCGCCGCAAGCTCTGGCTCCTCTCCGCCGACGACCAGGTGCGCGCGATCCCCGTCCGCCCCGGCGAGCGCCCCCTCCTCGCGGCGCGCGACCCGGCCGGCGGCTTCCTCGTCGTGCTCCGCGGCACCACGCCCCGCATGACCCTCGCGCGCGTCGCCGGCGCCGAGCTCGCGCCCCACCCGATCGACGCCTCGCTCCGGGACGCGCACGTCTGCAGCCACCCGCGCGAGGCCCTCGCCCTCGGCGGCGGGAAGCTCGTGCTCCGCGCCGGGAGCCTCTTCTGCCTGGTCGACCTCGAGGCCGAGCTCCACCTCACGACGAGCGCCGCGCGCCTCTTCGGCAACGACGTGCGCGTGGACGGCATGCTCCGCGCCAACGCCGGCGAGGTCCTCCTCGTCGCCTCCCACGAGGCCCACCTCTGGCGCACGGCCGACGACACGCTCGTGCCCCTCGGCCGGCTCCCGACCCGGCCCGACGCCGCCTTCGTGGACCCGCGCTCGGACCTCGGCCTCCTCCTCGCCCGCAGCGAGACGGCGCTCTCCGTGTTCCCGCGCTCCGGCCGGGTCCCCGAACCGGCGCCCGGCGCGACGGCCGACGACGGCGCCTGGCTCGCCCGCGTCGACGTCGCCGAGGAGGTCGTGGAGGCCGAGGGCGGTGGCGATGGGCGCGGCCTGCAGATCGGCCTTCCGATCCTCCGCCTCGGCTTCGGCGGGGCGGCCCAGCTCGAGCCGGACGGCCCCGGCGCCTTCGCCTTCGACCTCGCCGCCGGCGGTCGCCTCCTCTTCCGCGACGGCGACGTGCACCCGGTGATCTCCGCCGAGCTCGGCTACGCGCGGCGGGGCGGCGACCAGGACACGCACGACCTCACGCTCGCCGTCGCCATGGGCGTCACCGGGACGGCTTTCGGCGTGAGCGTCGCCGAGTCCCTCGTCTTCGCCCTCGGCGAGCGGGACGCCTTCGGTCTGCGCACGGCGCTCCGCCTCGGGACCCTCTGGCATGCGATCGACCTGGAGATCGCCCACGGCGTCGAGCTGAGCTCCCCGCGCCGCCACGAGCTCCGCGTCCAGCTCGTCCTCGACGTCGGCATGCTCATCATGGCCGGCTCGATCACCGGCGCCCTCGCCCGCGCCCTCGACTGAGCCCGACCACCGACCCGGTCGCGCCGCCCCGCGAACGTCAGCGGGGCGCGCCCGTGCGGGGATCCACCGGCGACCCCCGCGGGTCCGCGTCACCGAAGGCGAGGGGATAGATGAGCTGGACCCCCCACTCCGTCTCCGGCAGCGGCATCCAGTAGAGGACGTGGGCGAGGCAGGCGTCGAAGGCGCTCGAGGCGTCGCGCAGCTCGACGTACCGAACTTCTCGGAGGAGGAGGAAGGGGTGGCGCACGACCCGGCCGAGGGGCCGCTCGAGGGCGTGGTCCCAGCACGCATAGGCGGCGTCGAGGAGCCGGTTCAGGGTGTGCGCGAAGTCGGACGCGTCCTCTTCGCGGATGTCGAGGCCCGCGGCGAGGCGCACTTCGCCGTCCACGCTCGGCGCACACCACCAGACCCGATCGCCGAGGCCGGCGACGAGCTCGAGGGCCTCTTCCGCGGGGGTGCCGGCGGGGACCCGGGCGAACACGCGCGGGGCCCGGGCGGCGCTCCCGTGGAGCCGGCGATCCCAGCCTGGCGAAGGCGCGTGCCGCCAGTCGAGGTCGTCGCAGGGGCCGAACCAGAGCGTGCCGATGGGGAGGCCGGCGCGCGGCAGGTCCTCGAGCGAGGGGATCGGGGGGCGATCGGAGGCGCCGAAGAAGCCCACCGAGCTGCGCCCTCGACGGGGGCCTTCGGCGGCGAGCGCGTCCAGCACTCGCTGAATGGCGCGGGCCGGCGCCCGCCGGTCGAGCGCCAGCGTGATGGGCTCGCTTCGACGCCACTGCTCGGCGAAGCGCCTCCGCAGGCTCCGCTCGTCGGGGAGCGCGCCCGAGGCGGGGACGACGACCGGTTCTCCCGGCAGCGCCTCGAGGGCCGGTCCCCGGACGACGACGAACTCGAAGCGCCGCGGGTCGAAGCGCATCGGCTCGAAGCCCGGCTCCGCCGCCCAGGGCGCCCGACTCGGCTCGACCAGCGCGCTCTCGGCGCTTCGGCGCGTCTGCTCGAGGGTCCCGAGGAGCATCAGCGCCAACGCAGCGTGGAGCGTCAGCCGGAGCAGGGCGGTCGCCCTCGCTCTCCACAGCGCGACGGCGGCGGCCACGAGGGCAGACGATCCGAGCGCGAGAGCGAACGGCAGAGCCAGCTCCTGCGCGCGCTCGGCGTGGGCGAGGCTCAGCCGAGGCTCCATCCAGCCCCCGCTGAAGTCCACGATGCCCTCGGGGAGGCGTCCGGCGAACGCGCCCCGCTCGAAGAGCACGAGCCCGAGCCCGACCAGCGCCCCGGCCGTCGCGAAGGCGCCCAGCGCGTCGAGGGCGCGGAGCGCGGGGAGGACCCTCCGCTCCGCCAGCGCGAGCAGCGCCGTCGACGCGAGCTGCGCGCCGCCGAGGAGCGCGCCGAGCCAGGCGGTTCGCGCGCCGAAGGCGTAGGCGTTCGCGAGGGCCGCGAAGCGTTCGTGGGAGGGCGTCACCTCGGCCGCCGCCGCGAGCCGCAGCGCGAGATCGGCCGCGCCGAGGATGACCGGGAGCGACGCCCAGGCGGCGCCCGCCACCCAGGGCACGCGGAGCCCGCCGCGTCGCGCGCCGAAGAGGACCGCGAGCAAGGCGACCCCGACGGCCGCGGCTCCGAGCGCGAGCCAGGCGGGCCAGCGAAGCGGCCGCAGCGCCCACGCGAGCCCGCTCGCCTCCGATCCCACGCGCAGCGCGAACGCGACCAGCGCCACGAGCACGCAGCCGAGCGGGATCAGAACGGCGCGCAGCGGAGGCCGCGCGACCCGGGCTCCCCCGGTCGCGTCGCGTGCCATGGCCGAAAACTAGCGTCGTTCCCGCCGCGGACCACCCCCCGCCCCCCGCCGCGGTTCACGTCGATGCACCCGCCCGCCCCGCGGCGCCCGACGCGCCGAACGCGTCTCCCACGCGCCCCAACACGCCCGAGTTCCCCGTCCCCCCGAACGCCCCCCACGCGCCCGACGCGGAACCCCAC
>MDTG01093584.1_pt1 | contig 10882 bp, 9 predicted proteins | sample 811421 | NCBI WGS metagenome assembly MDTG01 (sample SAMN05326645, study PRJNA326480) | marine metagenome | isolation source: seawater | place: Pacific Ocean: South East | collected 2011 | reverse complement strand
TATAATAAAAAAAGGGTTCAAAAAGACGTCGGGTTACTCTATCAAGCCTATGAAAAGTATCGAAACAAAAAGTATGGAGATGTAATCATAATCTTAAAAGAACTTGAAAACTCACAGGTTCGTCAAATAAGGGCCCAAGCGAGGTACCTCCTCGGTTTAACGATGAAAGACCAGGGAGAATTAGATTTATCCATGCAAATTTTCGAGGAAGTATTATTAACAATGCGTGGAACCGTTTTCAGTCTATTGAGTCTACAGCAGTTGATAGATAATACCAGGAAGCTTGGGTTAAATAAAAAGAATGAATATTTCACTCTTTTGTATGAGAGGTTTTTTAATTAAATGCTAAAAAAAGAATTTAAATATATCATTTTTCTGTCAGTACTCTTTGCTGTCCTCCTGCCGATTTCATACGCAAATATTGATGATGATCTAGACGGCGATATAGACGATATTCCTCAAGAGGAGAGAAGCGTCAATTCACCAGATGCAAATGATGACTCTATTGATTTATCTGAGCTAGATGCGTTAGACGAAAACGATAAAAAACTTTTAAAAAATGATGATTTCAATAAAGCACTTTATCAAGGTGACCGCCTTAAAGTATCAGACCAAGAAGAAGATAATGATATCGATAGCTTGAAAGAAGAGATATCAGAAGTTCTAGATATATCAAAAAAAAAGAAGGTAATTGACGTCGAGTCTAGTCTAAAGACTGGGGTAGTTAAGAAAAAAGGGATTGAGGCAGTAGAAATATTTGATGTTGGAGAAGAGGAAAGGAAGTTACTCCAACAGATCGACTCAATCAAGGGAAAAATTCCAGATGATGAGTGGGAAACGCTATACTCGGCTTCTAAACCAGTAAAATATGTCATTCAAGAGGGGGATTACCTTTGGAAGATTTCACAAAGGTTGTTTGGATCGGGTTTTTACTATGCCAAAGTTTGGGCCTTAAACCCACAGATAACGAATCCCCATGAGGTTGAGCCCGGAATGGTTCTAGTATTCGAGACTGGTGATGAAAATCTTTTACCAACAGTTCGTTTAGGGAACTTTGATGACTTGAATGCTTTTGAAGATAAAACCTATAAGGGAGATATCGACTTATCAGAATTTGGCGAAAGTAATTCTCCAGCGTGGCTCACTGAGAGAAGGAAGTTGAAAAGCGAAGGAGCTTTCTTTCAAACACTTTCAGAAGAGGATTACGGAGATTTTAATCTTAGGGCCAAGGCCAAACTAAATACAGAATATAAAAAATTTATGCCAGATGCTCCATACTTCGCTATAGAAACAAAAGATGATAATTATGATAATGTTGGATTTGATAAAAATTCAAAAATATCCTTTAATTTTAACAGTGGCTTTCATCTCAATACCTTTGTTTCAACGAACATTGTCCAAGATTTTGGCTATATTGAGGCTTTACCTGATGAACGCTCGATGATTCATCCATATGATACTATTTATGTAAATTTTGACAAAAACGTGAGTGTAAATCCTGGTGACTTATTCTCGGTTTACAAGCCTCAAGGTAAAGTTGAACACGAAGTCAGTGATCGCGACGGATATCAATATACTATCACCGCGCAAATTAAAGCTATTCGGAAAATTAATAATCTTTGGGAATGTGAGGTTATTGAATTAAGCAGTATTACAAAAAGGTTTGATAGAGTAACTGTTTACACGCAAAAGATAGACAGAATTAGCGCAACATTTAATGATCGAAATATCGAGGCAGCGATCGTAAAAGGGCATAACAGCAGTCTGAGAAATCATCAATATGGAGCAGTTGTATACCTTGACCGTGGGCGCGGGGATGGTGTCGAAATAGGAAATGTTTTTGAGGTTTATAGCTTTTTCGATAGAGGTTTAGAAAAAAGAATTACCCGTGACCCTACTTATAAGATTGGAGAGATTACGGTAATTTCAATGACAGATGATTTCTCTACCGGTCTTATTACAAATCTTAGTGATGAGGTTACGAATGGAAATTTAGCAATTTCTAAAAGTAGTTCGGATGCGCTAAAAATGGCCAGAATTAAGAACCAATCAGTTTTTGAAAAAATTAACAAACTCAAAAAGGAAGGGCTTGAGAATCTCGATTTAGAGCTTGACCTGACGAACGTTAGTGACGACTTATTAAATGAAGCTCAGAGAATACAGCTAACCGATGATGAGATAGAGGAACTGGAGAGACGTGAGCTTGAGAAGTCAGTGCTGTCTGAGCATGAGAAGGACCTTCTTGACCTAGAGCGTCTTGAAAGTGAAATCATCAATGCTGAAGCTAAGCTCAACGAGTCTAAAGTTGACGAGGATAAGTACCTTGAAACTCGGAGTCTGGATGAGCTTGAAAAAAGTGTTCAGCGCGTAAAGGATCCAAATGAATTTGCTGGAATGGACGAAATTGAAGAAGAAGTGGGGCGTCAATATATGGATGAGGACTTAAATTCGCGTGAAAATCCTTATGGTCTCTCTGAATTTGACCTTGAAGAATTAGACGAGTTGATGAATACTGAAATTAAGTAATTTTACTTTCAACGACTTTATTGGACTATTAGATGAGTGCACAAGACGCAGGGGTTACTCCTGCAAAAAAGAAGACCAGCAAAAAAAAAGCCGTAAAGAAAAAAGCTAAAAAGGTCGCTAAAAAGACCGCTAAGAAAGTAACGAAGAAAACCACTAAGAAAGTTACTAAAAAAGCTGCGAAAAGAGACCTTGGCGACTATAGCCTAGTGGTTGTGGAGTCTCCCTCAAAGGCAAAAACTATTAAAAAATACTTAGGTAAAGGTTACCAAGTTGTTGCTTCCAATGGACATATTAAAGATTTACCCAAATCTAAACTTGGTGTCGATATTGAGGATAACTTTAATATTGATTTGGTTCCAATATCTGGCAAAGGAGACAAGATATCTCGGATATGTGAGCTTGCAAAAGGTGCACAAACTGTTTTTCTTGCGCCTGATATGGACCGAGAGGGTGAGGCGATCGCACATCATATTGCAGAAGAAATTAGGAGTCCTAGAAAAGTCCATCGTGTTGTATTCAACGCGGTTACAAAAACAGCTGTGAGAAAAGCCATTGAGGAGCCATCCACGCTTAACGTCCACATGTATGACTCTCAAAAAACTAGACGTGTTCTTGATAGACTTGTTGGATATAAAATATCTCCAATATTGTGGGATAAGGTTCAGCGAGGCATTTCCGCCGGGCGAGTTCAATCTGTTGCTCTACGCATAATTGTTGACCGAGAGCAGGAGATTAAAGATTTTAAGCCTGAACAATGGTTCTCTATACACGGGGCTTCAACGAAGTCAGATATTGATTTTGCGGTCAAGTATTATGGTGAAGAGGCAAATAAAAAATCAGAGCTCACAGATCATGACGTTGTGAAAGGAATTTTATCGGACGTTAAGGGTAAAGACCTAATTGTTAAAAACGTAAAAAAACGTGAAAGGAAACAAAACCCGACACCTCCCTTTACAACATCGAAACTCCAGCAAGAAGCCTCAAATAAGCTAGGTTACACTGCAAAGAGAACCATGATGGTGGCGCAAAAGCTTTACGAAGGTATAGAGATTACTGGTCACAGTTTACAAGGTCTTATTACCTACATGAGAACAGACTCTGTAAGAACAGAGCCTGAAAGCTTACAAAGCTTAAGGGATTACATAGGAAGCAAATACGGCAAAAAATATTTATCTGATTCTCCGATTGAGCATAAAACGAGAAAATCCAATTCAAAAATCCAAGATGCGCACGAAGCGATTCGACCAACAAACTTAGAGTTCACCCCTGAGGTCGTCAAAGGTGATCTTGAGCCAGATCAACTTAAATTGTATGAGCTAATCTGGAACAAGTTTATCTCTTCTCAAATGGCACCAGCTGTTATCGACCAAACTACGGTAACTTTCGAGTGTGAGGGGCATTTCTTTCGATCAAACGGATCGATCGTAAAGTTTCCAGGCTTCAGAACAGTATATTTAGAGTCAGCTGCTGAAAAAGCTAAGTCAAAAAAAGGCGAAGATGAATCAGATCAAAGTTCTAAAAATTCTTTACTCCCTGAGATTGATGAAGGTGAGTCACTTTCCCTAAAAAAGCCCTTTGAAGAACTAGAGCATTGGACCAGCCCTCCTCCAAGATATAACGAAGCATCGCTTGTAAAAAATCTTGAAGAGCAGGGTATAGGCCGTCCCTCTACATATGCTTCGATCATATCTAATATTCAAGACCGTGGTTATGTTGAAAAAATCGAAAACCGTTTTCTTCCAAATGAATTAGGGATCGTCGTCTGTCGAATGCTAGTCGAGTCTTTTCCTGATGTGATGGATGTTACTTTCACTGCAAAAGTTGAGGAACAATTAGATAAAATTGAAGAGGGCGAGGTAAAATATAAAAGATTTTTGAAGGATTTCTGGAAAAGTTTTGAAGTGACTTTAGAGAAAGCCAAAGAGGAGATGAAAAACCTCAAAAAACAAAACATACCAACGGGAATAAACTGTTTAAAATGTTCAGACGGTGAATATCAAATAAAATGGGGAAGAAATGGTCAATTTCTAGCTTGTTCTAATTACCCAGACTGTAATTCAACTCAAGACTTTAAAAAAGACCTTGAGGGTAATATTCATATACTTCCAAAAAATTACTTTAGAGACAATTGTCCAACTTGCAGAAAAAGACTTGAAGTAAAGAAAGGGAAATATGGTAAGTTCGTTAGATGTGAGGACTACCCAAATTGCGACACAACTCTTCCATACACTATTGATGTAACTTGTCCTGAATGTAACAAGGGTAAATTTGCTGAAAAGAAATCACGCTATGGTAAGTTCTTTTATGGCTGTACCAGCTATCCTGATTGTGAAAATGCTTTATGGAGTATGCCTCGCAAGTTTGATTGTGCAAGTTGTGGTTACCCTTTGATGATTGACCGTGTGACCAAAAGAGAAGGCCATCAATTGCAATGCCCAAAATGTAAGCACAAAGTGGATATTGAAGAGACACCTTTTTACGAAAAACAAGATCAGCAATAGAGTAATCAACCAGCCAATGTCAGGGAGGACAGCGTGTTGAAAAGTATCCTAAACTCAAATGGCCCAACTGAGAAAAAAGAATTGTTTCTCCTTTACCTAAAAGGCCTCTTAATGGGGATGGCAGATCTCATCCCAGGGGTATCTGGCGGCACGATCGCCTTCATTACAGGAATTTACGATGAGTTGCTATCTGCGATTTCACAGGTTAACGGGGAATTTTTACGAAAATTATTTTCTAGAAAGTATGGAGAGGCCATAGAGGAGTCCTCTGCTAAATTTTTAATTGTGCTAATTTCAGGAGTGGGAACTTCAATTATTTTGTTCGCTCGCATGATGCATTATCTCATGGAGAATCACGCTGTTCCGACTTGGTCTTTATTTTTTGGTTTGATCTTGGCTTCAATTGCCGCATTATCTAAAAATGTAACTAGGGTATGGGGTATAAACCTAGTATGGATTGTTTTGGGCGCAATTTTCGCTTATATAGTTGTCTCTCTCGTACCAGTAGAAACGCCTGATAATTATTTATTCATTTTCTTTTGTGGGTTTATTGCGATTATGGCGATGATATTACCTGGTTTATCAGGGTCATTTTTGCTTCTTATCCTTGGTAAATATCAGTTTATCACGGGGGCGATAAAGTCTCCTTTTATTGGTGAAAACATTATAGTGATGGCGATTTTTAGTCTGGGCGCGGTATTAGGACTTCTATTTTTTAGCCGAATATTAAAATATTTTTTAAATAATTATTATCAGGCGACAATGGCTTTTTTGATTGGAGTACTTTTTGGATCATTAAAAAAGGTATGGCCTTGGAAAAAAGTTTTGGAGACTAAAATAGTTCGAGGTAAGGTCAAAGTACTTTCCGAAGCGAACTACGTTCCCGAAACGTTTGATCAAAACGTAACCTTGGCGATTGCTCTTGCTCTAATGGGTTTCGTTTTTGTTTATACATTGGAAAAAATCGCATCAAAAAATTGATTTGAGTAAGGTCGAAATTATTTACTTACAAAAGATTCGTATGTCTTAATGACATTATCAACGAACGTTTTTGGGTGAAACTCTGACTCGAATTTGGAAATACTATTTTTTACAATTTTTGAATACTGGCTTGGTGAATTAATAATTTCTTCAATTTCTTCTGCAAATATGCGTTCACTAGTCGCAGGAGGAAGACATATACCACATTCACCGTTTTTAATAATTTCTGGAGTACCTCCCACATGATGTGTTATCACAGGAAGTCCATATGAAAGCGACTCTATTGTGACTATTGGAGAGCAGTCGTTGAACGTGGGAAATATAAAAAAATGAGAATCATCATAAAGAGAGTTGAGCTTAGAATTTTGTTCCTCATTATTTTTATCAAGGTCTCCGTGTAGATTTATATCGAAATCATAGGGATTTTCTTTAAAGGGAACTGAGCCCACAATATCTAGACTAACTGTTAGACCCATTTCATTTAAAATATTTAATATCTTTAGTACCTTTGGCCCGCCTTTCCTTTCCCATGCGCGTCCGACAAAAAGAAATTTAATGACTTTGTTCCGATCTACAGACCTTGACTTATTAGGAAGTGGCGGGGGATATACTTGGCCAGAGAAAGGGACCTTGATAAACTTATTGGCGTTTGTTTCAGGGTGGATTCGCTTGAAATTATCGATTGCCCATTCAGAAGTTAGAAGAATTAGGTTACTTCTTTTGGCGCCTAGTTTTTCGGACTCATGGAGATGAACAATATCTGATGGAGTGAATTTTTCAAAACCTGGATAATTTATTTCATTTAACTGTATGTAAGAAGCATCTTTGAAGACAAATATTGGTTTTTCTGTTTGTATTTCAGAAATACCTTCAATAAAATCAATAGCGAAAATTAAATCGTATTCTAAGTTTTTGATTTTTTTTGAAATCATCTTTCCATAATACTGGGCCGTTGATGGTGAGTAGTATTTTGGTGCAAAGTGCTTTGAGAATTTGGATAATTTATTTTTTAACCGCCAAACAAAGTTCTTAGGAAAACCTAATTGATCGAGAGTGATAAAATTATGATGATATTCCTTAAAAATTTTAATTATATGATTCGGAATACCAGACCAAGTATAGGCTGAGTTAGCATTATCCCTAACGATGAACAGGATTTTTGGTTTATTAGAATGCATGAAAGGCCTTCTTAAGAAAATTTACATAGAATTATTTTACACCAAATTAAAATTTCATAATGGAAATTATTTTTAAATAAGTGGTCAAAGTGAGGGACTCGAAGTTCTCGGCTCTCTGCATTAATCATGGGAACTCTCTTAGGTTATTGATAAATCAATTTTAAGTTTACGGTTTATGTAAATATGACTATATTAATCAAAATGCGGGATTAGCTCAGCTGGATAGAGTAGCTGGCTTCGAACCAGTTGGTCGGGAGTTCGAATCTCTCATCCCGCGCCATGAAAAAAGGGAGTTAAATAACTCCCTTTTTTATGCCTGATGTTAGTGGTTTGAACAAAACCTTTTTATAAGTCTTTAACCTGCAATACACAGAACAAATAAAAACAATAAAAAAAGTCTTTCAAAGTTCAAAAGATTATTTGTCTCCAAAGACTCTCTTTTTGGAAAAATGCCTTTAAATATATTCATTCCTTGAAGAAAAGTGAACACCACCCAGAGAGAAAAGGGTGTTGTAGGGCTCCAAAAATGTTTTGCGAATAAAAATATAGGAATTAAAAAAGTAAGAATTAATTTTTGATTACTAATATTATTAACTATTAAATATTGTGCTATGAAAAAAGTTACATAAAAAGGGGAGCTGATAGCAAGAACCCCAAAATAATAATTCGGAAAAATAAGTACACTGCAAACAATTGAAACAAGGGCGAGGCTAATTAAAAAGATGTAATTATCGAATTGCTCTCCGAATTTTGATTTTATTTTGGGAGCAGCTAGAATTAATCCTGTCAATGTCAGTAAAATTAGAATGCTATATGTCCATTCAATATGTTCAATTTGTGGACTTCTCGAAAATAAAAAAAATGTAATAAGTTGGCAAAAACATAATATCAATTTGGATTGGGCATGTTTAACAAGTTGTCTCATTTAATAACATTCCTAAAAGTTAGATTGATCCTAGGGCCAACAATTTTTGCGGTTTTTGCTAACTGGTGTTTATAAATATGTTGGGTGGAACCTTCCATTATTAGAATGCTTGCATTTGGAAGTGAAAGCTTTGTGGTCTCACCAGATTTTTTATCCCTAAGGTGAAAAGTTCTAGTTTCACCGAGGCTAATGGATGCTATGGAGGGGTTTATTCCAAGTTCCTTTTCGTCATCTGAATGCCACGCAGAGTATTGTGTTCCATTCTGATATAAGTTTATAAGAACACTATTAAAACAACAATTTGAGAACTTTTCAGCCTGACACTTTAATTCTTTTAATTCTCTAAACCAGGGTAATGGTTCAAGAGTTATCTTAGAATAAGTATATGATTTTCCCCTATCACCATACCATGCTTGCTGCCTGGGGATTGGGATTGTTTTTCCAAACAATTTTATAGTGTCTTTTCTCCAAGATACTTTATCTAATAATTTGATAAAGTATTTTTTTGCCTTTCGCTCGCTAATGAAGTCTTTTACTAGTCTGACTTCACACTTTTGCTTTTTAATAATTGTTTCAATTTCCATGTTTTTTATAATAAGGGGGATATTCCCCCCCCCTTCTCTAGAATATTATCTTGTGTGGCTAAAATAGAAACCGCCAAGGTGTTTTTGATGTCCGTGTCCATGCCCATACCCATTACCGTTGCCATGGTTTAGCCGTTGAGGTGGTCTTCGATTTGGTGGCTTCGGCCCATCAGGCTTTTTCAACCGGTAGAAGTCACCATAATATAGAATTTGATCAGATGTCCTTATATAAGTTCCTGTAAAAGACAATATTTTCTTTTTTCCATTACGTTCCACCTCAAAGTCAGCAGTTAAAACTTTTCTTCCATTTTTATTGAATGATCGAAACTTATTAGTTCTCCACTCAATATTTTCACCTCTTAAAACAACTTCTCCTTGTCTTCTAGAGGGCACTTCAAGAGTCACTTCTCTTACGGCCAATTCATCATTTGGTGTTGCGTAAAAAATTTTGCCCGCAACCTCTGTCGCCATTCCTTGGGTAGTTAATAGACTAAGTAATAATAACCATTTCATAAAAACTCCTTTAGATTTTAATTATATTGCTTGTTGCATATACCTTTTAACAAAGTCATATGCATCATATTTGCCTTTTTCATTTAACGTGACCTTTGAACCAGAGAACTTGGGGTCATGAGTGTAGAAAAAAATAGTTTTTTCTAAATCCATCTGCTGATAAAGATTAATTTTCTCGTCTATTAAGAGTTCTGGAAAACGGTCGTAACCCATCGTTAGTGGTGCGTGGACCCAGATAGTTCCAGGAATTAAATCGCCACAAAAAACAATATTTGCAGTTTCTGCTTTTACAACGCTATGTAATTGACCGGGAGTATGGCCGTTAGTTTCAAAAAAAGAGAAATTATCATCAATTATTTTTGGTAATTCATTTTTTGTACTTTCCGTATCAACAAAGATGAGTCTTTTTGAGTCGTTCAGCAATTTGATCATTTCTGGAATAAACGAGGCTTTGTCACGTCCATGAGGTTTTATTGCTCTTTGCCAGGCTCTTAAGCCTGTGATGATTTTAGCATTATTGAATAGCAGATAGTCTTTGTTTGGCGACTCCTTGTAAGATGGCAGTAAGCCCCCCGCATGATCAAAATGGAGGTGTGATAAAATTACATAGTCTATGTCAGAGTGCTCAAGTCCAAACTCTTTTAATGAGTCCAATAGGACATGCTTTCCAGTTGGATTGACGCCATATCTTTTTGCTAATTTAGGCTCAAAGAAAGCTCCAATACCTGTCTCAAGCAAAATATTTTTATCCCCAATCTGCACTAACATGCTTCTACATGCAAGTTCTATTCTATTCAATGAGTCCGCAGTAAACCATTTGTGCCAAAGGGCTTTTGGTGCGTTGCCAAACATTGCCCCACCATCGAGTAATTGTCTGTTTCCCTCAAGGCTAGATATCCTTATCTTTTCCATAAAGTCTCCGCGGTGTGAGCAAAATTATTTCATATTAAAAAAATAATGGCCCACAAAAAGTGAGTCTCAAAATACTACTATAACCAGGTTGGGGTTTTGATTAATTTAGAAGTATCGTAGTGATGAACCGATTCAAGTCTTTGAAGAATTTCGTTATATAGGGCTGTGGGCATTGCTTTCGTACGAGATAAAATCCATAAAAAATTTCTTTTAGGTTCGCCGACGACTGCATATTCGTAATTTTTACCTAATTCTATAATCCAATACTTTCCGGCAAACCAGCCATATCGGCCAAAAAAAGGAACGAATGAAACTCTTAATTTTGAATTTGTTTTAGTATCAGCGACCCTAGCATATCCATCTGCAACTTTTACTTTCATAATATCTGATTTCTGTTGGCACGAATTCTTTACTGCAATATAAGAGCCTTTGTTAGTATACTCAGCAGTCGTTCCTGCACATTTTCTCTGAAAGCGATTGGCGTACCTCGATATTTCATACCACTTTCCGGCATACCTCTCAATATCAACGTATGATACAGATTCGAGATTAGGCTTAGCAAAAGCACTAAGAGAAATAAGTAGAAATAACGCAGTTAGTAAATGGTTCATTTTAATATCCTTTTTTTACTAGAGTCTTTTTCTACCTTTCGATTAGTAGCTTGTCTAATCTTTGCGTACCTATTTCCAGAAGTTTAAAGAAAAAAAGTTAGGACAATAGCTCGACAGCTTGTGTGGAACTTAATTATTGTTGTTATTGTAC
>MDTG01293434.1_pt1 | contig 10883 bp, 9 predicted proteins | sample 811421 | NCBI WGS metagenome assembly MDTG01 (sample SAMN05326645, study PRJNA326480) | marine metagenome | isolation source: seawater | place: Pacific Ocean: South East | collected 2011 | reverse complement strand
TCCAGGAAGGTATCAAACCCCGTGAAATCACGCATTCATAGCCCATTGAAAAAACAGCGATTTTTTCCTAAGAGGTATCAAACCGCATGAACGCGCTCAGGGGGCAGCGCCCCCATGCCCCGCCCGATCTCAGGGTGCGTCGGCGATTTCACCGGTCAGTGTAAAGAGCCGCTTGGGCCCGCCCGCCGGTTCGATCTTGAGATGGCCGACACCGCGCAGCCCGGCGAATTGGCCGGTGCCGTTCACGAGTTCCCAGAACCCGTCGTCATGCAGCACGGGTTTCTCCTCGCCCTTCATGAAGACGGCGCGGACGGTGAACTTGATAATCGCCACATCGCCGTTGTCGGCGGTGAAGCGCAGATAGCCCTGCGGATCGCCCGCATGCGGCGGGTTGATATCATGCCAGCCGAATTCGGTGACATTGGCCCCGGCCAGCACGCCGTCGCCTTCCGAGACGCCCTCTCGGCGCACGGCAAGCACGAAATGTTTCGATCCGTCGCCCATTTCGAAGCGCATCTGCTCCTGCGGGTCCAGAACCGTGGTGACCGCGACCGGGGCGGCGAGGGCGGGGCCCGTCATCATCAGGGCGGTGGCACATGCGGCAAGGTGTTTGGTAAAAGTCATTTTGCATCTCTCCTGCAACTCATCCAGTGCCGGACCACGGCGGGTGGCCCCGGCTGGCGGGAAGGTCACATGCCGGCCCTGTTCGCTCAACGAGTCTTTGGTTTCAGACGGTCAAATATACGTGCACATATCGTGATCTGCGCATGTGTGCAGGTCAGTCGGGCGCGAGCATGTAGCCTTCGCCGCGCACGGTCTGCAGGTAGCGCGGCTGTTTCGGGTCGGCCTCGATCTTGCGGCGCAGGCGGGTGATCTGCACATCGACGGCGCGTTCCTGCGCCTGACCGCCGTCGCGGCCCAGATCCTCGACCAGTCGCGCGCGGCTGACCGCCTGGCGCAGGTTCTCGGCGAAGATCCGCATCAGCTGCACCTCGGTCGCGGTCAGGCGGATGGGCGTGCCCGCGCGGCTGAGTTCGGCGCGCTCGATATCGTAGCGCACCGGCCCCATCTGCACGATCTTGGGCTGGGTCGGTTCGGGTTCCGGCTCGGGCATGCGGCGCAGGATGGCGTTGATCCGCAGCAGCAGTTCCTTGGGCTCGAACGGTTTCGGCAGGTAGTCGTCTGCCCCGGCCTCCAGCCCCTCGATGCGGTCGGGGGTTTCGCCGCGCGCGGTCAGCAGCAGGATCGGCGTGTCATGGGTCTCGCGGATCGCGCGGGTCAGTTCGACGCCGCTTTCGCCGGGCATCATCACGTCCATCACCAGCAGGTCGAAGTCGAGCCCGCCGAGAAGGCGGCGCGCGTGCGCCGCGTCGCGGGCGACCGACACGAGAAACCCGTTGCGGATGAGGAATTTGCGCAAGAGGTCGCGGATGCGCTCGTCATCATCGATGATCAGGAGGTGCGGCGCTGGTTCGCTCATGTGTCACTCTCCCGTATGGCGTGATAGCGGCGGCGCATGTCAGGGTCCATCATCGCCTCGAGGACGCGACGAAAGCCCGCAACCGATTGCGGACCGGCGGCGCGATAGGCGGCGCGCATGCGCGCGCGCTGCGCATCCGACAGCTTGCGTTCGAGCGCGGCCCCGTCCTCGGTCAGGTAGAGGTGACGCTCGCGCTTGTCGGTGGTGCCGACGCGGCTCTCGACCAGACCGTCCTCGATCAGGGTACGCAGCACGCGGTTGAGCGATTGCTTGGTGACGCCAAGGATGGCCAGCAGGTTGTTGACTGTGGTGCCGGGGCTGCGGGCGATGAAATGGACCGCGCGGTGATGCGCCCGGCCATAGGCCATGGTGGCGAGAATGCGATCCGGGTCGGCGGTAAAGCCCTGATAGGCAAAGAACATCGCCTCGATCCCCTGACGCAGTTGTTCGTCGGTCAGGAAAAGCAGGTTCTCGCCGCCCTGTAATTCGGCCATTTCACCGCTCCGTTCACAAATCACGCGCCTCGATTTCATATTAAGTCAGCTTTATTGACATTCCAAGGGCAAACTGGTAGCGAATCGCAGATTTCGCGCAATTTTATGTCCGAAGTGGACGTATTGGGCGCAACAAATGCAAAATACGCAAAGGAGACGGAACATGTCTGGCTACGGGGATCGCGATGGCAAGATCTGGATGGATGGCAAGCTGGTCGAGTGGCGCGATGCCAATGTACATATCCTGACCCATGCGCTGCATTACGCAAGTTCGGTCTTCGAGGGCGAGCGCTGCTATGACGGCAAGGTGTTCAAGAGCCGCGCCCATTCCGAGCGCCTGCTGAAATCGGGCGAGCTGATGGATATGCCGATCCCCTACACCGTGGACGAGATCGAGGCCGCCAAGGCCGCGGTGCTGGAGGCCAACGGGCTGAGCAACGCCTATGTGCGGGTGCTGGCGTTTCGTGGCGCGGGCGAGGACATGGGCGTCGCGGCTGCGCGCAATCCGATCCGCATGGCGGTAACGGCGTGGGAATGGGGCAACTATTATGGCGATGCCAAGATGAAAGGCGCCAAGCTCGATATCGCCAAGTGGAAACGCCCGAGCCCCGAGACCATCCCGGTCGCGGCCAAGGCGGCGGGGCTCTACATGATCTGCACCATGTCCAAGCACGCCGCCGAGGCCAAAGGGTGCTCGGACGCGATGTTCCTCGATTATCGCGGCTACGTGGCCGAGGCGACGGGGGCCAACATCTTTTTCGTCAAGGATGGCGAGGTGCATACACCCTTGCCCGACGCGATCCTGAACGGGCTGACCCGGCAGACGGTGATCGGCATGCTGAAGGATCGTCAGGTCAAGGTGCATGAACGCCACATCATGCCCGAGGAGCTGGAGGGCTTCGAGCAGTGCTGGCTGACCGGCTCTGCCGCCGAGGTCACGCCGGTGGGGCAGATCGGCGATTACAGTTTCGAGGTGGGCGCGATGACGCGTGACATGTCGGAGGCGTATGAGGCGCTGGTGCGCGCCTGATCTTTTGCACCGGGACGAGAGCAGGGCCGTCCGGCGTTCCGCCGGGCGGTTTTCGCGTTCCCGGGGCTGCGATGGGGCTGCGATTCGGGGGAGTTCGGGGCGTGGTGAGCCGTGAGGGGCAAAGAGACCCTCCGGTGGCGCTATACTTAAACGTGTCGAAATTGTGGCCTTTTGCAGGTCAGTGCGTCCGGCTTTGGTGCGAGGCATTTTGGGTGTGGCCGGTGCGACGAGGGTGTTCTCGCTTGCGCAACAATAGATTTGGTCGGTGCGGCTGTTCTGAGGGAGATCGATCACTTTTCTACCGTTGCCCCATGTCAATCTCACGGTTTCGTGAACTTTGTTTCCTGTGCGGCAACAGTCTGGCGCGTTTGCTGCGCGGGTTCACGGCAAGGGCGCGACGATGCGGGTGGCGGTTGTGGCGAGAATGTGGCGGAAACTTTATGCGACGCTGCGAGAAAGACGGTCCGAAATATGGTTATTTTCTGGCCTGGCCCGCCCGGCCGAAAGCTGGGACCAATCCGGAGATCGCAGGCAGACACAACCTGAGCATGTAAAATTCTCCTCTTCTTGACTTGGCTCGCGGCTGACGTCATTCTGACTAAGTCTCCTCGGAGCCCCAAAAAAGTGTGTTTGCCGGGATGTGGGGGCATCAGTGCGGCAAGGGCATTTGGCGAAGGAGTGACGTTGCGTCATATGCGCTCGGATGCGGAATACGTGTATTCATGCATCGCCCGAATGTAGCGCGGTTAGTGCCACAATTCGGGCTTGATTGAGACAGATGCGCCGGGATCGCCGGCGTGTCGGGAGACGGGGGGCTCAGCCTTCCAGATCCGGTGAGTAACGGTTCGGGGACGTGACGAGTGCGTAAATCAAGTGCTTCTGGGGAGAAGCTGCCATGCCTTTTGATACCTTTTGGGCGAGTACGCGCCCTGATGTCGGAAACTTCAGTGAGCGTATCCCGGTCCCGCCGAGGGGGCGCCTTCTCTACGCGGATCGTCTAAAGCGGGTTCTGGACATTGCCATCGTCCTGCTTGCGGCGCCGCCGGTGTTGCTGACGGTGGGGGTGCTGTGCCTGTTGATCATGCGCGACGGCAAGTCACCGTTTTTCATGCAGGAGCGCGTCGGGCGGCATGGTCGCCTCTTTCGTATGATCAAGCTGCGCAGCATGGTTGTGGATGCCGAGGCGCGTTTGCACTCTTATCTGGAGGCCAACCCCGCGCGGCGCGTGGAATGGGAGGTGAACCAGAAGCTGCGACATGATCCGAGGATCACCCGGATCGGGCGGATCATCCGCAAGACCTCTCTTGATGAGTTGCCGCAGCTTTGGAATGTGCTGGTCGGGGATATGTCGATTGTCGGCCCGCGGCCGATGATGCCCTCGCAGAAGGCGCTCTATCCCGGTGTGGCCTATTATGCCATGCGTCCGGGGATCACCGGTTTCTGGCAGATTTCGGTGCGCAACGAGAGCAGCTTTGCCGAGCGGGCGCAGTTCGACGCGCGTTATTTCCGGGACCTGTCATTCGCGACGGATCTGCGGGTGATACTGCGCACCTTTGGCGTGGTGTTACGCGGAACCGGTAGCTGAGCGGCGCGCCGCGAGGAGCCGCGCGCGCACCGTTTGTCCCCAGGATTGCCAGTTGAGGCGGGTCGTATATTCGCTTCTGCTGCTTTGGCGCAGTTTCGCGTAGCCGTCGGGATCATCGACATAGCGCGCGATGCAGGCGGCGAAATTGGCGGCCGTGGCCTCGGGGGGCAGGGCGTGACCGTTGATGCCATCGCGCACCGGAACGCCGCCGACGCGCAGGCAAAGCGACGGCAGCCCATGGGCCGAAGCCTCGCAAAAGGCGAAACCGTAGGATTCGTAGGATGCCATGAGCATGAAATGCGCCGTGTTGAGATGGTGCAGGAGGGTCTGGCGCTCGTCCGGTTTGCCCTTGTCGAGATGCGGATGCACCGTGACATGGGCGTTGCGGTGGTGATCGGGCGGGGTGCATCCGATGACGGTCAGGCGCGCATCGAGACCGCGTTCGCGCAGGGCCTGCATGGTGTCGAACGCGATCGGGCCGCCCTTGGCATGCCAGTCGCGCCCGAGCAACAACAGGCGCAGTGGCGCGCCCGCGTCAATCCGCACCGGGGCGGCTGTGCCGGGGTCGTCGATATTGGCACCCCATGGCACCAGATGCGAGGCCGTTGGAGAGAGGCCGTAGAGCGCATCGGCCTCTGATTTCAGCCATGCGCTGGGCCAGAACAGCAGGTCGCAGTTGCGAAACACCCGCCGTTCGGCGCGCAGGATCAACGGGTCGAGCACGCGGGAGATCCTGAGGTAAGAGCCGAATTCCTGCCCCACCTCGGAGCGTTTGTAGGTCGTCGGGGTGGCGTCGGAACTGAAGACGCGGAGCATCGGGTAGGGCAGGTTCAGCCCCATGAGCGACTGAAAGCTGTAGGCGCAGAACAGCACGTCATACCGGTCCTCGGCCAATTCGCGCCGCACGCCGCGTGCGATGATCCGCGCGAGGGCCAGATGCGCCCGCCAATCGGCCCGCATTGTGATCCGGTCGGGCATTGCCTCGATCATCGCCCGAACCGGCTGTGCCGCGTGCCAGCCGGACCCAAGCACCGTGACCTCTCCGACATGATCGCGCAATGCCCCACAGATCCGTTGATTGCCGCCGGAATAGGTGAACCGGTCCTCGGGGGGCTGATCGCAGAGATAGGCGATTTTCAGGGGGCGGTCCTGGCCCATGTGTCGAGCGATCCTCTTGCCATGGTAACAATCGTCGCTGTGAGGCGGTATTGATGCATCGCACCGGCGAAATCGGTGTTTAGACTGTTGAATTTGTTGATATCAGGCGTCTTTGGAGCATAGACTGACCTTCAAATCAACCCTGCCGGGGGCGGGCCTCAATCCCATGGGTCGCGCAGGGACGGCTCAACGACGAAGATCACAGGGGTGCCCGGCGCGTCATGCCCAATGCCTTGGCCTATCTGATGCTGGCGGTCTGGCCGCTTGTCACGCTGGTGATGTTTCGCCGCTGGCCGATTGAGCGTGCGCTGATCTGGTCGCTGCTGGGGGCGTACCTGCTGCTGCCGCCGCCGCCCGCCGCATTCGATTTTCCGCTGATGCCGCCGCTGACCAAGGAGTCGCTGCCGAGTGTCGCGACCTTTCTGATCTGCCTGGCCGTCTGCGGGCGGCGTGCGCCGCTCTTGCCCGAGGGATGGCTGGCCCGGGGGCTGGTGCTGATCTTCGTGTTCTGCCCGGTGGCTACCGTGCTGACCAACATGGAGCCGGTGTTCTTCGGCTCTGTCGGTCTGCCGGGGCTCGGGCTCAAGGATATGGTGGCGCAGGTGTTGTTGCAGTTTATTCTGCTGTTGCCGTTCCTGATGGCACGACAGCATCTGGCGAGCCCGCAGGGCTTGCGCGAACTGGTCACTGCGGTCGTGCTGGGCGGGCTGATCTATTCGCTGCCGATGCTGCTGGAGGTGCGGCTGTCGCCGCAGCTCAACACCTGGGTCTATGGGTATTTCCAGCATAATTTCGGGCAGATGATGCGGCAGGGCGGGTTCCGGCCGATCGTGTTCATGTATCACGGGCTGTGGGTGGCGTTCTTTGCCATGATGGCGATGACCTGTGCCATTGCGCTGGCACGCGAGGCGGATGCGCGGCGCAGGCTTTGGTTGCTGATGGCGGCGGGGTACATGGGCGTGGTGCTGGTGCTGTGCAAATCGCTGGGCTCTTTGATCTACGGAATCTACCTTGCGCCGCTTGCCCTGTTCCTGCCGACGCGCACGCAGATCCGCATCGCGGGTATCATGGCCGTGGTTGCGGTGGCCTATCCGGTGCTGAAGGGGGCCGGGCTCATCCCCGTCGACTGGATGATGGAACAGGCCGCCAAGGTCAGCGGTGAGCGGGCCGGGTCACTTGGCTTTCGCTTCGAGAACGAGGATATCCTGATGGAGCGCGCGCTGGAAAAGCCGCTTTTCGGCTGGGGCAGCTGGGGGCGCAACCATATCCTCGATCCAGTGAGCGGGGTGATGCTGACCGTGGCCGATGGACGCTGGATCATCGTGATCGGCAGTCTTGGATGGGTCGGTTACCTGGCCGAATTCGGGCTGATCGCACTGCCGGTACTGCTGTTGTGGGTGAACGCGCGGAACCTGCCCGATGAAGGCTATGTGCGCCTGATCGGGCCGGTGACTCTGTTGCTGGCGGTGAACATGATCGACATGCTGCCGAATGCGACGCTGACGCCGATCACGTGGCTGTTCGCGGGGGCGGTGCTGGGTCTGGCCGAGGCGGCGCGGCGCGGGGCGCTGGCCCCGGGTGAGCAGGCAGCGCCTGCGGCGGGGGCGCGCAGCCTTGGCTGGCGGCCGATCATGTGAGGAGAGGCGTCGCATGAGCAAACCCCGCGTTCTGGCCATTGCCGAGGCGGCCAATCCCGAATGGGTGAGCGTGCCGCTGGTCGGCTGGTCGCTGGCCACGGCCCTGCGCGAGGTGGCCGATGTGCATATCGTCACGCAGATACGCAACCGCGACGCGTTCCTGCGCGCCGGGCTGGTGGAGGGGCGCTATTTCACCGCCATCGATTCCGAGGCTCTGGCCCGCCCGATGTGGGCGCTGGGCGAGCGGCTGCGCATGGGGCAGGGCAAGGGCTGGACAATGGTGCAGGCGATCAATGCGATCAGCTATCCGTGGTTCGAGCATCTGGTCTGGCGGCAGTTCGGGGCGCGGATCCGGGGCGGGGCCTATGACATCGTGCATCGCATCACGCCGCTGAGCCCGACGATTTCCTCGTCATTGGCGGGCAAATGCGCGCGGGCGGGCGTGCCGTTCATCCTCGGGCCGCTCAATGGCGGGGTGCCCTGGCCCAAGGGGTTCGACGCCGAACGGCGGCAGGAGCGCGAATTCCTGAGCTACCTGCGCGGGGCCTACAAGGCGCTGCCGGGGCGCGGGGCGACGCTGCGCCATGCGGCGGCGATATTGGCCGGGTCGCGGCACACGCTGGGGGAAATGCCGGGATGGGCGCAGGAGAAGGCGGTCTATCTGCCGGAGAATGCGATTGATCCGGCGCGGTTCGGGGACGTGGCCGCGCCTGAATCGGGTGGCCCGCTGCGCGCCGGGTTCGTCGGGCGGCTGGTGCCCTACAAGGGACCGGATATGCTGATCGAGGCGGCGGCGCCGCTGATGCGCGCGGGGCGGTTGCATCTCGATATCGTCGGCGACGGGCCGATGATGGCGGGATTGCGCGCGCAGGCCGAGGGGCAGGGCGTGGCCGGGGCCGTGACGTTTCACGGCTGGCTGGAGCATCAGCGCGTAAAGGACGTGCTGGGGGCCTGTCACCTCTTCGCCTTCCCGTCGATCCGCGAATTCGGTGGCGGCGTGGTGCTGGAGGCGATGGCGCTGGGCGTGCCGCCGCTGATCGTCGATTACGCCGGGCCGGGCGAGTTGGTGGACGAGGCACGCGGGACCAAGGTGCCGCTGGGCACCCGGCCCGAGATCGTCGCGGGCTTCGCCGCAGCCCTTGAGCGGCTGACGCAGGATCGCGCCGCGCTGGCCGCCACCGGGCAGGCGGGGCGCGATTGGGTGATGGAGCATGCTACATGGGCCGCCAAGGCGCGGCAGCTGCGCGCGGTCTATGACGCGGTGCTGACGGGCGGCCCCTTGCCGGAGGTGTTTGCGTCGTGAGTTCGGCACTCGCCTATCGTCCCGAGATCGACGGGCTGCGCGCCATCGCGGTGCTGTCGGTGGTGCTCTATCATTTCGGGCTGCCTGGGATGTCGGGCGGCTTTGTCGGCGTCGATGTGTTCTTCGTGATCTCGGGCTTTCTGATCGGCGGCATCCTCTGGGACGATATCCGCGAGACCGGGCGCATCCGCCTTGCGCGCTTCTATCTGCGGCGCATCCGGCGGCTGGCCCCGGCCTATTTCGCGATGGCGGGGGTGACACTGGTGATGGGCTGGTTGATCCTGCTGCCGTTCGAGTTTCGCGAATTCGGCAAGTCGCTGATTGCCGCCACGGTGTACCTCTCGAACATCCATTTCCACCGCGAGGCGGGGTATTTCGACGGGCTGTCGGAGGAAAAGCCGCTGCTGCACACATGGTCGCTGGCGGTGGAGGAGCAGTTCTATATCGTGCTGCCGTTTCTCATGCTGGTGCTGACGCGCTGGCGCGCGTCGGTGCCGGTGATCCTTGGCGGGATTGCCGTGCTGTCGCTCGCGGCCTGCATCTGGCTGACGCGGGGCATGCCGCAGGCCGCCTTCTACCTCTTTCCGTTCCGCGCGTGGGAATTGCTGGCGGGTGTGCTGCTGGCCATCGCGGGGCGCGAGGGAGGCTGGCGCTATGCGCTGCATCCGGCGCTGTCATGGGCCGGGCTGGCGTTGATCCTCGGCTCGGTGATGTTCATCCGCGCCGAGGGATTTCCCGGCTGGCAGGCGCTGGTGCCTGTCCTCGGCACGGTGCTGATCCTGTTGAACGGGCGCGAGGCGAACCCGGTCAACCGCGCGCTGGCGCATCCGGGGCCGGTGTTCATCGGGCTGATTTCCTATTCGCTCTACCTGTGGCACTGGCCGGTTTTCGTGCTGTCGTCCTATTGGCGCGGTGGCTATGGCGGGCCGGTCGAGACGGCGGGGTGGCTGGTGCTGGCGCTGGTGCTTTCGGTGCTGTCGTGGCGCTATGTGGAGCGGCCCGTGCGGCACATGCGGGGCGGCAATCGTGTGTTGGTGGGCGGCACGGTGCTGGCCTCTGCCGGGCTGCTGGTCCTGGGCGCGGTGCTGTGGCGCGGCGATGGCTTGCCCGCGCGCTTCCCGCCTGAGCATGCCACCCATATCGCGGCCTCGGGCGATTTCAATCAGGACTGGTCGCGTTGCACCTTGCAGGGCAGCGGCCCGCTGGCGGGGGTCGAGACCTGCCCCATCGGCCCCGAGGGGGCGCCGCAGGTGCTGATCTGGGGTGACAGCCATCTGAGGGCGATGAAAGAGGGGCTGGAGTCGGCGGCGTGGTTGGCCGAGCGCCCGGCGCTGATCCTGTGGCATGCCGGATGCCCGCCGCTCTTCGGGGTGGAAAAGACCGAGACTGCGGCAACGCCCGCGCAGGATGCCGCCTGCACCGAGGCCAACCGCGTGATCCGCGACGGGCTGGCTGAGATCGAGAGCCTGGAGGTGCTGCTGCTTGTCGGGCGCTGGAGCTATTATGCCGAGGGGCAGGGCGTGGGGCGGGACGCGCATAACCGCATCACGCTGACCCCCTTGCCCGGCAGCCTGCTGCCGCAGGGCCCGCAGCATACGCTGTTCAACGCGGCGCTGACGCGGACGCTGGCGGACCTTGGGCCGCAGTTCGCGCGCATCTACCTGCTGCGCCAACCGCCCGAACTACCGGAGTACGACTCGCGTGCCGTGGCGCGGGCGCTGGTGCATGGGCGCGACGTTCCCGAGGCGGTGCTGCGTGTCCCGCGCGCTGAGGCCGAGGCGCGCGCGGCGCGGGCCGAGGCCCCGCTCCGGGCGCTCGATGCCGCCGGGGTGATCGAGGTGATCGACCCATGGCCGAGGCTCTGCGATGACGCATCCTGTTCCGTCATGCAGGGCGGCGCGGCGCTCTATTTCGACAACAACCATTTGGCCAATCGCGGGGCGATCGCGCTGAGCGATCTGTTCGCGCCGGTGTTCGGGGGGCTGGAATGACCGCCGATATCCGAGACACCCTGTGGGATGTGATCGTGATCGGCGCGGGTATGGGCGGCGGTGTGATCGGGCGCAGGCTGGCCGAGCGCGGCCTTAAGGTGCTGTTCGTCGAGAAGGGTCCGCAGGGCCATCGCGCCGAGCGGCAGGGGCTGAACCCCGAGATGGGCGACCCGGTGGCGCGGCAGCTGCGCGGCTATTGGCCGGG
>MDTG01157232.1_pt1 | contig 10883 bp, 10 predicted proteins | sample 811421 | NCBI WGS metagenome assembly MDTG01 (sample SAMN05326645, study PRJNA326480) | marine metagenome | isolation source: seawater | place: Pacific Ocean: South East | collected 2011 | reverse complement strand
GTATATTTTCAATTTTTACCTTTGAAAAATCAATATCTAAACCATCTGATTTACTATTTTTAATATTTATATTTTCTATAATTCCATTTACCTTAATTAAATTTATAGCATCCTCGCAAATAGAATTTTCAAAGTTAATTTGAATATTTTTTAATTCAACATTAATTATATTTAAGCAACCAGTTATGAAATCGTCTATATAATTATTTTTATTAATTTTATCTAAACTTAAACCATAGTAATTTAGATTTTTATTCTCTAGCTTACCTCCTATTATTTTAACTTTCCCCGAAGAGTCTGTTTGTAATATATTTATTTCATCTTCATTAATTTCTAATTCAATACCCTTGTTGTAATATATAACTGTTTCATCAACATTCTTAATTTTATATTTTTTCTTAACAATTTTCTCAGAGAAAAAATCACTTTTAAAGTCATAATTAATTCTACCAACATAAACAACTGGCAAATTATTATAATAATATCTCTGAGATAATAATTTGTTTTTTTCTTTTTCTTTAAATATCTTTGTTTCACATGAGTTAATTCTTTTTATACAGATGTAATAGCTGTTCTTATTTGTATCAAAATAAGAAATATAATATTTTATAAAGTTTAAATTATGAATATAATTAAAAACTTTTTTTTCACTTTTTAAACTGACTTCTTTTTCTTCTTGTATTGCGATCTTTAGAATAAATTTATTAATAATTTCTTTAAGATTGCTTATATTAACACCACTATTTCGTATCTTATTTTGAAGCTTATAAATGTTAATATTGCTTAGTTTTGAAATTAAGATTTTTTTAGAGGCTTTACTTATATTGTTTAAATTTCCATAATAATTTCTATCAAAGTCAATATTTCCATCATAGTAAATTGGGTGAAAGACTTCCTCAAAAGGATCATAATAGAATTTTCTATTATGTTCTGCTAAGCCATGATACCCCCCAGCCGAAACTAATGCTAGATCAAATATATCTAAATATTCTAAATGATCTGAATTATTGTTTGATAGCATAGCGTTATTAAAATTTAAATAAATTCTATCGTTATTTAAGGAGTCGTAATGTTCTGTTAAATATTTCAGATAAATTAAATTTAGTTTAGTTAGCGAGTCCTGTGAAATTTTAAAAAAATTTTCTCTTTTTTTTATCCAATTAATATTATCAATTCTTGCAAGCTTAATGCTCTCATGTTTTAGAGTGTCTTTACTCGCACCAGTTTCCCAAAATAATTCTTCATTTCCTTCCAGTATAGGGGCTTCTCTCATTTTATTGTTTTCTAAAAATTCTTTCACAATTTTTTCTTGGAAAAGCATTTTGATGTTACTTTCATTGATTTTAGTATTAATAAAAAAAGTTCTTGGAGATAAATACCCAATTTCATTTATTATATTTGAAAAAATAATTTCATTTTCACCATTTCTTGTTTCTGGTAGTAGTAATTTAAATTTAGTAATCCCAAAAATATTTCCATTTACTAGTGCTATATCTACACTTTGTATTACTTTTCCATCTTTAAAATTAATATGGTCTTTCCAATCACCATGAGCTTTTACAATCATTTTAAATTCACAACTTAAATTGTTATCATATTCTACTTTCAATCTTCCTTTAAATTTTTTTTTATATTTAGTAGGTATATTCCTACTTTTTAAAGATATAATCCTAGCGTTATTTCTTGTCCATTTTTTGTAATTATCAAGATTAATTTCTAAAAATTTTATTTGTGAGCTTTGTAATCTTTTAGCATCCTGATATTTTAAGTTACAATAAGGATCTAGTCCTGTTTGGTCAGCATTGGTATCAGCTAGACAGATATTAAAAAAAGAGATTACTAAAATAAATATTAATAAATAATTTCTAGCATTATTGCTTTTTACCATACTAGTAATTAGAATGTCTTATATCAATGTTAATTATTTCATTAAATAAATTAATTTCTTTATATAAATTATCTAACTCTGATTTTTTTTTGAATGCTAATTTATAAATATATGTTTTCTCATTTTTTGAAAAAGCATAATTTATTAATTCTTTTCTTTTTGTCAATGTATCAATCTTTTTTAAAGAAACTATTTCTATAAAGTGTAAAGGCAAGCCTTCTTCAAACGATAAAACAAATGGTTTAAAACCAAAACTAACCATATATTTCTCATACAAGTAAGTTAAAATAATAATAAAGCATAAGACTATTAAAAGTAATAAACCCCATTGAACTTGCACTGTAGTAGCTATACCTAACGTTAATAAAGAGAAAAACATAACTAGTTCAAACGGGCTTTTAACAGGATTTCTAAAGCGAACTATTGATAAAGCACCAATCATTCCTAAGGATAATGCAATATTATTCATAATAACGGATGCAATTATATAAGCAACAAAAGGAAGGATTAGATATGTCATAGTTTGATGACGCGATCTTATCCATGAATGTCCTGTAAATGATAAAACTGATCTTATAATGAAACTTGCAATTAAAATAAAAATTATGTCTTTAACTCTATCAGTATTATTATTAATTAATTCATACAAAGAATTATAGTCAAAAATAAACATTTATAAAATTTATAGTATAAAAATTATGAAAAGGCAAAATAATGCTTATACATGTTTGTTATAAATACTTAATTAAAAGTTTATATGATGTGAGGAAAATGACAGACAGTACGTTCAGCATATTATTTAATTTTAAACTTCTATTATTTTAGTACCATTCTTGAAACCAGCTTCCATATAAATTTAAATCTTTCAATTTATTTATTAGTTTTTCATAATTGTTAACCCACTGTTGATTTTTAACAACTAGTTGTGTTCCTTCAGCATTTGGTATTTTTTTCCCAAACGGGTTACCGTGTGTTTCACAAATTACCATTTTTATTTTATTTCTATTTTTAATTAATTCAGGCATAATGTCATATTCTGCACCCTCAACATCAATTTTAATTAAATCAATTATTTTATGTTCATATAAAACATCTTTTATGTTCACACATTTTACTAACACCCTCTTTCTTTTATCCAAGCCGTCCTTTTCTGGTTTTAATGAAGATCTTTGACTATAATGTGCAATATTTTCAGAATTTTTGTGGAAATAAAGATATGCATTACCAGCAAAGTTAGAAACAGCTAAATTAAAAATATGAATTTTCAGATTCTTTTCAAATCTACTTAACATGAAATTGTAACAACTTATGTTAGGTTCATAGCTAAAAATATGTGACTTAAATCTTTTCGATAACAAATCTGTAATATCACCTATATTTGCCCCTATGTCTAAAACAACTGAACTTTCATTTATATGTTCCAAGTTATATAAAACTTGATGATATTTTGAAACATCTTCCATATTAACAACAATTTAAAAAAAGATTTAACAAATTATATTAATATAAATTATAGAAAGTAAAAGAAGTTTAATTTTAATACTTATGGATATTAGATTCAAATTTGTGCCAAGTTATAACACATCAGAATATTTTAAATTGAATAAGTGTGTATTTTTTATGCATATACCTAAAAGTGGAGGAACCACTATTGATCATATTTTTGCAAAGATTGCTAATATAATAGGCAATTTTAAATATGAAAGATTTAAATACAGTTTAGATTATAAAAAAACAAAATTATTTCATTCAAATTTAAAAAATCAAATGCCAAAATTTATCTCAGGTCATTTAGATTATAACTTCACAGGTAACTTGAAAAATTTTTTTAAATGTGCACTAGTTAGAGAACCCAGTAGCAGGGTAATTTCACACTACAAGTTTACTCTTTTTAAACTAAAAAAAAATCCATTAGATTATACATTTGAACAATTTATCAATGATGAAATTAGAAACAATCGTGATAATCTCACCACAAGACATTTCTGTGGAATGCTAAATGTTAAAAAAAAAATTGATAAGCTAGATAAAGATGAAGCGATAAAAAATGTTAAGTTATTTGATATTGTTCAAACAATAGAAAATTGGGACCTCTTTCTTTCTGAGCTCTTGACTAAATTTGGATTTCCATCAGTGTTGTACTCAAGATATCAAGAACATAAATACAGCTTTGAATACCAACCAACCAAAATTAATTATGATTTAATAAATAATTTTTTTGAATATGATTATGATGTTTATTCAACAATTTGTAATTTGAATATAAAAAATAAAAATTTTACAAAAAAAGATTACAATAAAAATATTTGTATAGTTTCACCTTATTTTAATTCTGAAAATAGAATTTATCATGAGGATGAAATAAAAAAAATGTTTATTAAAAATTAAACAATGAAATCAAAATATCTTATATTACAAATTGATATTGCTCGGGGTACACAATGGGGAAATGAGAAAACCATATCTCCTATAAGAGATTTATTTATACCTTCTGTTAAAAATTATTGCGAAAGAAATGGTTATGATCATATATTAATTGAAGAAAGTACTTATGCTAAACAATATAATAAATTCAGTTTTTTAGAAACAAAAGAAAAGCATTATTCTTTTGAAAGATATTTCCATTTTCAAAATAATTATCAGTTTACAGTATATATTGATAATGATGTATATATTTATCCAGAAGCTAAACAGCTTCCAAAAATTAAAGGATTAATGAACGTAAGAGAGCCAGAGGGAAATAGCTCAAAAATTTTTAGAGAAGTTAACAATATTGATAATACATATGGTTATTTCAATTCGGGAGTCACATTTTGTGATAACCCAACAGCAAAATTATTATCTAAATATATGATACAAAGACTAGAAAATGGCATAAGAGCAAAAGGCAAAAACTCAGATAATATGCTATTAAATGAATTTATTCTTAATAATAGCAATATATTCCAAGAATTAGGATGTGAATGGAACTATATGCCTTTTTTACCTAACTCTAAAAAAACCAAAGAACCAAACTTTTTCCATTTTGTTGGTATCACTGGAAAAAAAATAATTAATGAGCTTCAAGAAAATAGAATACCTATTGAAGATTTTTTAAAAAAAATTAAAAAATATTTTAGATAATTATTCAATAATAAATGATAAATAAATTTAACTAAATAAGAAACAAGAAATATTGGCTAGTCTTAAATTTGTATGCCTTAGTTAATTTTTATATTGAAACTTATAACTATTCTTTCATTATTTGATAAATTTTCATTTACTGAATGATCCAGGTAACTTGGAAATAATATTAAAGCACCTTCTCTAGGGCTTATACCATTTATTTGAGCATTCAAAGTATTTGGAGATACAGTATTTGGATGAAAGTAAACAGCCGCAGGTCTAGGATCATAAAAAACAATATCACCAGAATTTTCTGGTGCCCGTACATAGTAAGCGCCACTTATTGTGCTATTCCCGTGTTGATGTCGTAAATTTGCAGATCCTCCACTATTAACAATCGCCCACATATTACTAATTTTAGCCACTTGCTTTTTCTTTTCCCAATTCATATCAATCATAACTTGATCAATGTGTGATAATATAAATGCAATAAAATTATAAGGTGCTTTATCATTAAGATCAAAATCTTTAGAATGCCAACCCTTAATATTACTTTTATTTATTCCAACACCATCTTTATTTTGTTGATTTTTTATGTAGTCATACATTTCTTCATTAATATTTTTAAAATTTGTAAGTTGTAATGCCCATACTGGTGTTGAAAAAAACAAATTTGGCTTAATCATAGAACTTTTTTATATTAAATTAATCTTTCAGTAAACATATCAAAATATAATTAAATATAATACATATTATTTAATTTTTAATTTTAAAATATTTTTTTAAAATTTTTAAAGTTTTTATAATTCTTTGATGGTGATATTCAAAATTTTTCCTTCCATGTGAAATACTTGGATATTTATTTATTAAAAGATTTATGTATTTTGGTATTTTATTTTTCAATGTTTAAATAATCTATTTTTAGTGAAATAAAGAGATATTTTATTCTCTATGGAGAAATCAATTATTTTATTATCATTAATAGATCCATTTGGTTGTGCAACAATTTCACAACCATTTTTATATAATAAGTTTATACTATCAGTAAAAGGGAAAAAACCATCTGAAGCACAAACAAAAGTTTTATTTTTAAAATAAATGTTTTTATTTTTAATTGCAAAATTCAATGCATCTACTCTATTTGTTTGACCATGTCCTAACCCAACTGTTTGTTTATTCTTTGACAATACAATAGCATTTGATTTCAAATGTTTTACAACCTTTAATGAAAAAATTAAGTCGTCAACTAATTTTGTTTTAGCTTTTTTTTTGGAGACTAATGATAAAAATTTTTTATTTATCAAGTTTAAATCTCTTGATTGATAAAGATCACCAAACAAGGTAGATCTATAGTCAATCATCTGTTTTTTTAAGGAAGGTATTTTAATTAAAATTAATTTTTTTTTTCTTTTTAAAACTTCTAATGAATCTTTAGTAAAAAAAGGTGCAGCGATAATTTCAAAAAAATTTTTATTTATTATTTTTGCAAGTTCTAAATTCACTTTCCTGTTCAAAATAACTACACCACCAAATGCACTTTTATAATCACAAGAATAAGATTTTTTAAAAGCATTAATTATTTTATTTGATGATGCTACTCCACATGGATTAGTATGTTTTAATATAATCGAAGTAGGTTCATCAAATTCATTTATACATTTTAAACCACTATCAAGATCAATAATATTATTATAACTTATTTCTTTACCATTTAATTGAAAGTCGAAAATTGTTTTACTAGTCCTCGAAATCAGGAAAGCATTTTGTTTAGGATTTTCACCATATCTAAGATTAATTTTGTTATTTTTTAATTTCATAAAACCATTTTGATATAATTTTATCATATTTAGAAGTTTGCTTAAATATTTTGTAAGCCATTTTTTTACGAAAAGTTATATCAGTTTTACCTCTATTTTTTTCAATATTTTTAATTAAAATTGAATAATCTTCTTTAAACATTAGAGGAGTAATAAATTTATAATTTTTACTTGCAGCTCTTAGTAAGCTTGGGCCACCTATATCTATCATCTCAATAGCTTCATTTTTTTTTATCCACTTTTCAAATGGATATAAATTAACAACCACAATATCTATTTCTGGAATATTTAAAGATAAAAACTGTTTTCTATGATCTTTATTATCTCTGATATAAAGGAGTGAAGCATAAATTAATTGGTTTAAAGTTTTAATCCTCCCATTAAACATTTCTTTAAATTTAGTAATTTCAGAAATATCAGTACATTTAAAACCAAATGATCTAATTTTATCGCTAGTTGCTCCGCTTGAAATAAAATTATAATTATATTTTATTAAGTTAGAGCATAGATATTTTAACTTACTTTTATCATATACTGATATTAAGGCATATTTACCCTTTAAATTTTTTCTAGTGACCATTTTCTTACCGTTTTAATATCAGAAAGTATCCCTTTTATAACGATCTGTTTTGTTGGTTTTGTGATATTTTTATCAACTAAAATACTATCTTCCACAATTAACTCAGTTTCACTTTTAAACAACCAAATGTTTTTTAATTTTGTTTTTAAAATTATATTTTTTTTATTATTTGTAAAATTATAAGTTATATCTTCAGCAAGATGAAATCTAATGTGAAAAAATAATTTATGATTAATATCTTTATAAGATATTAGCGTGTCTTGACCATCTATCCTGTCTTTATCTTTCCCTATTATTAATTTTCTTTTAATAATTTTTTTAAATTTTTTTAAATATCCATTATGTGAACCCTCAAATATTTCTTTCCTTTCACCTATTTCCTTTCTAAAAACTACTGATTGAGGAAACTTAATATGAGGATTCCCCTCTTTTATTTCACTAATATTAGTATTATGCAAAACTATAGTTGAGTGTGCAGCACTATATCTTAAATATTCTGGATTCTTGCCAAAGCTTTCTGAAGCACCACAGTTAGTAAATATTTTTTCTCCAAAGCCACTTATTTCAATAGATAAAGTTCCTGCGCTTAAATTAGAATTTATCTTGTTTTTAGAAGGTTGCACGACATCAAAAAAAACTTTTTTGTTCTTATCTTGAAAATAAGCTATTCCATTATCAATATTACTGAATTCTCTTTTAATTAAATAATTATCTTTGTTTAGAGTCTCAAAAATTATATTTGTATAAATATTGTTTGATCCATTAAAAAGAGGCAAAGTACCATCACTATGAAAGTATTGATTTAATAAAGATGTCATCTTAAGTATTAGACCATCAAATATATGTGGTTTTTTAAAATTAAAAAAAAGTAATATATTTTTTATTTCGTTTAAGTTATTAATATATTTAGAATGTTCTAATAAATTATAACTTTTATGCATTCCAATTCTATCAATATGATTATCAACAATAAATTTAATATAATTAATTTTTTTATTATTAAATCTATTTGAGACTAAAGAGGCTAAGATATAAGCTTTAATATCATAAGAAGTAATTTCACTTATTTTTTTGAAATTAAAATCAAATAAAATTCTTTGAAGATGATAAAATATTACTAAATCTAACTTCTTTCTTTCATTAATTTTAGAGGAGGAATTTATATATTCATAATTATATAAAAGATTAATAAATCTTTTAGAGGTCAAATCTTCCGACCAAGGAAAATTTAATTTATTCTTATTGCTATTGAACCAACTGATAATAGAATCCCTAGATAATTTTATTCCAACTTTCCCACCTAACTTATTGGAGAAATTCAAAAAATCAAAACTATGAATGTTTTTAATATTTAAGTTATAAAATTTATTTTTAAAAATAAATGATTTAACTAGTATATAATTAGTAAAATCGATTTTTTTGAAGTTCATATCTAGGAAAAAAATATTTTTCATAGATTTAAATTTATATATAAAAAAAATAAAAATAAACTTCCTAACCAATAAAATCATATTATTTTTTTTAAATATGCCGCAAAATAACCATCAATATTATAATTAAATATATTATCTGGTAATGTATGCATGAAATTTTTTTTTATTAGTTTTAAATATTCAATATTTTCTTTAATTAATTTAAATTCATAAAGTTCAAAGTCACTTTTCCTTGATAGGAAATTATTTATTTGATCTTCAGTTTCATTCTTTAAAAAAGAACACACCATATACAAAATAATGCCATTACTTTTTAATAATAATGATGCTTTGTTTAACATTTTTTCTTGTATTGAATTAAGAATTTCAAAATCAGGAGTTTTATTTTTAAAAAATATTTCTGGATTCTTTCGTATAGTTCCAATAGCCGAACAGGGTGCATCAACTATTATAAAATCATATTTTTGATCTTCATTAAATTGTGTGAAATCTTTATTTACTACTTTTGAATTAAAATTTAATCTATCTAAATTTTCTTTAAGAGTTTTTATTCTTGAAGAACTAATATCATTTGATACTAAATTTAGTTTTTTTGACAATAACTGAAAAGATTTTCCACCAGGAGCAGCGCAAGTATCTAAAAATTTCAATTTTTTATTTTTTATTTTCAAATTGTGTAAAGGAAAAAAAGATGAAAAATCTTGAATCCACCAATATCCTTTCTTAAAAGATTCAATTTCTTCAATTTTTTTCTTTATTTTTAAAAATCCTGATACCGAAGAAGTTTTAAATATATCTTCTTCAAATTCTTTCAATTTTTCTTCATTTTTAAAAACGACGTGGATATTTGGCTCCTTTACATAATTTTCTAGAAAAGAATATTTTTCATATCTTGTTAATGATTTAGTTTTATTTTGAAACCATAATGGCAAATCATTAAATTCAATTTTAGTCTGTCTCAACATTTTTTTATTTTCAGATATTTTTTTTAAACTTGAATTAATTAGGCCATGATAAATTTTTAATTTTTTTGCAATTTCAACTGAACAGTTAATTACAGCATATTCTTTAAAGTCTAAAAATACTATTTGAGTAATAGAACTAACTAATAAAATTTTTTCATGATCTCTTAGTTTTTTTTTAATATATTTTTTTATTATTTTCGTAACTTGCAAGTGTAATCTCATAGAGTTGAGTGTTACATTATTTAATAAAGAAATATCTTTTTGTTTATGTCTACTGATAATTTTCTTAATAGAAGGGTTATTTAGAGTTTTATTAAACTTATATATGGAATACAAAATATTATGAATATCAAATCTTATTTTTTCACCTTTAATCATTTCTATAAATAATCTATTATCATATAAATTAGTTATATAATAAAAACCGAAAATAAAATATATTGTCTTAATGCGCGGTAATCTTGAAACAATTGTAGGGGCTATGTTCGCTGGTAAAACAAGTGAGCTGCTTAAAAGAATCCTTTGGGCTAAGCATCAAAATAAAAAAATTATAGTTATTAAGCCTAGCATTGATAATCGATATTCTAATGAGAAAATTATTACTCATAATGATTTAAGTCATGAATGTTTTGCAATGACTGATTGGGATACAGTTCTGAAAAAATATTCTTTTGAAAAAAATAATGTTGATATGGTTTTTTTAGATGAAATTCAATTTATGGATACACATGATACTCTTAACAATGTTGAGACTATCTTAAATAAAGGTATAGACGTAGTTTGCGCAGGTCTTGACCAAGATTCAAGAGGAAAACCCTGGGAAACCTCTTCAATGCTTCTGGGCTTGTCAGATAAGATAGTCAAAATTTATGGTTTTTGTAACGTTTGTGGTATTGAAGCGACAAAAACTTATAGAAAAACAGTTGGTGGTGAAAGGACACAAGTAGGTGCTGCAAATATTTACGAACCCAGATGCTTAAAGCATTGGGAGCCAAGATAGATTTTATTTATTTTTTCTTTTTTCAATAAGATTGTCTACAACAGATGGATCTGCCAAAGTAGAAGTATCTCCTAAATTTTCAAAATCATTAGAAG